>OMED01000362.1_pt1 | contig 24226 bp, 21 predicted proteins | sample 1673411 | NCBI WGS metagenome assembly OMED01 (sample SAMEA103958110, study PRJEB25191) | human gut metagenome | reverse complement strand
GGCGGTATATCTCTGTTGCACTTTTCCTGAAGTCGCCTTCGGCGGGCGTTACCCGCTATCCTTGCCCTGTGGAGCCCGGACTTTCCTCATGGACGGGCTTTCGCCCTGCCCCCGCGACTATCCAGCGTACTCGCAGGATCAATTCTACCCAAACGGCGGCGGAAAGTCAACGAAAATTTACCGAACGCGGGGGATCAGCAGCATTTTATCCGGTACCGTTCCCTCCTCCAACTGGTTCACCGCGCGAATCAGCTCCTCGTCGGTGCGGTACTGCTTTGCCGCATCCCACAGAGTCTCTCCCGGCGCCAAACGGCGCATGACCAGAGATGGCCGGCGGGCATTTTCCTGCTCAGGCAGACACTGCACCGCACTGACGGTTGACAGCGTTTCACGGGGCGCGGCGGCGGGCGATACCGCCACCGCCTGCCGCAGATCACAACCGCTGCCGGTGAAGGCTACCTCCGGTGCGCCGCACAGGGTACAGATCTCGCCCTCTCCCAGCGGCAGCTGCGCCATTTTTTCGGTGACGGCCGGGGCCTCCTCCTCGTCCAGATACAGCAGACGCATACGCACGTCGGCGCAGGGCGTACCGTCTTCTCCGGCGGAGGGCGCGCAGGCGGTATCCGTAACGAACACGAAGGGCCGCTGACGGCCGAAATCCAGATGCTGGACCGCCTCCTGCCGCACGGGGCGCTCCGGCGCCAGTGGCAGGGACCGTTCTGTCGTTTCCAGCTTGGTGCCGCAGTGGGTGCTGTACAGATCCGTAACGCAGGATACCGTCTCCTTACGCGTGATACGCAGCAGCAGCCGAAGCTCCGCCGAGACGGAGAATCCGCTGCTCTCCTCGGTCCGCAGCAGACGCGCCTCGCCGCAGATCAGCTGCACCCAGGCGGCAACATCCCCCTCCTCACCACCGGCCGGGCTGTCCACGATCTGGGAGAAGGGCACAGCGGCGGTGTATGTATGCAGCTTCTGCTGCTGGCAGCGATACAGGGCACAGAGGGTCAGTTCGCCCTTTACCAGCAGCTTGGCACCCACCAGCTGGCAGGAGGCGACCTGGGGGTACAGGCGGCAGAGGAGCAGGTCCTCCGGTGCCGGCTGGCCGGCCGGTACCGTGACCTCACCGGCGACGGCACACTCACGCTCCGCCATGGCGGCGGTCATACACAGCTCATGCTCCCGGCGGCGCAGCCGCAGGGCGGGGTCCTCCTCCACGCCGCAGCACAGCTGTACGGTGGTGCAGGTATAGCCGCAAACTGTCCACTCCGGCATCAGACGCAGGGACAAACGGCGGGGCGTCAGTGCCTGGGCCTCGCACAGCAGCAGCCTTCCGGCGGCCCACAGCACCTGGCAGGCCGCCAGTGGACGGTTCTCCGCCGTGCAGACAAAGGGCACCGCCTGGGTCAGGCTCCGCAGTCCCACGCTCTCCTCCGAGGTGTACAGCACCGTGACCCGAACAGTACCCTTCAGCTCCAGACTGCCGCTGCGGGCGGTGATGGACCGCAGACACAGTGTGCCCGAGGCCTCCACCACACGCCCCATGTCCGGGCAGTAATCGGGGATGGCTGCCTCCAGCGTCTCCTCATGGGTCAGCGTCAGCCGGGGCACCTCATCCCAGCAGGTGATATCTTTCCATTGCAAGCCACATTCCATCGTTCCAGCCCTCACATTCCTATGGTTTGTGACCATTCTATGTGTGAACTCCGGCGGTTATGCCGCCACGCCGAACAGCCGGCGCAGCAGTCCCCGCATCCCACGGGGCGCCCGCCAGACGATGATCCTCATGCCCTCACCTCCTGTCCCTCAAGCACGCGATGCCGCAGGCGATCAGCAAAAACGACACCAGGAACATTAAGCAGCCCACCGGGAACACCGCCGCGATCAGTATACCCAGTCCCAATCCCAGCGCACAAATGCCCAACCAGCAGCAGCCGCCCCATCTTCGCACCGTATATCCCTCCCCCTGCTCCAGTATATGAAGCGCAAAAAGCGGAGTGCATCGCACTCCGCTTTTTCACTTCTTCTGCCAGGCCCGCAGGTCCTTCAGTTCGTCATAGAGCCGCAGGTAGCTCCTGTGGCGGCTGGCGGGGATATCGCCGTCCTGCACCGCCTGCAGCACACGGCACCCTTTTTCCTTTGTGTGGGTACAGCCGGTAAAGCGGCATTGGTCCACATAGGGCGCAAATTCGGGGAACGTCTCCGGCAGGTGCGCCTTCAGCTCCAGGTCCATCTCTTCTGTATCAAAGGAGGAAAAACCCGGTGTGTCGATCACATAGGTGCCGCCACCCAGAGCAAACAGCTCCACATGGCGCGTGGTGTGGCGGCCGCGGCCCAGAGCCTTGCTGACCTCGCCCACCGGCAAATGCAATTCCGGCAGCAGCCGATTCAGCACGCTGGACTTCCCCACGCCGGAGTTCCCGGTAAAGGCATTCAGCTTTCCGGCGATGGCGGCGCGAAGCGTCTCCAGCCCCTCCCCTGTCTCGGCGCTGATACGCAGCACCGGCAGGGCGGAATGACTATAGATGTCATACAGCTCGTCCGCCGTGTTCAGATCGCACTTGTTCAGACACAGCAGCACCTGACAGCCCTTCAGGGCGGCGATGGCGGCAATGCGGTCAATGAGATACGGCTCCGTCACAGGGATGGCGGCGGAAGCAAGGATGACCAGCTGATCGACATTGGCGGCGGCGGGACGGGAAAACACATTGCGGCGCGGTTCCACAGTCTCCACAAAGCCCTCGCCCACGCCCAGGTCACGGACCTGGACCCAGTCGCCCACCAGCGGGCTCATGCCCTCCCGGCGGAACTTTCCGCGGGCGCGGCATTGCAGCGTCTCGTCTCCGGTATTTACATAGTAGAAACCGCTGAGTGCCTTCTCAATGCGCCCCCGGCTCAAAAGCGTATCTCCTGAATGGCGGAGACCTTGGTGGCCCCGGTGTTCATGCTGGTAAAGACGGCACAGACGTTAGAACTGGTCCCCGCCTTGCCGGTAAAGGTATACGTCACCGTCCCCATGGAGGCGTTGATGTACTGGCTGTCCAGGGTCACGCTGTCCTGCTCGAACTCCACCTTGATCATACCCTCCATATCGCTGGGCATGGTGAACTCCACCACCCGGGCCGCTGTGGCGTCGTCGCTGTTCTTCTGTCCGCTGACAGTGAAGCTGATCTTCGTGCCGCCGGGGACCTCGCTGGTTGGCTCGATGCTCTGCTCGATCACCTGACCCTGGGGCGCAAAGCTGAATGTGTCATAGGTGATCTCACCCACAGTAAGGCCCAAGTCCTGAGCATTCTGCACTGCGTTGGCGATATCCTGACCGGTGAAGGTAGGCACCGTCACGGTCTCCGGCCCGGTGCTGACCCGCAAGATCACCGTCTGTCCGGCCACCAGCGGCTCGTCGGCGGCAGGGACTGTCTCGATCACGGCGTCCGCGCCGTATTTGTCGGAGGACACGGTTTCCGTGGTGATCTTCAGGTCCAGGCCCATATCGGTCAGAAGCACGCGCGCCTGCCGGTACTCCATGCCCACCAGATCCTTCATCGGCACCTTCTCCGGCTCAGCGGCCACATAGACCTGAATGACCAGATTGCTCTTTCGGGTGCGGCCGGCAGCGGGATCCTGCTCGACGATCTGCCCCGGCTGGTATTCCTCTGTGGTGCGGGTACCCTGTACCTCGATCAGGAAGATATCCTTTACGCCCTCCATCTCCTGGGCCTCCTCCACAGTCTTGCCGCGGATATCGGGCACAGGGTAGCTCTTGTTGCTGCCGGCAGGGCCGAAATCGCCCAGTATCAGCTTGAACAGCAGCACAACCAGCAGCACCGCCGCGGCAAAGATCCCGGCGATGATGGCAATAGACTTCTTATCCCGGCGGGGCGGCTCCTCTTCCGCCTCGCGTTCCCGGCGCAGCTCGCCGGTGTGCTTTTTTACGGCGGAGGCCACCTGGGCCGTGGGCAGGGGCATGGTAGGCTCGGTATCCGCGGCAGGGGCAGTCAGCTCCTGCCGGATATAGTCCATATCCACAGAGGGGTCCCGGCGGAACTTCTCCAGGTCCTCGATCATAGCATCCGCCGAGGCGTAGCGCTTGTTGGGGTCGCTGTTCATAGCCTTCATGCAGATCAGCTCCAGCGGCTCGGGGATGCTGGGATCGATATCCCGGGGTGCCAGGGGCACGGAGCTCAGGTGCTGGATGGCCACGGACACGGCGCTGTCGCCCTCAAAGGGCAGGCGTCCGGTGAGCATCTCATACAGCACAACACCGGCGGAATAGATATCCGAGCGCGCGTCGATACGGTCGCCCCGGGCCTGCTCCGGCGAGATGTAGTGCACGGAGCCAAGCGCCTCCTGGGTCAGTGTCTGCCCCTGGTTGGCAAGGCAGGCAATGCCGAAATCAGCCACCTTCACGCTGCCGTCCCGCAGGACCATGATGTTCTGGGGCTTGATATCACGGTGGATGATGCCGCGGCTGTGGGCGTGGCTCAGGCCCCGCATGATCTGGGTGATGAAATGCAGCGACTCCCGCCAGTCCATGCGGCCACGGCGCTCCATGTACTGCTTCAGGGTAATGCCGTCGATCAGCTCCATGACGATGTATTCCCGGTCCGGATTGGTGGACACGTCATACACCGACACGATGTTGGCGTGGCTCAGCTGCGCTACCGCCTGGGACTCATCGTGGAACCGGCGGCGGAAATCCGCGTTGTCCGCCAGGTCGCTTTTCAGTATCTTGATGGCCACAAGGCGATTCAGCCGGTGGCACCGGGCCTTATAGACATTGGCCATACCGCCGGAGCCGATCAGTTCCAGTATTTCATAGCGATCGTCCAGCATTTTTCCGATATACTGATCCATGTGGTCATCTCCCTTCCTCGTTCAGCAGCAGCACTGCCGTGATGTTGTCCGGTGCGCCCCGCTGAAGCGATATTTGCAGCAAATGGTCAAGACATTCATTTACGTCCCCGTCGTGGAGGACCTCAAACAGCATCTCCTGATCCGAGACGGTGTTCACCAGTCCGTCGGAACAGAGCAGCAGGAACTCGTCCTTGTGCCAGGGCAGCTCAAAGGTATCCGCCTTGGCGTGGATATCCGGGCCAAGCGCCCGGGTGATGAGATTGCGGTTGGGGTGTGTTCTGGCCTCCAGCGGCGTCAGATCGCCCTTGGCCACCATATTCTCCACCACCGAGTGGTCGCGGGATATCTGGAAAATTCCCTCCGGCGTGATGTGATAGGCACGGCTGTCGCCGATGTTGCCGATGACGGCCATGTCGGACCGGGTCACGGCGCACACCAGCGTGGTACCCATGTGCTGGTACTCTGCGTTCCGCGCCGCCTCCTGCCGGATGGCGTCATTGGCGCAGGCGATAGCGCTGAGCATTGCCTGCCGCAGCTGCGGGATGTCCATATCGTCCCGCAGGCTGTCGCGCAGCTCCTTTTCGAACCGGGCTACGGCGATGGCACTGGCCACCCGCCCACCGTTGGTGCCGCCCATACCGTCGCACACCACGGCCGCATGAAATGCGCCGGCCTCGAACACGGCGTAGGCGTCCTGATTCTCGCTCCGCACCAACCCGGTATTGGTGATCCCCCACATTTTCATAGTCGCTCACATCCTTTATTCCGTAAAGAGTCCGTGTCTCACAATTGGCCGCGTTCCTGCATTTCCTTCCGCCGCAGCTGACCGCAGGAGGCGTCGATATCGCCGCCCAGGCTTCTGCGAACCGTGGCGGTAACACCCAAACTTTCCAGCTTTTGCTGGAAAGCGCCGATGCGTCTGCTGGGCTTATACGGGCTCTCCACCACGTCGTTCAGGGGTATCAGGTTCACGTGGCCCGGCATACCCTTCAGCTTTTTCGCGATCAGCTCCGCCTGCCAGTCGTGGTCGTTGACGCCGTCGATCATGGCATACTCAAAGCTGATGCGCCGCCCGGTCTTTTGGAAGTATCTGTGGCAGGCGGCAAACAGCGTCTCCACATCATACGCCCGGTTCACCGGCATAATGCGGCTGCGGGTCTCGCTGTCCGGTGCGTGAAGGGAGACAGACAGCGTTAATTGAAGCTGCCGATCCGCCAGCGCGTCGATCCCCGGCACTACGCCGCAGGTGGACAGGCTGATATGCCGCATACCGATGTTCATCCCATGAGGGCTGTTGACCAGCTCCAGAAAGCGCAGCACATTGTCCATGTTGTCCAGCGGCTCGCCGATACCCATGAGCACGATGTTGGAGACAGGCAGGCCGCTGTCCAGCTGGGTAAACAGCACCTGGTCCAGCAGCTCAGAGGGCCGCAGGTCCCGGACCTTGCCGGCGATGGTGCTGGCGCAAAAGGCGCAGCCCATACGGCAGCCCACCTGAGAGGAGATACACACGGTGTTGCCGTGGTGGTACTGCATGAGGACTGTCTCGATGCAGTTGCCGTCGGCCAGCTCCCACAAATATTTAACGGTCCCGTCCAGCTTTGAGGTCTGCTTCCGGGCCACGGTCGGCGCTGTAATGAAGCACGTCTCGGCCAACCGGGCACGCAGAGGCTTGGACAGGTCGGTCATCTCGTCAAAGGAGCGCACGCCACGGTGCAGCCAGGTGAATACCTGCTTGGCACGGAAAGCCGGCTGTCCCATATTCTTAAAAAAGTCGGCCAGCTGACGCTCGGTCATGGATTTGATGTCGGTCATGCGGTTCGCTCCTTGACGTTATCCCCTGCGGCGCATACGGCAGATGTAAAATCCATCGGTGCCGGTCCGCTGGGGCCACAGTGTCACATCACCGGGACAGCTTCCGATACCGGGCAGGGTAAATTCCTCTTTCGCAAAGTCCGGGTGTACGTCCAAAAAGGCCGACACCACGCCGCCGTTTTCCTCCGGCAGGACGGTGCAGGTGGCATACACCAGCACGCCGCCGGGACGGACGTAGGCGGACACGTTGTTCAATATCGACAACTGGACGGCGGGCAGCTGTGCCAGCTGCGCCGGATCCTTCCAGCGGATATCCGGTTTCTTCCGGATAATGCCCAGGCCGGAGCACGGCACATCGGCCAGAACCACATCGGCCTGCTCCACCCAGCCGGCGTGACGCTCCCGCCCGTCGGCCAGCGCTGTGCGGATGATAGTGATCCCCAGCCGTGCCGCACCGTTTTCGATGAGCTTCAGCTTGTGGGGGTGAATGTCACAGGAGAGGATATCGCCCCGGTTCTCCATCTGCGTGGCCATGGCGAAGGATTTGCCGCCAGGGGCGGCGCACACATCCAGCACCCGGTCGCCGGGCTTCGGTCCGGCGGCAATGGCCGCCAAACGCGCCGCGGCATCCTGCACCGTGCAGCGTCCCGACGCAAAGGCGGACAGACGCTCCAAATCGCCGGTACCGGTGACTTCAAAGCAGCCCTCCAGCCAAGGGTGCGGCGTCAGACGGACACCGTCCGATCGCAGCTCATTTTCCAATTCCGCCGGCGTGGTCTTCAGCGGATTGACCTGTATCACCGTGGGAACAGGCTCGTTATCCAACCGCAGGAACGCCTCGGCCTCCTGCTCGCCGACCAAAGCCGTCAAGCGCTCTACCAACCACCTGGGATGGCTGTACTGCACCGCTGCTTTGGAAATAAAACTATTCTGCGGCAATGGCGGTAAAGTGTTTTTGCTTGACGCACATTTCCGCAGCACTGCATTGATCATGCCTGCGGCGCGAGCCTTGCCCCGGCGTTTTGTCAGCTCTACTGTCTCGTGAACGGCGGCCCGGTCGGGCACCTTGTCCATGAACAGTATCTGATATATACCCAAACGCAGCAGGCAGGCCACCACCGGTTCCAGCCGGGCGGCCTTCTGCGTACACCAATGGTCGATATAGTAGTCCAGCAGCATTCGGTTTTGCACCACGCCGTAGGTCATCCGGGTACACAGCGCCGCGTCCCGGGCCTCCAGCCCGGACTGGGCCGCGATACGCTTCAGGCTGCCGTCAGACCACGCGCCCCGGCGCTCCATCTGCAGCAGCGCCTCCAGCGCCGCGTCCCGCGCGTCACGGGGCGTCACAGGCCCAGCGGGACCGGATGGCCCCGCAGATAATCCGCCGCTGTCATGCGCTTGCCGCCCTCGCCCTGCAATTCAAGAACACGCAGCAGCCTGCCGTCGCCGCAGGCAATGGCCAGGCCGTTTTTGTCCGCCTCCACCACGCTGCCCGCCGGGGCGGAGGTCTCTCCGCCTACCGCGGTGCGGTGGACCTTGACCGGCTTGCCTGCCAGCACCATGGACGCACTGGGCCAGGGCACCAAGCCCCGCACCTGATCGTGCAGCTGCTGCGCCGACCGGGAGAAATCCATCGGCGAGAGGCTTTTATCCAGCATGGGCGCGTAGGTGTGCGCCGCGTGATCCTGCGCCGTCCGGGTAACGGTGCCGCGTTCGATCTGCCCGATGGCCTCATGCAGCGCTTCCGCGCCAAGCTCCGCCAGCCGCGCCGTCAGCGCCACCGCGTCCTCGTCCGGATCGATGGCCGTCTCGCGGCACAGTATCACATCTCCCGCATCCAGCTCCGGCGCCATATACATAATGGATACGCCTGTCACCGTGTCGCCGTTGAGGATCGCCCAGTTGATGGGCGCCGCGCCCCGGTACTTCGGCAGGATGGAGGAGTGTACGTTGATGGCACCGTACTTTGGCGTGTTCAGGATGTCCTCCGGCAGGATACGGCCATAGGCTGCCACCACGATCAGCTCGGGAGCAAGAGACCGCACCAGCTCCAACGCCGTACCGTCCTTCATTTTCAACGGCTGGTATACGTGCAGTCCCTGCGTCAGAGCATATTCCTTCACCGGCGGCGCGATCAATTTCATGCCGCGGTTCTTCGGCTTGTCCGGCTGGGTGAACACGCCGCAGATGTCGTGTCCGTCGGCCACCAGCCGTTTGAGGGACGCCACGGCAAAATCCGGCGTTCCCATAAACAGAATACGCATTACTTGTCCTCTTCTTCCTCGATCTCGTACTCGTCGGCGTGCGCCTCCAGCCACTTCTGCAGCTCCTCGCCCTCCATGAGCCGGTCGGTATGCTCCACGAACAGATGACCATCCAGGTGCTCGATCTCATGGCAGAAGCATCGGGCCGTCAGGCCCTCGTCTTCGACCTCGAACCACTGACCGTCCCGGTCCTGGGCACGGACACGCACCACCTCAGGCCGCGTTACCACGCCGTATTTCCCGGGAACGCTCAGGCAGCCCTCCAGGCCAGTCTGCTCCCCTTCGGTGTAGATGATCTCCGGGTTCACCAGCTCGATCAGCTGATCCTCCTCGTCCAGCACCACGCACACCCGGCGCAGTACGCCCACCTGGGGCGCGGCCAGACCCACGCCGCCGGAGTCGGCCAGTGTATCGGCCAGATCGTCCAGCAGCGTATGCAGCCGGCTGTTAAAATCTGTAACCGGGCGGCACACCTTGCTCAGGCACGTCTCGCCCTCCAACGCGATCTTTCGTAAAGCCATAATCTTACCTCGTATTTCCTGGATCTAATCCATTTTATCGCAGTCCGTATAAATATGCAGTCTTCGGTTTTCGGGCCGCTGCACAAAAGCTCGCATGAACCCCGCCAGCAGCTCCCGCACCGGCGCGGTATTTTTTCCTAATACCAACAAGCGATAGCGGTACACGCCATTGACCTTTACCACCGGCGCCGGTGCAGGCCCGATGACCTGTATCCCCAGCGTGTCGTAGGGCGGCTTCTCCGCCGCATTTCCGATCCCCTGCCGCAGCAGCTCGATAGCCCGATGTACCGACGCCTCCTCCGGTCCCGTCACCGTAACGGTGAACTGATCTGCAAAGGGCGGGTCCTGCCGCAGGCGGCGCAGCGTGATCTCGGCGTCGTAAAACCTCGGATAGTCCTGGGCGGCCGCCGCCTGTATCACATCATTCTCCGGTGTGTAGGTCTGTATCACAGCCCGCCCGGCCTTGTCGCCTCGGCCCGCACGGCCAACCACCTGTGTCAACAGATTGAAAGTCCTCTCCGCCGCTCGGTAGTGATCCACATATAGGGACAGGTCGGCGCTGAGCACACCCACCAGCGTCACATTGGCAAAATCCAGCCCCTTGGCCACCATCTGGGTGCCCAGCAGAATGGGGATCTGCCTCTCCTCAAATTCCTTCAGCAGTGCCTCATGTCCCACGGATACGGTGTCCGCATCCATCCGCAGCACCTCGACTCCCGGGAACAGCTCATGCAGCTCCTCCTCTACCCGCTGGGTACCAAAGCCGATATGCTTCAGTGTGCCGCCGCACTCCGGGCACACCGTCGGCGCAGCGTGTGAATAACCGCAGTAGTGGCACATCAGCCGGTCATTGGCGCTGTGGTATGTCAGGTATACACTGCACCGCGGGCACTCCGGCACATAGCCGCACTGGGGACACAGCAGCTGGCGGCTGCTGCCCCTGCGGTTCAGGAATAGGATACTCTGCTCCCCCGCAGCGATGTTTTTTGCCAGTTCCTCCTGCAGTGGGCGGCTGATAACGGTGCTGTTTCCGGCACGCAGCTCCTGCCGCAGATCGGCGATGCGGACCTCAGGCAGGGCACGGCGGTTGTAGCGCTCCGTCAACTCCAGCAGATCGTACTCACCCTGCTGCGCGTGGTAAAACGTCTCCACCGTGGGCGTGGCAGAGCCCAGCAGCAGCCGCGCACCCTCGGCGGCGCAGCGGTATTTTGCCACATCCCGTGCATGATAACAAGGGGCGTTTTCCGATTGATAGGAGCCCTCTTGCTCCTCATCCATGATGATGAGGCCCAGATTTTCCAGCGGTGCAAACACCGCCGACCGGGTACCCAGCACGATATGGGCCTCGCCCCGGCGCAGCCGCTTGAACTGATCATAGCGTTCCGTCATCCGCAAACCGCTGTGCAGCAGCGCCACCTCGCGGCCGAAATACGCGGTGAACCGCGCCATCATCTGGGGCGTCAGGGCGATCTCCGGCACCAGGATCATCACAGATCTGCCTATTTTCAGCAGCTCCTGCGCCAGCCGGATATACACCACCGTCTTGCCGCTGCCGGTTACGCCGCGCAACAGCGTGACGCCGGGCGTCTCCGTCCGCACCTGGGCCAGCAGCGTGTCACAGACGCGCTGCTGCTGGGAATTCAATGTCAAGCTGTCCACCTTTACAGTATACTGTTTTTCAGATATTCGGTATTCTTCCTGCTCCCGGTATGCCACCGCCCCCAGCTTCTCCAGGGCGTTCAGTGTCTGGCGGGATACGCCGGTGAAATACGTCACATCGTGCAGTGCTGTCTCCCCGTTTTGAGCCAGAAACGTCACTGCCTCGCGCCGCCGCTGGGACTTACCGGCCAGAGCCAACGCCTCTTCAGCAGGAACAGCGAGACGGGCGAACAGCACCACCTTGTCGCGTACCTTGCGGCTCTGCTCCTTTTTGCAGTGCAGTGCACCCGATTTGGCCATGCGGCGCAGCAGCGGCTCAACATCGTCGCCCAGCGCCTGACGCAGCTTATCCGTGGTCAGCGGGCCATCCTGCAAAAGGTGGCATACCGCTGCCTCCTGTCGTGTGGGCACCAGCGGCGGCTGTGCCAGGGACCAAGTCTCCCGGTAATGGTACCATACGGCGGCAGGCAGCACGGTACGCAGCGCGTCATAAAATGTGCAGAAGTACCGGCGTGTCATCCACAGCGCCAGCCGCAGCTCCCTTTCCGTGATAACCGGCTCTTCATCCAGCAGGGATCGGACCGCCTTCAGCGGCTTGTCCGGCACCGCCTGATGCAGGGAGAGGATCATCGCCTCTGTGAGCCGGTTGCCGCGGCCGAAAGGCACCAGCACCCGGCAGCCCGCCTGTCCGCCGACTTCCTCCGGCAGCAGGTAATCATAGGCCTTGTCGATGGCGTAGGTAGCCGCCTGTACGGCCACCTTGGCGATCACCGCCACCTCAGGCCTCGTCTTCCTCGATAACGGGGTCGCTGACGTACTTGCCCTCGGCCACCTCGCCGATGGCCATCGTCACGGGTTTCTCCGGCAGAGGCTCGCCGGTGACCTCGGCCTCGGCGGCGATCTGACGGGCGCGGCGTGCCACCACGTTCACCATCATGTAACGGTTGGGGATGTACTCGGTCAGCTTGTTCATAGCGGGATAAAGCATAGACATAACGATCAATTCCTTTCGTTTTGTATGGCTGCGCCCAGGCGGGGCGGCCCAAATACGCGGACAGGCCGCGTCGGTTCACACACTTACTTTTCGCTGAGGATGGCGCACATACGCTCAGCTGGTTTACAGTGTTCGGCGCACATAATGGCCCGCAGCTCATTCACGGCATTCTCTACCGTATCGTTGACCACAAAATAGTCATAGTCGCCGGCCATCTCCAGCTCCACCTGGGCGCGGATCAGACGCTTCTGTATTTTCTCCGGCGTATCGGTCCCCCTGGCAGTCAGGCGGCGCTCCAGTTCATCCCAGCTGGGTGGGGCGATGAAAATACGCACCGTCTCCGGCCGCTTGGCACACACCTGCACGGCGCCCTGGCGCTCGATATCCAATATCACGTCCTTGCCCCGGGCCATGGCGTCGTCCACGTACATCTTGGGCGTACCATAGAAGTTACCCACATACTCGGCATACTCCAGAAAGGCATCGGCGGCGATCATATCGCGGAAGGCATCCGCCTGGATGAAGTGATAATCCACGCCGTCCTGCTCACCCTCGCGGGGTGCGCGGGTAGTGGCGGATACGGAGAAATACAGGTCATCACGGCCCTGAAACAGGGCGTGCAGCACGGTGCTTTTACCCACACCGGAGGGCCCGGAGACAATAAAGGTCTTTCCTATCTTATGCAAGGGTCATTCATCCTCCTCTGTCAATTCTTCCACCGACAATCCCAGGCGCGGTGCCAGACGCTCCGCCGCCAGGGCGGACAGCACCACATGGTCGCTGTCCATAATGAGCACCGAGGCCGTCTTGCGGCCGTAGGTAGCGTCGATAAGCATCCCACGGTCACGGGATTCCTGCACCAGGCGCTTTACCGGGGCAGAGTCCGGGCTGACCACGGCGATGAGCCGCTGGACGGACACCAGGTTGCCGAAGCCGATGTTGATAAACTGCATACCGGCCTCCTTACTCCATATTCTGTACCTGCTCGCGGATCTTCTCTACCTCGGCCTTCATGTTCACCACATCACGTGCCACAGTCAGGTCGTTGCACTTGGAGCCGATGGTGTTGCACTCGCGATTGACCTCCTGGATCAGGAAATCCAGCTTTCGGCCCACAGGCTCGCCGCTTTGCAGCATATCCCGCAACTGGGCGATATGGCTCCGCAGGCGCACCGTTTCTTCATCCACAGCCACCTTATCAGCGAAGATAGCCGCCTCGGTAAGGATACGACTCTCATCGATGGTGGTGGACTGCAGTACCTCCTGCATCTTGGCTTCCAGCCGCTGGCGATAGGCCGCCACCGTCTGGGGCGACTGCGCCTCCACCTTGCTCACGGTCTCCTCAATGGTATCCACCCGGGAGGAAACGTCCAGCGCCAGCTTTTCACCCTCCACGGTACGCATGGTGTTATAGGCCGCCAGCGCATCATCCAGCACGGTGCAGATATCGGCGGCGATAGCCTCCACATCCTCCTCCGCCTTGGTGACCGTCAGCACATCAGGGAACCTGGCCAGCACCTCCGGCGTCACATCGCCGGGCAGCGCAAAGCTGTTCTTCAGATGCATCAGCGCGTCATAGTACCCCTTCGCCAGCCCTTCGTTCACCTGCACCACCGCCACATCCGCCGCAGAGGTGTCGATGGTGACAAACACATCCACCTTGCCGCGGGAGATCGCCTTCTGTACGCGTGTCTTGATGGCGTCCTCCGCAAAAATATAGGCGCGGGGCAGCTTCACAGTGCAGTCCAGATAGCGGTTGTTGACGGACCGCACCTCCACGGTGATATCTCTGCCGCTTCGCATCTCGCGGGCGCGGCCGTAACCGGTCATACTCTTGACCACGGAATCAACTCCTTCATTTTAGTAGAACAGGGAAACCCTCCCCTGTTGTGTACAAATTCAGCAGAAGCAAACGGGCACGCCCAGCGCGTTGCAGCACAGCGTGGCGCCGCACAGGCGCAGACAGTCGCTGCTTCCGCAGGTGCCGGTGGTCACATTACCATACCCGTCAGGGCGATAGGCCGTGCCGCGTCCCTCCAGAATATCCAGCGCCCGCTGGTACTCCGGGTTGTCCGGTGCCATAGTAACGGCGGTCTGATAATACCGCCGCGCCTCGTCCAGCCAGCCACGGCGATAGCAGATCGCGCCCTTGAGGAAATTCCACTCGGCGTCGTGGTTAGTCTGGGCGTTCAGCAGCTCCTCCGCCAGGTTCAGATCGCCGCTGCTGATGGCCATACGCACCCGCTGATAGCGGCTGCTGCCCTGATAGGCCCCTTGATATGCCGACTGATACCCGCCGTATCCGGTGCCGTAGCCCGCACCGGAGGCAGAATACCCGCCGCTGCGCTGGGCCTTCCGCTGGGACTGCACCGCCTCATAGGCCTCATTGATCTCCTTCATGCGCTCCTGCGCCAGATCAGCCAGCGGGTTGTCGTGATAATTGTCCGGGTGATACTTCCGCGCCAGGTCGCGGTAAGCCTTCTTCACCTCTTCGTCTGTGGCGGTGCTGGGCACCCCCAACACTTGATAGGGATCACGCATAGTCCGTGTCCGCCTTTCGTATAGGTTCTTCTCGCCTCTGCCGCTTACGGAACGTACCGTGCAGCACGGCCGCCCCCACGGCATACAGTCCCTCGTACACCGCAGCACGCAGGACCGGTGTGTACTTTGTCTCCGGCAACAGTTCAAAGGCCGCCGCCATGGCCCGGACAGAACCATCCAGCGTCAGGGCCAGCACTTCACTGTCGGCCGGTGCCAGCGCGCCGTCCTTCGGCGTAAAGCGCAGAGCCAGCGGGTTGTACCCGCCGTTTTTTATATCCGCCCGCAGGTCGTCCGCCGCGTCCACCAGATAGACCCAACGGCCCAGATGGTAGAGCAGCTGTGCTGTCACCCGCCGCCGCACCGGATCGCCGACCTCCTCCGCCGCCAGTGCCAGCAGCTTTGCAAAGGTGTCCGCCGGCGCATCCAGGGAGGAACATCTGTCCCGTTCCAGCGCCGCCAGCTCCGCCAGATGTGCCTGGGTCCCCGCGTCGAACCGCGGACGGCGTTCCCGCGCCCTCCGGTACGCCGGATACAGCAGCGCCGATGCGATTCGATACTTCAGCCCGCCCCAGAAGCCGTGGTCGGCCACACCGTCCCGCAGCTGCCAGTAGGTCAGTATCACGCTCATGTCCGCCGCCGCGTCCAGCGCCGGGTCGCCTGCCGTACAGCAGCGCTTCCGCAGCGGATGCACCGCACAGCGCCGCATACAGTTCTCCCCTGCTCCGTCCGACAGCACCATCGCCAAAAAAGTCAGATCATAGTTCAGGATCATCCGCCCCACCAAGCCGTACCGCGCACCCAGCGCGTGGCACAGCCCGCAGTAGGCGGCGCGGAACGTCTCACGGTCCGCCGGCGTCAGCCGGTCATCCGAAGGCCGCACATAGCCGAACATCTCTCAGAACACCCGTAATATGGTGTAGGTCAGCAGCTCTTTCCGCCGTGCGTAGCGGTCATAGGCCACGCTGGGCAAAAATGCCAGCACCGCCGCAGCCACGGCGATCCCATACCTCCAGCCCTCAGTCAGCCCTTCGCTGAGGAAATACCCCAGCAGGAACCCGACCACAGGCAGCACATACACCAGCGCCACCACACCCAGCAGCTTTTTCGTGCTGCTCTCCACCACGACCTTTTCTCCCGGCTGCGCGTTGGGATCGTTCTTGGCACGGGCCTTGATAGCCGCGCCGGTCATGCCGCAGCCGGCACATTCCTCGCAGTCGTGGCCACAGGCGGTCTTCCGCGGTACGGATATCTCCGCATACCCGCCGGGCAATAGCTTTTCAACCGTTGCGATCTGTGTCATTATCTCACCTCTCGGGAATACTCATGTCTCCGGCACCTCGGGGGCTGTTTGGTCCTCTCCGCCGGCGGGTACCACCGGCTCCGTCTGCGGCGGCGTGTCGGTAATGGTCAGCGTCAGCTCATAGGTGCCGCGCACCGTCACATCGCTGAACCCGCTGACCGTCACGGTCACCGGCACGGTGAAGCTCCCCTGTCCGGTCACGGTGCTCATGTCCGCCGTGGCCCGCAGGTTCTCGGCGGTAATGGCCTCGATCTCCTCGCTAAGCCCCCACAGCCGCACCGTCAATCCGCCCTCTGGCACGACGGCATACAGCCCCGCCGGCAGATCGGTGAAGGACAGATCCGTCACCGTCAGCGTCGTCTCGCTGATACCGTCCAGGGTGATGTCCGCCGTGGCCACCTCGTTGCCGTTGACCAGCCAGGTGCCGTCCGGCGGCGTGACCACATAGCTATTCTGCTGGTGCAGCCCCAGATCGTCCACATGCAGCGTGGCAAGCACGAGCTTGTCAATAGACGCCAACACGTCGGCCTCTCCGTTCAGCCGCACCGTCTTGGGCGCGATATCACAGACGATGCTGTCTGCCGCCGCACCGGGCACGCCCTCGAACTCTATGGCCAGGGCCACCTCCTTGGTGGTCAGCACCGGCACCTTGGCCTGTATCAGGCTGGCACTGGTGCGTATGTTGCTGTTCTCCACCAGATTGCCGTCGTAGTCGTACAGCTGTACGTCCACCGTCTGCACCACCGATCGGGTCGCGCCGCTGATATCCACCGTCAGCTTGGCGCAGCTGACATTCAGCAGATCGTCCCGTTGGGCGCGCAGCGTCAGCACCTCGGGATCCAGCACTACATCGCCGGTAAAATATCCCTCAGCCACCTCGCCGATGACCTGACACTCCACCGGCACTTCCTTCGTATACAACTCGCCCACCGTCACCGTGATCTGGCTCAGGCTGGCCTTCTCCACGCTGACATTCGTGCGTACCACTCCATCAGGGAAGCTGACGGTCCAATCCAACTGGTGTACGCCCACGGAATCGATGCTGGATGTACTGGCAATGACCCGCACATTATCCCGGCTCATCTTTACCAGCTCCCGCTTAGGACCGCGTATCGTCAAATCAATGGTGGTGTCATATCCGGACAGCAGCATCAGATTTTTGTCTGCCAACGTCGTGTTCTCGCCGGAGAATTCCACCGGGACATCCCGGATGGTCTTCGTCCTCTCCGGCGCCTTCTCCACATCTACATATACCCACAGCGCCAGAGCCACCAGGATGGAGATGATGACCTGCACGGTCTTGCTGCGGTTAAAGCGGGGCGTGCGCGCCTCACTGTTGGCCGTCCCGTTGTTTGTATCAGAGATCCGTTCCGACATGGTCGTCCGCCCCCTTTCTGTTCAGTCCCAGCAGCTCCGCCAGATTGCGTCGGGGCTTGTCCTCCGTTTCCTCCTCCGGCGGTATCAGCTCATTACGCAGCAGCTTGCCCAGTGTCTCCGGCTTCAGGTGCCGCTTGAGCATACCGCCGATAGCCACGGAGATGGAACCCGTTTCCTCCGAAACGATGACCACCACCGCGTCGGAGTTCTCGCTCATGCCGATACCGGCCCGGTGCCGCATGCCCAGGTCGCGGCTCAGGTTCACGTTTTTGCTCAAAGGCAGCATGCAGCCCGCGCCCAAGATCCGTCCGCGGCGGATGATGACCGCGCCGTCGTGCATGGGCGCCTTGACGAAAAAGATGTTTTTCAGCAGCTCGGAGGACACGGCGGCGTCCAGCGTCGTACCGCTTCGCACCATGTCGTCCAGATGGATGTCGCGCTCAAAGACGATCAGCACGCCGGTCTTGCTCAGGGACATCTCCTTGCAGGCCATCACGGTCTGATCGATGGCCGCCTCCAGCTCCGACTGCTGCTTGGGATCGTTGAAGGCCCGCAGCAGTTTGATGTTCCGGCTGCCCACCTTCTCCAGTATCTGGCGGATCTCCGGCTGGAACAGGACGATAATGGACAGGATCCCCACCTGCACCAGGTTCCGCATAAGGTACGATATGGCGTTGAGCTGCAATATATCAACCAGCCAAAGCACCAGCAGAAACGCCACCACGCCCTTGAGGATATTCTCGGCGCGGGTACTTTTGACCATACGGAGCAGGTTGTATACCAGAAACGCGATAATGGCGATGTCCAGTATATCCGATATCCGTATCAGCAATAAGTAATTCCCAATATTTTCTAATAACGAAAGTACCTTATCCACGTTACCACCCTTCCTGTTGCGGGCATAAAAATAGATACTAACATTATATAAAAAATATTGGGAAAATGCAACAAAAAATTATGTGAACAGTTTTGCAGTTTAACGAACGATTTGCCGCAAAATACGGGCAAAGTGCTCTACCTGTGCGGTGGTGCTAAAGGCCGAAAAGCTGCACCGCACAGTGCCCGTCTCCAGCGTTCCCGCCGTGCGGTGCGCCAGAGGCGCACAGTGGAGTCCCGCCCGCACCGCCGCGCCCTGCGCCGCAAGAGCTTCGCCCAGCGCCTCGCAGTCCCAACCGTCCAGGCGAAAGCTCAGCACACCTGTCTGTGCCCCATCCTCCGGGGTATAGAACACCTCCGCACCTGGAATATCCCGCAGCAGTGCCGCCATATGTCGCGTCAGACGTCTCTCGTGCCCTGCAATACGTCCCACGCCCTGCTGCTCCACAAACCGCAGCCCTTCCAACAGCCCTGCGATCCCCGGCATATTGTGCGTCCCGGCCTCCAGCCGGTCCGGCAGCTCCTCCGGCATCTCCTGCAGGATCGACTGCGACCCCGTGCCGCCCCGCAGCAGTGGCTCCGGCTCCGCGCCGCACAGCAGCAGCCCCGTGCCCTGCGGCCCGTACAGTCCTTTATGCCCCGGCATGGCGATAAACGCCGCGCCCAGCGCATCCATGTCCACCGGCAGCATCCCCGCAGACTGCGACGCATCCAGCACGAATGGCACACCCTTCTCCCGACACAGCGCCGCGATGCGCTCTACCGGCAGTCGGAAGCCAAACACGTTGGACACGTGTGTGCAGATCACCGCGTCCGCCGGACACGCCAGCGCAGCGGCGAACTGCCGTACCATCTCCTCCCCGTCAAACAAAGGCCCATCCGCTACCGTCAGCTCCACGCCGGGGATAGCGTGCAACGGTCGGGTAACGGCGTTGTGCTCATATCCCGAGATGATCACCCGTCCGCCGGGCTTCACCAGCGTATGCACGGCAATGTTCAGCCCATGTGTAGCGCAGGAGGTGAACACCACTCGCGCCGGATCAGCCACGCCGAACAGCCTTGCCGCCAGTGTGCGGCATTGCAGGTCTGTTTCCTCCGCCGCCCGCGTGGCCGGATAACTCCCCCGCCCCGGCGAGGATAGCCGCCCCACCGCACGGTACATAGCCCGTGCCACCGTCTCCGGCTTTTGCAGCGTCGTGGCCCCCGCATCAAAATAGATCATAACTCTACCTCACTATACCCGTCATCCTGACGAACAAATACCTGCGCGGGTGCAAAGCCCGCCTCCCGCAGCAGCCGCAGAGCCGCTACCGTGCGGGTCTGTCCCCGCAGCCGCAGCACATAGCCGCACCCCTTGCCGGTCAGGCCCATGGGCACACGGCCCACCACGGCACGCACACCCCGGCGCTCCAGCAGCTGCGCCATACGCTGCGCCTGGGTCACGGACCGGGCGGTGATGAGATATTCCTCCATGCTGGCACCTCCTTTGTACTCATGCCATCGTATGATACCCCAGCGCAAAACGTGAAAGACCCCGGAGGTCCCTGCCTCCGGGGTCGCTGTCTTTATATTTCCACCTTTGGTCCCGGACGGTATGCCTCCGCCGTTACCGTCAGTGCGATGCCGCCTGCTGACAGCTCCGTTAGCCGTTCCCGCAGCGCCGCAGTGTTCTCTGCCGGCAGCGAAACCGCCAGCCGAATGTCCGCGCCGTAATCGGCGCTGTCCACCGTGCCACCCAGGGCCGTTACCTCACCACGCACACGCTCGAACAGCGCGTAGGGGCACGGAATGTCCGCCATGGCCCACAGGCCCATCTCCGACACGCCTGCCGCAGCCAGCGCATCGCGGGCGCTTTTGGAATACGCCCGCGTCAACCCGCCGGCCCCCAGCAAGATCCCGCCGAAGTACCGCGTGACCACGCACACCACGTTGGTGACGTTTTCCCGATGAAACACGTTCAGCATAGGCTGTCCCGCTGTGCCCTGAGGCTCGCCATCGTCACCGTAGCGCATCGTATCGCCGCCAATGAGATAACACCAGCAGTTGTGCCGCGCATCATAGTATTTTTTCTTCATCTGCGCGATAAATTCCCGCGCCTGCTCCTCCGTCTCCACCGGCAGCAGATGGCCGATAAAACGGGATCGTTTTTCGGTGAACTCCGTCTCTGACGGGCCAAAGGGTACGCGGAAATCGCTCATTCCCACTCCTCCTTCGGCTCCGTCCAACCCTCGATATAGTCCTTCAGCTGGCCGATGATTCGGGGCGTACACACCGCCACCACGTCCACCGTCTCGCCGTACTCCACGGACTCCACCTTGGCCTCCCGGTACAGGCTGTCCAGCGCTCCGGCCTTGTCATAGGGCAGGTGCAGCGTCACACGCTTCGTGCCCTTGTCCAACTTTTTGTCAATGGCGGAGAGCAGCCTGCCCAACCCCTCGCCAGTCTTTGCGGACACGGATACTGCGTCCCCCTCCTTGTCCCGCTGGAAGGCAAACGCCAAATCGGACTTATTGTACACCCGAATGCAAGGGATATTCTCCGCCCCCAGCTCCCGGATCAGATCATCCACGATCCGCGCCTGTTCCTGCCACTCCGGATTGCTGGCATCGATGACGTGCAGCAGCAGATCGGCGTACTCCAATTCCTCCAGCGTGGCCTTGAAGGCCTCGACCAGCTGATGGGGCAGCTTGCGGATAAATCCCACCGTGTCGGAGATGACTACATCCAGCGTATCGCTGACGGTCAGCAGCCGCGTGGTGGTGTCCAGCGTGTCGAAAAGCCGGTTGTTGGCCGGTATGTCCGCGCCGGTGATGGCGTTGAGCAGCGTGGACTTGCCCGCGTTGGTATAGCCCACGATGGCCACCATGGGTATCTCGTTCTTCCGCCGCCGCTGACGTTGGGTGGCGCGGACGCGCCGTACCTCCTCCAGTTCCTCCTTCAGCTTGTCGATCTTCCGCCGGATGTGCCGCCGGTCCGTCTCCAGCTGCGTCTCACCGGGGCCCTTCGTGCCGATGGGCGAGCCGCCGGTGCCGCCCTGTCGCTCCAGATGGCTCCACATGCCGATCAGGCGGGGCAGCAGGTACTGGTACTGGGCCAGCTCCACCTGCAGGCAGCCCTCCTTGGTTCTGGCCCGCTGGGCGAAGATGTCCAGGATCAGGCCGCTGCGGTCGATGACCTGCACGCCCAGCAGCTCGGTCAGGACGCGGATCTGCGACGGCGACAGGTCGTTATCGAAGATCACCATGGTGGCCTGCTCGTTGTCCACCATGCGCTTGACCTCCTCCACCTTGCCCTCACCGATGAAGCTGTGGGGGTCAGGCTTCTCCCGGCTTTGCAGGATGATGCCCGCCGTGTCGCCGCCCGCCGTGTCCACCAGCTCCGACAGCTCCATCAGGCTCTCCTCGTCGGCGCTGTCGTCGCCCAATACCGGCGAGCGCAGACCCACCAGCACGGCGTGGTCACGGGATTCCTTGCTATTTTCCAAAGTTTTGCGTTCCATAGTACCCTCGGTCAAAATGAATTTTTCCCTATTATATACGGTTTTCCGCCGGTTGTAAACGGGCAAAACCGCATTGCGGCGGGCAGCGGAAAAATTGGCATACTATGCTCTTGGCATATTGTATTCTTTTCTCAACAGTGGTATAGTGTAATTGTTGTAATATGCACAAAAACATTGCGACAGGAGGAGAGTTTATGAAGAAACGCATCATAAGCCTGTTGATGGCTCTTCTGATGCTGACCAGCCTGCTGCCCACCGCCGTGTGGGCCGAGGGCGAAGCCCCGGAGCAGACGGCGGCTGCCGTCATGGATGACGGCGGGGCGGAGCAGGAGCCTGCGGCACCGGAAACCTCGGAGACGCCCGTGGAGCCTGAACAGCCCACGGAACCGGAGCAATCCGCAGAAGCGGAAGCGGACGCGGAGCCGGATAGCAACGGCATCGCCCTGTATAACAGCGCCACCAGCGGGTCGTGCGGGGACAATGTAACGTGGAGTTATGATGCCAATAGCTGTACCCTTACGATTTCCGGCAGTGGGGATATGGAAGATTATGACGCGACTTATGATCGAGACGATGAAACATATTATAACCCCACCTACCCCTGGCCTTCATCTGTTGCCAAACTTGTTGTTAAGGATGGTGTGACCAGGCTAGGTAGTTTTGCGTTCTACAAATGCACTTCTCTTGTTAAAGTCTCACTGCCTGAGTCTATTGGAGCTTTCGGTTCCTATTGCTTTGCTGAATGCTCCCAACTTATATCGCTGACCATACCTTCTAAAGTCACCGTGATACCGCAGGGTTTTTGCTCTGGCTGTAAAAAGATAACTGCGATCAATATTCCTTCTGGTGTAACTCGTATCAATAAAAACGCTTTTTTGACAACCGGTATCACAACGTTGACGATTCCCACCAGTGTGGTATACATTGGAACGGAAATTGGAAATATCAATCACGTTACCTATGAAGGATCCAAAACTCAGTGGGAAAAAATCGAATTCGGTTCTTACAATAATTTTGAACCCACCAGCAGGAACACATACGCACCGGCATGGGATGAAGGAACTTTCAATAACTCCCAAATCACCTGGGAGGTAGAGTGTGACTATTGCCTACGCATTACTGGTTTCGGAGATATCCCTGATTTCAATTTGGGTACGGCTCCCTGGTATGATTACAACACTCAGATCAAAGAGGTCGTTATCGAAAGAAACATTACCCGCATTGGCAACTACGCTTTTTATAATCTTAAAAATCTAAAGGAATTCCGGAGTCTCGGTGAAGATATGGTCACCCACGTTGCCTTTAGCGTAAAAACAATCGGTGAATCCGCGTTTGAGCTTTGTACAGCGCTCAGCACTTTCCCCTTCTCTGAGATGGAGCAGTTGGAAAGCGTTGGCAAATATTCTTTTCATAGCAGCGGACTTTCCGGTGACATTACTTTTCCCGATTCTTTGAAGTGCATTGAACATGGCGCTTTCGAGAACACCTCCATCAACAGTGTCATTATTAGAAAGAATGTAGCTACCATTGGCCAGTTTGCTTTTAATAACTGCTCCAAGCTCACAGATATTTTCTATCGCGGCACCCAGGCACAATGGGAAAGTCTTATGTCTGGAGAAGATAATAAAGTGCCGTCAAGAACAATTCTTCATCTTAATTCTCGGTGCTGTCCCGGCTATTCAACAAAAACTGTCGATCCCATTCCTGCTACCTGCACAACTTCCGGCAGTATGAATGACACCGTGTGCGCCACTTGCGGGGTGCTGGTTTCAAAGGGTACAGTGATCCTCGCCACGGGTCACACTGAGGTCGTGGACGCCGCTAAGGCTCCTACCTGTACCGAGACCGGTTTGACCGAGGGCAAGCATTGCTCTGTGTGCGATACCGTGCTGGTAGCGCAGGAAGAAGTTCCCGCCACCGGTCACACCGAGGTCGTGGACGCCGCCAAGGCCGCTACCTGTACCGAGACCGGTTTGACCGGGGGCAAGCATTGCTCCGTGTGCAATACTGTGCTGGTAGCGCAGGAAGTTGTTCCCGCCAAGGGTCATATCTGGGATGACGGTGTGGTCAGCATCCCCGCCACAGGACACAAAACCGGGACGCTGACATTCACCTGCACCGCCTGCCATGCCACCAGAACGGAAGAGATCCCTGCCATCAAGGGCGATGTGAACGGCGACGGCACGGTGGACATTCTGGACGTTGACCAGGTCTACCGCCATCTGACCGGGCAGATTACGTTGTCCTCCGTGGAGCTGGCGGTCGCCGACGTGAACCGGGACGGCACGCTGGACGTTTACGACCTGCAGCTGTTGTATGAGGCAGTGGCGCAGGGAACGGAACTGTAACACCACAAACCCCGTGTCCGCATGGTTCATGCGGACACGGGGTTCTTTCGCTGTCAGCAAAAAAATGCCTGTTCCCATTGGGAACAGGCATTTTCATGTGTCTTTTTAGCCCTCCAGGCCGAAACGCTTGTTGAACTTGGCAACGCGTCCGCCGGTATCGACAAGCTTCTGCTTGCCGGTG
>OMED01000293.1_pt1 | contig 28010 bp, 19 predicted proteins | sample 1673411 | NCBI WGS metagenome assembly OMED01 (sample SAMEA103958110, study PRJEB25191) | human gut metagenome | reverse complement strand
CATCAATTGGAAAATAATGAACTTAAATGCCGAAGTTTTATGACAAGGTAGATGTACTGAAAAAACCAGGATGGTTGAAGATCCGGCTCCACCGCACCCCGGAATATGCCGAGGTACAGCAAATAGTCGACAAACATGCGTTGCATACGATTTGCAGCAGCGGCATGTGTCCGAACAAGGCCGAATGCTGGAGCCGCAGAACCGCAACCTTCATGATCCTGGGAGACATCTGCACCCGAGGCTGCCGCTTCTGTGCAACGAAAACAGGACACCCCCTTGCCCCCGACGCCGAGGAACCCCGACGGGTCGCCGAAAGCGTCGCACTGATGAAACTGAGGTATGTCGTCGTTACTTCTGTGACGCGTGACGACCTGCCTGACGGCGGTGCCGCACACTGGGCCCAAACCGTCCGCGCCATCCGCACACAGAATCCCGGCGCCGTAATTGAGCTCCTTATTCCCGATCTCGACGCACAGCCCGCCCCGCTGGACGTGGTCGTCGCGTCGAAGCCCGATATAATCGGGCACAACATCGAAACCGTCGAGCGGCTGACCCCGGTGGTGCGTTCCAAGGCAAAGTACCGTACGAGCCTGGAAACCCTGCGCTACCTCAGTGCACAGGGCGTCGCAACGAAAAGCGGACTGATGGTCGGACTTGGCGAGAGCGATGATGAAGTATTACAAACCCTGCACGACCTGCGCGACGCAGGCGTGGGGATCGTAACACTCGGTCAGTACCTTCGTCCCACTCTGGAGCACTACCCCGTTGCGGCGTATATCACTCCTGAAAAATTCGAATGGTACAGACTGAAAGCGCTGGAAATGGGCTTCAGCTACTGCGCGAGCGCACCCTTAGTCCGCTCGTCGTACATGGCGGAAGAGGCCCTGAAGAGCGTCAAAAGTTTGTAGCGATGGAAGCTTCCTGCCGGGATCTCGGACTGATGGACTACAAAACCTGCTGGGAATTGCAGCAGGGACTGTTCGATGCCCTGGTAGCCCGCAAGGCAGCCTGCAAGGGCGCAACGAAACAGGTGGCGGCACCCCTGGCGGCAAACGCCGGCACTGCGGAAGCAAGTAAGGCATCCGCGCGGGAGCCGGCACAGCGATCGGCAGAGGCAATGCCCAGCAAGGCGGGAACGCAATCCGGCAAAGGGTTGGAATCCCCAACGGGCAGCGTATCCGCAGCAGAGGGCGTCGAACCGTCAGGCGCCACCGGAGAAGGCTCCGCCAGCGCAGGCACGATCCTTTTGGTGGAACACCCGCCGGTATACACACTCGGCAAAAGCGGCCATGCCGAAAACCTGCTGATAGGCCGCGAAGCGCTCGAAGCGATGGGCGCACAGTTCTTTCACATCGACAGAGGGGGCGACATCACCTTCCACGGCCCGGGGCAGCTGGTCTGCTATCCGATCCTCGACCTCGAATGTCTGGGCATCGGGCTGAGGGACTACATCGGGGCACTGGAAGAGGCCGTCATCCGTACCGTGGCGGTATACGGCATCACCGCCGGCCGCATGGCAGGCGCCTCGGGGGTCTGGATCGGCCCCGGAATCGGCGGGGAACAGGGAGCCGGACAACCGCCTGCCGCGGAGATAACGGCGGCGGCAACTGCAACATCGGCGGTAACTGCGGCAACAAAAGCGTCGGCGGCAAAAGCGGCGACAGCGGCGAAAACCGCAACGAGGCAGGAACCTGCGATAGCGGCAGAATCTGCGATAGCGAAATCGGCGTCGGGAACCGGGCATCCGCAAGGGTGCCGCGCAAGATTTGCGCAATAGGTGTCCGGTCGTCACGTTATATCACCATGCACGGGTTCGCGCTGAACGTCACGACCGACCTCGGGTGGTTCACGCGCATCAACCCCTGCGGGTTTACCGACCGGGGAGTGACCTCGATCGAACGGGAAACGGGTCGCAAGGCCCCGATGGGCGAAGTAAAGTCGCTCGTTGTCAAATTTTTAAGTGAAATAGTAAATCGTATGCCTATAGAAAAACGATGGGTAGTGAAACCGCAGGGCGATTCCGAGGCGGTGGCGAAGCTCGCTGCCGTGCTCAGGATTTCTCCCGTGCTGGCGAACCTGCTCGTACAGAGAGGCATAGACACCGTAGAAAAGGCGGACAAGTTCTTTAAACCCAGTCTCGCCGACCTCCACGACCCGTTCCTGATGAAGGACATGGACAAGGCGGTCGAGCGGGTCGAGCAGGCCGTTCGTAACAATGAGAAGATCATGGTTTACGGCGACTACGACGTGGACGGCTGTACGGCCGTTGCACTGGTGTACAAGTTCCTGCGCCAGATCGGGCATAAAAACCTGATGTTCTACATCCCCGACCGCTATACCGAAGGTTACGGTATCTCGGTCAAGGGCATCGACCTGGCAGCCCGCAAGGGCGTAGGTCTTATCATCGCCTTGGACTGCGGTATCAAAGCCACGGAAAAGGTAGTCTATGCAAAGACGAAGGGCGTGGATTTCATCATCTGCGACCATCACCTCCCGGCCGAGGAAATTCCCCGTGCCGTAGCTGTCCTCGATCCCAAGCGGGTCGATTGTTCCTATCCGTTCGACGAATTGTCGGGTTGCGGCGTGGGCTTCAAGCTCGTGCAGGCCTATGCGCAGAAAAACCGGATCCCGTTCGAACAGATCAGCCCGCTGTTAGACCTGCTGGTCGTGAGCATCGCTTCGGATATCGTACCCCTGGTGGGCGAAAACCGTATCCTTGCCCATTTCGGGTTGAAAGACCTCAACCGCGAACCGTCGAAAGGATTGCTGTCGATCATCAAGATCTGCGGCCTGGACAAGCACAACATCACCATCGACGACATCGTCTTCAAGATCGGGCCGCGTATCAACGCCGCCGGGCGCATGCGGATGGACGAGAACGACGAAAACGCCTCGCCCTCGGGCGGGCACGCGGCCGTCGAGCTGCTGATCGAAGGCAACGAAAGCATCGCCGCGGAGTTCGGGAACGTCATCGACGCCTACAACCAGGATCGCAAGTCGATCGACCGTTCGGTGACGCAGGAAGCGCACGATTTTATCGAGCGCAACCCCGCAATGAAAGAGCTGAAGAGCACGGTGATCTACAATCCCAAGTGGATGAAGGGCATCGTGGGAATCGTCGCCTCGCGCCTGATCGAGACCTACTACCGGCCGACGGTGGTGCTGACGATGAGCAACGGCTTCGTGACGGGGTCGGCACGCTCGGTACCGGGCTTCGACCTTTACCAGGCCGTGGAGTCGTGCTCGGATCTGCTGGAGAACTTCGGCGGGCATATGTATGCCGCCGGGCTGACGATGCGACCCGAGAACGTCGAGGAATTCACGCGCAGGTTCAACGCCTATGTCGAGGAGAACATCGACCCGCAGATGCTCATGCCGCAGGTGGATATCGACAGCGAACTGCTCTTCTCGGACATCACCCCCGCGTTCCGCAAAGACCTCAACCGCTTCCAGCCTTTCGGCCCCGGCAACACCGCCCCGGTCTTCGCGACCTACGGCGTAAGCAACCACGGCGACGCCAAACTGGTCGGCATGGAGTGCGAGCACCTGCGCATGGATTTGATCCAGCGGCAGAAACCCAACACGAAGATCCAGTCGATCGCCTTCCAGCAACCCACGCATTACGAATGGGTGCGCTCGGGACGCCCGATCGACGTATGCTACCAGATCGTAGAGAACCACTACCGGGGGACGGTAACCACCCAACTCCGCATCAAGGACATCAAACCGGTCATGAACCGATAACTTTACATAAGAAGGGAGGGGGCTGTCTTCCGGCAGCCCCCTCCCGCTATTTTTGCGTCATGCACTACTCCCTTGCGTCCCTTTTTCCCATGAACATCCCGACCACCCGGCTCGGCCTCCGGCCCCGGCCCTTCATATGGGTCTTACTTTTAGGCTGCATTTTAGCATACCCCCTCGCACCGGCCGTCAGCAGCCCTTCCGGCGACAAGCGCGATTATATACTGGTCATCAACACCTATGCGGAATCGACCCCGTGGAGCAGAGGCATTATTACCGACATCACGGCGCGCGTCGAGCAGATCGAAAACCTGGAACTCTACACCGAGCATATAAACCTGCTGTTGGTAGATTCCCCTCGGGAAATCGAGACCTTCGAGACGAACCTCCTGCGAGAATACGGCAAAAAACCACCCCGGGCCCTGGTGCTGATCGGAACCCCTACGGCGCTGCTGCGCAATTTCATTAACAGCATATGGAAAGGCATTCCGACCATCGTATGCGCAGAACAGGATTTTGTCGGGCCGGATAAATATTACCAGAAAAGGCTTCCCATTCCGGCCTCGGAACAGGTACCTCTGCGGACACTGGCAGACCGGGACAATCTGACCCTGCTTTATTCGCCGGCCTATCTCGACCAGAGTATCGACCTGATGAAGCGCATACTGCCCGGCATGGATCGGCTCATATTCATAGACGACGCACGCTACGTCAACCGGCAAACGGAACACGACCTCGCGGAACTGCTCGACTCGAAGTACGGCGGCATAAAATACACGGTTTATTCGGCCGATGAGATCGGGATAGACCAACTGCTCGATTCGCTGAGTACGGTCGACGTAAAACGCACCGGCGTGCTCTTCTCCTCGTGGCATTACCTGAAGAACATGTCCGGGCGCAACGAAATCATGACCAACCCGTTCAAGATCATCGCCAGTTCGTCCGTACCGTTGTTCTCGCTGCGTCCGACGGGACTCAAGAGCAGCGGCATGATCGGAGGTTACGTATACGACGAAAACGAATATTCCGACCGGCTGATAGCTACCGTAAACGCAGTGCTGGAGGGCAAGCAGCCGCGCGACATTCCCTTTTACACCCCCGTCCGAGTACAACCCGTCTTCAACTATCCGGTACTGCTCCGGCACAACATCTCCCCGAACACCTGCCCGACGAACACTCTGTTTTTCGACAAACCGGCCTCGTTCATGGAGCGGTATAAAACATGGATCGGCGTCTGCGGCGGTATTTTCCTGTTATTCCTCATCTTCCAGCAATGGAGGATCGCCGTCCTGCGCAAAGTCGACGCAGCCCACCAGAAGGAGCGGGAAACCCAGGCCACATATTCGCACCTGTTCAACAACATGCCGATCCTGTATATGCAGGAACGGGCCGTGTTCGACGCACAGGGAACGGCCATAGACACTGTTTACGTCGATGTAAACGCCTATTTCGAACATTCTTTCTACCGCAAGGACGATGTGATCGGCAAATCCGGATCGACGGTTTTTCCCGAGTCGCAGTCCCAATTCATGCCGATCATCGACATCGTCCTGAAGGAAAAGCGGAGCATCACCTTCCCGTATTACCACAAACCGGTGGATATCTTCTACGAAGTCGTCATCTGCCCCTCATACCGAAAGGACTCGGTCGACATTTTCTGCATCGACAGCACGGCCCTGCACAACGCCCAGAAAAAGGTGGATTCGGTGAACCGGAAACTCGCATTGGCGCTCAACGTGGCCAACATCATCCCCTGGAAATGGGATCTTACGAACCACACTATCCTGTGCGACCTCAACAAGGCGGCCAAGATGGCCGCCGGAATGTCGCTGGCAAACAACGCCTCGCTTGCGGTGGACGAGGAGTGCTACTTCTCGAAAGTCCACAAGGAAGACCGGGAACGCGTCCGCGCAGCTTACAGGAACCTGATCGAAGGGCATACGGAGAAGGTCTGCGAAGAGTTCCGCGTCGTATCCAACGAGAGCGGGCACTGGCACATGGAGTGGGTCGAGGCACAGGCCACGGTCGAAACCCGCGACTGCGATGGCAGGCCGCTGTCGCTGGTCGGGACATCGCTCGTGATCTCCGAACGCAAACAGATGGAGCAGGAGCTGCTCACCGCACGCGACCGTGCCGAAGAGTCGAACCGCCTGAAATCGGCATTCCTGGCCAACATGAGCCACGAGATACGCACGCCGCTCAATGCCATCGTCGGGTTTTCGGGCATCCTTGCCTCGACGGACGAAGAGCAGGAAAAGCAGGAATACATGTCGATCATCGAAAGCAACAATACGTTGTTGCTGCAACTCATCAGCGATATCCTCGACCTTTCGAAGATCGAGGCCGGGACGCTCGAATTCGTCCATACGGATTTCGAACTGAACAAGCTGATGCGCGAGAAAGAGAACGTCATGAGGCTGAAAACCGACCAAAACGTGGAGCTGGTATTCGAACAGCGGTATGAAACCTGCCACGTCCGCACCGACCGCAACCGCCTTTCGCAGCTGATGATAAACCTGCTGACGAACGCCGCGAAATTCACGCACCGGGGATCGATCCGCTTCGGCTACGAACTCCGTGCCGGACAACTCTATTTCTGGGTTGCGGACACCGGCTGCGGTATCCCCGCCGAACGGAAGGACGCAGTCTTCGAGCGCTTCGTCAAACTCAACTCGTTCAAGCAGGGCACAGGGCTCGGGCTTTCCATCTGCCGGACGATCGTAGAGCATTTGGGAGGAAATATCGGTGTTGAATCGGAAGAGGGCAAAGGTTCGACCTTCTGGTTCACGCTTCCGTACGTCCCCGGCAAACAGGAACCGGCGAAGATCCCGGCACAGATGCTGCAGACCGTCCCGACGGTCGAGAAGGACAAACTGGTAATCCTCATCGCCGAGGACAACGAAAGCAATTACCGTCTTTTCGAGTCGATCCTGCGGCACGAATACAAACTCCTGCACGCCTGGAACGGCCGCGAAGCGGTCGATTTATTCAACCGGTACACCCCGCACCTGGTGCTCATGGACATCAACATGCCCGAGATGGACGGCTACGAAGCCACGGCTCAGATCCGCAAACAGTCGGCCGACGTGCCAATCATCGCCGTGACGGCTTTCGCCTTCGCATCCGACGAACAGAAGGTACTCTCGAGCGGATTCGACGGCTACATGCCCAAGCCGATCAACGCCCGGCAACTCAAAACACAGGTACTCGACATGCTTCGCAAGCGCATGACGCTGATTTAAATGGAAAAGGAAGCCCCGTCGGGAGCTTCCTTTTTCATCGGTGCCCGTATCCGTTCTTACTCCAGGCGGATGATCCGCGCATCGTCGTCCGACCCGGGCAGCGGGGCGGGGGTGAAGTCGGAATACCCCGCCGCAACGGCGCAGAGGGGTTGGCAGTCCGCCGGGATGGGCAGGAAGCTGCGCAGGTAGCCAGCGGCAGTCTCCCCGCCGGGCTCGTCCTTGCGGCGCGGGCGGCCGTTGATGTGCACCCAGCACGAAGCCAGTCCTTCGTCGACACACGCCAGTTGCAGGATGGTCGCCGAGATCGCGGCGTTCTCCCGCCACAGGTCGCTTTTCGTGGTATCGCCCAGCACGACGATCGCCAGCGGGGCACCCTTCATGAACGCCGAACCGTAATCGCGCATGTCGGCCATGCGGGCCACCAGGGCAGGGTCGTCGACCACCACCAGGTGCGTCGTACGGGTATTGCGCGCCGATGGCGCCGACAGAGTCTCGTGCAGGATGCGGTCTACGACCTCACGCGGCACCGCACGCTCCGAGAATTTGCGGATGCTGCGGCGTTTTTCGATCAACTCTTTGAATTCCATCTGTTTTTATATTTTGTGTTTTCGGCCTCTCTTTTGCAAAAATAGTGAAAAAAAACTATCTTTGTTAAATTGATAATATTTCAGCAGGATTCGCAATCCGATATACCGAACTATTATTTACCGAACCAAACGTTCACCGCATCCAGGCAAAGGAATGCAACAAAATCAGCCATACATTCCATACAGCACTCCCAACCGGGAAGCACAGAAATACCTATTACTTAAAATGATGAAAATAAAAAATATAATCCTCTCGTTTCTATTAGGTATTTTCACCGTCGCATGCAGCGGAGCAGGCGAAGTTGCCGACGAAGGATACATGGGTTCCGGCTATACAAAGGAGGAATTAGACGCAAAGGGAGTCAATACCCAGCATCTGTTCGTATTTACGGAGGAGCGTGCTACTTACAATGGCCGGACATTCTCGATAAACATACCCATTGACTCGCTTATCGAGATATTCGGACCTTGCGAGAGAATCCTTTACGGAAAAGATTACAATACAGGATACAACCGCTATTTCTGGGACACGATAGGCTTTACAGCTTTAGTCTCCCCCGAAAAAGAAGTAATGGAGTTCAATCTGCATTGGGATTACCTGCCTAAAGAAAAGGAATACGACTATGACGATCCGGATCCGGCCGATGTTCCGGCAAAATTTTTCAAAGGAAAGATACTGTTGAACGGGATTCCACTCGACAATACGTCGGATTACGCAGATTATTGCAATAATAAAGAGATACAAAGTCTGTTGCTTAAATTAGCAAGGAAGAAGGGGATCAAAAGAAACTTCCATCAATGTTTATATCATTTCGTAGACAATGGAAGTATTAATCGGTACCATCACTCTTATCATAAGCTCTACTTTTTCGATTATACGACATTCGAAAACAATCCTTTTTTCTCATACAGGGTGAAAGTAGTAACCAAAACCGGACAGATACATGAATTCGGAATGCAGTACGCTGTCTACACCAATCCAAACTCCATAGATATCTTTTGACCTATTCATTTATACATATTTGATCTTCAAAACTTTGAAAACGATGGAATTCAGATTCACCATAGCCCTTATCTACGATTTCGACGGCACGCTCGCCCCCGGCAACATGCAGGAGTACGACTTCATACCCGCCGTGGGCAAAAGCAACAAGGAATTCTGGACGGAGGCCAACACGCTGGCCGAAGAACAGGATGCCGACATGGTACTGACCTATATGGCACGCATGTTACAGGAAGCCAAGTCGAAAGGGCTGTCGCTGCGGCGCGAGGCATTTCAGGATTCGGGACGCCGCGTGACGCTTTACAAGGGCGTGAAGGAGTGGTTTGCGCGGATCAACGCCTACGGCGCCGCACACGGGATAAGAATCCTGCACTACATCAACTCGTCAGGGATGAAGGAGATCATCGAAGGAACTCAGATCGCACACGAGTTCCGGAAGATCTATGCCTGCTCGTTTCTCTACGACGTCGACGGCATCGCCTACTGGCCCGCCGTGGCGGTCAACTACACCAACAAGACGCAGTTCATCTTCAAGATCAACAAAGGCGTCGAATCGGTGTTCGACAGCAAGATGGTGAATCGTTACATCCCCGAAAACGAACGTCCCGTGCCGTTCAAGCACATGATCTACGTGGGCGACGGGACGACCGACATCCCCTGCATGCGGCTGGTGAAAAATTCCGGCGGACATTCGATCGCGGTCTACAACCCCGACCAGAAGGGTGCCCGCAAGGAGATGGCCTCGCTGATCCACGACAACCGCGTAAGCCACGTCTGCCCGGCCGACTACTCCGAAGGCTCGGACATGGACATCCTGGTCAAAACCATCATCGACAAGATCGACCTGGACGACAGGCTCGAAAAACTCGAAGTCGTGAAATAACCCGGCCAGCGGGACGGGAAGCGGATATGCCCGGGACGCCCCCGGAGACGGGCAGCGAGGAAAGCCGGGCATCCCGACGAAAGATTCAAGCATCGGAAAAAGAGAATATGGACATTATTTTCGCAACCAACAACGCACACAAGCTCACCGAGGTACAGGCCGTACTGGGGCCCGGATACAAGTTGCTGACACCCCGCGACTGCGGCGTGACGGAGGAGATCCCCGAGGAACAGGATACCCTCGAAGGCAACGCCTCGCAGAAGGCGCATTACCTGCACGAACGCACCGGAATGGATTGCTTCGCCGACGACACGGGGCTCGAAGTCGAAGCGCTGGGCGGGGCCCCGGGCGTACACTCGGCCCGCTACGCCACCGACGGGCACGACTTCGCGGCCAACAACCGGCTGCTGCTGAAAAACCTCAAAGGGCAGGCCAACCGCCGGGCACGGTTCCGCACGGTGATATCGCTGCTCCTGGACGGCGAAGAGCACCTTTTCGAAGGGATCGTCGAGGGGCGCATCATCGACCGGGAAACGGGGCACGAGGGATTCGGGTTCGACCCGCTGTTCATCCCCGACGGATACGACCGAACCTTCGCGCAGATGACCACCGGGGAGAAAAACGAAGTGTCGCACCGGGCCCGTGCCGTACGCAAACTCGCCGCGTATTTGCATTCCGTCGAGAAATAAGCGTCTTTACGAAAAACAGGCGGCGCCCCGGCAATGTCCGAATAAATTCGGCATTGCGCCCGGCTTGCATCGTCTTTAACCCTGTTTTAGACAGGCGGCGCCTCGGCAAATTGCAAGTAAACTTGCTTTTGCCCTCGGCTTGCACTATCTTTGCCGTTCCTATGGAAGAGAGAAATTACAACAAGGAGGAGCGTTTCGACGCCAAGGCCATCGAAGGGCTGAAGCACCACTACACCGAAATACTGCGGTTGCTGGGCGAGGATCCCGCACGCGAAGGGTTGCAGAAGACCCCCGAACGGGTGGCCAAGGCAATGTCGTTCCTGACGAAAGGCTATGACGAAAACCCGTTGGAGATCATCCGCTCGGCGACGTTCCGCGAAGAGTACAAGCAGATGGTGCTGGTGAAGGACATCGAACTTTATTCGCTCTGCGAGCACCATATGCTGCCGTTCTACGGCAAGGCGCATGTCGCCTACATCCCCAACGGCCATATCACGGGGCTTTCCAAAATAGCCCGTGTGGTGGAGTGCTTCGCCCGCCGCCTGCAGGTACAGGAAAGGCTGACGGTGCAGATCCGCGACTGCATCCAGGAGGCGCTGAACCCCATGGGCGTGGCCGTAGTGATCGAAGCGAGTCACATGTGCATGCAAATGCGCGGCATCGAAAAGCAACAGTCGGCGACTACGACCTCGGCCTTCACGGGGATTTTCCTCTCCGACCACCGTACGCGCGAAGAGTTCATGACCCTGATCTCGCACCGGTACCGGTAGGCGCGCCATACGATAAAACGGAACGTCCCGCAGCACACGGCTTGCGGGACGTTCCGTTTCCGGGTGACCCGGCTATGGATTGCCCTTACCCTTGATGTCCAGCAAGGAGGCATTCAGCGCCCGGTGGAGCGAATACTGCGAGAGTGGTTTGACGAGGAATTCGTTGCACCCCGCATTACGGGCGTTCTCGATCTCGCTGCCGGACGAATAGGCCGACATCGCAATGATGGGGACGTCTGCCGAAACGCTGCGGATACGCCGCGTAGCCTCCAGGCCGTCCATCACGGGCATGCGGATGTCCATCAGCACGGCATCGGGCTGTACCGTCCCGAACATGTCCACGGCCTCGGCTCCCGTATGGGCACGCACGAGGCTGAAGCGGCGGCTGAGGACGGCTTCGATGAGTCTGAAATTGGTGTCCGAATCCTCGGCGACCAGCAGCACCCACGACTTGCCGTCGTCCCGGCCCGGGGCGGCGCAAAGCTGCTCGTCGTTTTTGCAGCCGTCCCGGTGGACGACGGGGATCGAGAAATGGAACCGCGTGCCCTTCCCGGGTTCGGAATCCACGCCGATCGTTCCGTCGAGTTTTTCGACGATCATCTTCGAAATGGCCAGCCCGAGTCCCGTGCCGGACACGAAATCGTTGAGTTTGACGAACCGGTCGAAGATATTGCGCGCCTTCTCGGGCGGTATGCCCATGCCCGTATCCTGGACGAAGAACTCCACACACCCGTCCTTCAGGTCGAACCCGAAGCGGATCTCCCCCTCTTCGGTAAACTTGCCGGCGTTGTTCAGTAGGTTGGAAATAACCTGTGCCAGGCGGTTCTGGTCGCAGACGATCTCCACGTTCGCGACCCGTTCCTCGAAGACCAGTTCCACGCCCGGCTTGACGCGGGGTTTGTGGACTTCCAGCTCCGAGCGGCAGAGGTCGTTGAGGTTCATCGGCCTGAAGCGGAATTCGAGCGTCCCGGCTTCGATCTTCGAAATGTCGAGGATATCGTTTATCAGTTGCAGCAGCAGCTCGGAATTGACGTCGATGATATCGATGAACTGTTGTTTCTCCTCCTCGGTTTCCACCTCGCCGATGAGCTTGGCAAAACCCACGATGGCATTGAGCGGCGTGCGAATCTCGTGGCTCATGTTGGCCAGGAAAGCAGATTTGAGACGGTCGGACTCCTCGGCGCGGATACGCGCCTCGACGATCTCCAGTTCGGCATTCTTCATGTCGGTGATGTCCCACGAGACGCCGATGATGAGCGGAAGGCGGTTTTCGACCGGCACCAGCGACTTGGAAGTATTGACGATACGGGTCTCGCCCGTGGCCGAGACGTACTCCTCGATGAAGGTCTGGCGTTCACCCGTACGCAGCAGCGTCAGGTCGTCCTGGCGGAAATGCTCCGCATCCTTCGGGCTGGGGAAAATCTCGTAATCGGTATGCCCGAGCGCCCTGGAGGCCGGAATCCGCGAATATTCCTCGAACGCCCGGTTCCAGTAGAGGTAGCGGAACTCGTTGCCCGGGTCTTTCACAAACAGATAGACCGGAATGTTGTTGAGGATGCACTCCAGGATGGAGTTCATCTCCTTGACCTTGACCTTGTTCTCGTGTTCGATGCGCTGCGTCACGTCCCGGCCGAAGAACCAGACGATCTCGCGCTCCTGAAAATAGTCGTAGATGATGTAGGCCACGATGTCCCACGCCACGATACGTCCCTGCTCGTTCTTGAAGCGGACGGTGTATTTGTGCGAGCCGTTATCGCGGCGTATTTTCGCCAGCCGGGCTTCCCACTGCAAACGGGAACCTTCGTACGACCAGAAATCGTAAACCTTGTGTTGCGAAAGGTCGCCTTCGACATCGTGCCGCACCCTGAACTGCTCGTTGGCATATTCCATCGTACCGTCCAGGCTGCAGGCGTAGATCTCCTCGTCGACATTGTTCAGTGCATATTTGACCATCTCCAGTTCATGCTTGGCGGCTTCGGCCTCGGTGATGTCACGGCAGATGCAGAGGGCATGCTCCCCGTCGAGCGGGAAAATCCGGTTTTCGTAGTTGCGGGTTCGGCCGTCGAGCGTAATGTCGTGGTGGGACGAAGAGCCGCACCCCGTCGCAAAAACATTGTCGAGGTTGTTCTTCACATTGCGGCAGGCCGCAGGCGAAAGCATCGTGCGGATGTTCTGCCCGGCGAGCTCTCCGCCCGGAACCCCGACATGGTTGGTCTCATCCGCGGAAACCAGTTCGACCAGCGTCCCGTCGCGATCGAGCACGGTCAGCATGTCGGGTATCGAATCGAGAATCTTACAGGCATAACGCTCCCGGAACCGGCTCCCGGAACCCTTCGGCGTATCGAGTTGTGCTTCGAGCTCTTCGATCCTGCGGAGAAGCTCCTCACGGGAACAGTTATCGTATCGGCTCATACCTTGTGATCATTATGCATAGATAGTTACAAAAGTAATATATTTTCCGAATGACGAACCATTTTCCGGCCGAAATCGGCGCCGTACCCCCAACGATTACGACCGGCACGGCAACGATCCCGTTCGGAAGGATGACTTCAGGCCGCAATGCGGCGCGATTACCTTTCAAAAACGGCGCAAGAAAAGCCCGCAAAGACGCTCTTTCAGCCCGAGGATGTATCGAGAGACCCTTTAAGGGCCGTTTCACACAGGGGTAAATTCCTGTGCCCGACCATAAAACACTCCGTCGGCACCCTCCCGTATCGCAAAACCGCTTTTTTATACCCCGATCGGGTTTCCATGCGCAAAAAGGGTGTGGAAGGAACGAATTTTGAACATGCTCCGAGACAGCAAACTAAAAAATCAAAATCATGACCGTCAAAAAATTACGTTACCTCGCATACGCACTCGTTGCAGTTGCGTTTTGCGCGTGCCAGAAAGAGCCCTCGACATCGGGCCTCCACAAAGACTATCTGGTCTACACCGCTTACGACACCGAAGCCGACTTCGGTGCGCTGAACACCTACTACCTCCCCGACAGCATCCTGCTGATCGGCGCCGCAGACAAGACGGAATACTGGAAAGACGACAATGCGCTGGAGATCGTCAACACGGTCGCCGGCCGCATGAACGCCGCCGGCTACACCCGCACCGATGACAAGGAGGCGGCCAATGTCGGACTGCAATTGAGCTACGTGCAGAAAGTGACCTATTTCGTGGGTTACGACTATCCCTACTGGTGGTGGTATTACCCCTACTACTGGACGCCCGGATACTGGGGCGACTGGCTGGGATGGCACTATCCCTACCGCGTATATTACGGTTATACGGCCGGTTCGCTGCTGATCGAGATGCTGGATCTGCAAGCCGACCAGCAGAGCGGCAAGAAACTGCCCGTCATCTGGGACAGCTACATCGGCGGCCTGCTCACCTCGTCGGAAAGCCTCAACCAGCAGCGCACGCTGGACGCCGTCGAACAGGCATTCGACCAGTCGCCTTACCTGAAAAAATAATTTAACCGTAAAAACACGTCCGATTATGAAAACATCGAAATACCCGGTTCTAAAAACCATCGCACTCTGTGTCGTCCTGCTCGCCGCTGCGCGCACGGGCAAAGCGCAGATCTTCCCGAACAGTTACATCAACGTCGACTGGCAGATGGGCGTGCCCCTGGGCAGCAGCCTCGCCGACAAAGCCTCGGGCTGGGGCATGAACTTCGAAGGCGGCTATTTCATCACGCCGGCCATCGCCGTGGGCCCGTTCATCTCGTACCAGACCAACCTCGAAACGATTCCGCGCCAGACACTCGACCTGGGCAACGGTTCGGCCCTCACGGTCAACCAGAAGCACTCCGTATTCCAGCTGCCGTTCGGCGTCACCAGCCGTTACACCTGGCTTACGGACAGCGTATTCCAGCCCTATGCAGGCCTGAAGCTGGGAGCCAACTACGCCGAACTTTCGTCCTATTACTACGTCGTCAAGCAGTACAACGACACGTGGGGATTCTACCTCTCGCCCGAAATCGGCGTGAGCATCTTCCCGCGCCCCGACTACCGTTTCGGGTTCCATGTGGCACTCTATTACAGCTATGCCACCAACAGCGGCGACGTCCTGACTTACTCGGTCAACAACCTCAATAATTTCGGCATACGCGTCGGTATATCATTCTGACGCAGAGTGGGAAAGCGCCTCTTGTGGAGTGCCCCGGTTCCTGAAAAGGGATCGGGGTTCCCTTTTTCGGGGAACCTTTTCCCCGGCGGATTTGCAGGTTCGGGAAATTGTACCTACCTTTACAACGACTAAAACCATTGGATGTTTAAAACGGATACGGCATCGTAGGAATCCATAACTTGCATTGGATTCCGACTCTTTCTTCCCTCCCGGGGTCATTCTGCCCGGGCGGATATTCATTTTGCCTTATTTTAAAAAATTCGCCATGCACGGGATTTCCCAATCCATCCCGCGCGCGGCCTCAACTACAAACAACCATGGAACAGGAAAATAAACAGATCTTCGATTTCGATTTAAAAATGATCGCCGATTTCTTCAGGGAACTCGACAGGCAGGGGCCCGGCGGCGTGGAGCAGACGCTCCGCGCCCTGGAATTCGTACCCGACAGGCCGGGGATGCGGATCGCCGACATCGGATGCGGCACCGGCGGACAGACCGTCACGATCGCCCGGAACAGGGATTGTACGATAACGGCCGTCGACCTGCTGCCGGAGCTGTTGGAAGAATTCCGCGCCCGGATAAAAAAGGCCGGGCTGGAAAACCGCGTCACGGCCATACAGGGCTCGATGGACGCACTGCCCTTCAGCCCCGGGGAATTCGACGTGATCTGGGCCGAAGGCTCGATCTACAACATCGGATTCGAACGCGGGCTGAGGGAGTGGCGGCAGTACCTCAAACCGGGCGGCATAATCGCCGTGACCGAGTGCTCGTGGCTCTCGGGCGCACGCCTGGCGTCGAAATTCATCTCGGACTATTTCCCCGACATCGACAGCCCGTCGGGGAAAGTGCGGATCCTCGAAGAGGCGGGATATGCACCGCTGGCGCATTTCGCGCTGCCCGAGCATTGCTGGACGGAAAACTACTTCGCCCATGCAAGCGCACGCATCCCGGGATTCCTCAAGCAATACGGGCACAGTGAAAAAGCACTCCTGCTGGCCGAAATGCAGAAAAACGAGATCGCCCATTACGAAAAATACAAAGCGTACTACGGTTACGTCTTCTACATCGGCCAAAAACCGGAAGAGTAATCCCTCGTCCTGAAAGGCAGAATCCCGCTTCCTTCGGGGAAGCGGGATTCGTTTTTCCGGTTCGGGGAAAATACCCGGTCATTCCATCGAGGTGTAGACGAGCATCGTCTCGGGGGCCAGGCTGATCCGGCTTCCGGGCGCAAGCGCCACCCCGCGCTCCACGGGAAGCAACCGTTCGCCCCCGAGCCTGAGCCGCCCCGGGGCGTAGACATAAAGCGCGAGATCGGAAAGTCCGGGCTGAGGATTTTCCAGCGTCAACTCCACCGTCCGCTCCGAATCCGTATTGACCACAGCCAACGTCACGCCCTTCTCGGTGCGTCCGAACATCGAACGGACTCCGCCGACGCCCGACACTCCGGAGGCGAGAATCTGCGCACCTTGCGGAAAATAGCGGCACAGCAGCGACATGGCATAGTACCAGGGGCGGATCCGTTCCTTGCCGGCGCCGTAGCGCTCTTCGCCGAGGATGTTCCAAAACCCCCATATTTTCAGTTTCCCGGGTTCGTTCATGTGCATCGCATCGTCGAGCATCCAGACCACGCAGCCCGAATAGCCGCATGCGGCCGTTTGCATGACGGCATCGGCAACGTCGATACCGTACATGTGGTCGAAGACGAACATCTGCGAATCGCCGGGCGATGCATCGGGGTCGGCAGCAATCCGCCGCTCGTTCTCGGCGGCATAGGCGGCATCGCGTTCGTCGATGAATTTCAACCCCAGCTCGCCGAGGATCATCTTCGTCCCCGCAGGAGCCGCAGCACGGTAAGCCGAAATCATCGCCGAATACTCCCCCGTATTGACCTGGGCCTTGGAAGGATACGTATGGATGTCGTAAAGCCCCACGGCGTCGCCGAGATCCCGGACGGAATTACTTACCCAGTGTGTTTCGAGGGTCGTCCATACCGCCGCGTCGGGAGCGACCAGCTTCACCCGGCCGGCCATGCCGTGCCGCCGCAGGGAAGCATCCATGGCGCGTGCGGCGCGGAGCCAGAGGGCATAGTCGCCCCGGGTCGAAGCCCACGAGCCGTTAGGTTCGTTGACGATATTGTAGTAACGGATGCAATCGTAACCGCACTCTTCGACCAAGTAGCGCACCATCTCTCCGCTGCTGTCGATCAGCGCCTGGTCGACGGTCTGCGCCTGCCGATCGACCAAGCTTCCGCCCCAGTCGCCGAGCAATACCGTCACGCCATGCGTATTGCAGAACCCGAGAATCATGTGCAAATCCTCCATGTTCCGCGACGGGTCGAACCGCCCGTCCGTGAGATACGACCGGATACCGCCCATCACGCGGATGAAACGGGGCTGCATGTACTCCAGCCTGTCGGTAAGGCGTTTTCGGTCGGCCGCAGAAAACCGGCCGTCGACGTCATGCACCTCGTAAGGATCCCACTGGACGCCGTTGCCGATATAGGCGTCGTCGATCACCCTGCCGCTCAATGTCAGCACGCCCCGAGCAGGCGACGTCCCCTCCGGCGGGGAAGCGTTGCCCCGCGCACAGGCCCATGCGGTTCCAGCCGCACAAACAACTGCAAATAAAGCATATCGCACAATTCTTTTTTCCATCGTCCGGATATTTTCGGTTACGAAGATAAAGATAAGCCGCCCAAAGCTTTCGCATGTAATACTTTTTTAACCGAAACAGATCGTTTGCCGACAATCGGCACAAGCACTACCGGGAAGCAACCCCGGAAGTTACATAAAAAACAAAAAAGTATAAATATCTGTTAAAATACTACTCTTTTCACAGTCGCCTCCGTTCGTATATTTGCATAACTGAAAACCGACTAAACCCGAATCCATGAAACACCTGCTTACGCCGCTGCTCGGAGCCCTTACGCTAAGCTTGTCCGGATGTCAGGACAAGCCCCAGCCCCAGTTCATCCGTGTGGAAAACGGACGTTTCGTCGGCGGAAGCGCCAATTCAGGCTATTTCGTCGGAGCCAACTTTTGGTACGGGGCTCTGCTGGCCACCGAAGGGCCGGGGCGCGACCGTGACCGCCTGTGCCGCGAACTCGACAGGCTGAAGGCATCGGGTATCGGCAACCTGCGTGTCCTGGTCGGGTCGGAAGGCAACACGGGAGTCATATCGAAAGTCGAACCGATCCTGCAAACCGCACCCGGAGTTTACGACGACCGCGCACTCGACGGGCTGGATTTCCTGATGTCCGAACTGGGAAAGCGGGACATGCAGGCAGTGCTCTACCTCACCAATGCCTGGGAATGGAGCGGCGGATACAGCCAGTACCTCGAATGGAGCGGCCGGGGCACCTATCCCGTTCCGGGACTGGCCGGATGGGACACCTTCATGGCTTACGTGCGGCAGTTCCACGAAGCAGAGGCCACCGACAGTTGTAAAATACTGTTGGAAAAACACATACGCCACATCGTCACCCGTACGAACCGTTATACGGGACGCCCCTACCGGGAAGACCCGGCCATCTTCTCCTGGCAGATCGCCAACGAGCCGCGGGCCTTCTCGGATGACAACAAGGAACGCTTCTTCGCCTGGGTCGCCCGCACGGCGAAACTCATCAAGCAACTCGACCCCAACCACATGGTTTCGACCGGCAGCGAAGGGGAAATGGGATGCGAAGGGGACATCGGGCTATGGCGGCGCATCCACGCCCTGCCGGAGATCGACTACGCCAACATACACATCTGGCCCTACAACTGGCGGTGGATCAGCCAGGAAAATGTCGGGGGAGACCTCACGGCGGCCTGCGAAAAAACGACCGAATACATCCGCCGCCATGCGGAAATCGCACGGGAGCTGGGCAAACCGCTCGTCATCGAGGAGTTCGGCTACCCGCGCGACAGCTTCGCCTTCGAGCCCGGCTCGCCTACGACGGCCCGCGACGCCTACTACCGCCATATCTTCGAGCAGGTCATACGCAGTGCAGCGGCCGGCGACATCGTGGCAGGATGCAATTTCTGGGGCTGGGGCGGCGCGGCACGCCCCGTACACCTCAGCTGGCAAGCCGGCGACGATTACTGCGGCGACCCGGCACAGGAAGAGCAGGGGCTTAATTCGGTCTTCGACAACGACCATACTACCTTGCGGGAGATCACGGCGGCAAATCGCACGCTGGGCCTCCATGCACAAGCGCTTACGGCGACACCCGGCAACGGAACCCCGGCGGCCCTGCTCCGGCTCCTGCGGGAAACATCCGCCCGGAACCGGCTGTTGTTCGGGCAGCAGGACTTCCCCTTTTACGGCTGCGACTGGGCCTACCGGCCCGGCTGTTGCGACGTGAAGGCATGCTGTGGGGATTATCCGGCCGTGCTGGGCTGCGACCTCGGGGAAATCGAGCTCGGGACGGGGCATAATCTCGACGGCGTACCCTTCGACACGATGCGCCGCGAAATTGTCCGGCAATACGAACGCGGCGGGCTGACGACCGTCAGCTGGCATCCCCGCAACCCGTTAACAGGCGGCGACGCATGGGATGTGAGCGACCCCGGCACCGTACGTTCGGTACTGCCGGGCGGCAGAAACCATGCGAAATTCCTCGGATGGGTGGATCTTGCGGCCGATTTTCTCAACTCCCTGTCCACGAACGACGGCACGACCGTTCCGGTGTTGTTTCGTCCCTGGCACGAGCACACCGGGAGCTGGTTCTGGTGGGGACAACGGCTCTGTTCGACCGCCGAATACGAAGCACTTTGGAAAATGACCGTCGAACGCATGCGCGACAGGGGCGTATGTATGCTCACCGTCTATTCGCCCAACCCGTGCGTCACAGGACTGGAATACCTCGAGCGTTATCCGGGGGATGCATGGGTCGACATACTGGGGCTGGATGCCTACCACAGCAGCGATGCCGGGGCATTCGTCACGCGGCTCGGGGCATCGCTCGGGATCATGGATCAGATCGCCCGAGACCCCCGGAAACCCTATGCCGTATCGGAAACCGGCATGGAGGGTATTCCGCGTGCCGACTGGTGGACGGGGGTACTGATGCAGGGCATCGGGGAGCAGCGTCCCGCATACGTACTGGTATGGAGGAATGCCTTACAGACGCTAAAACCCGGGCATTTTTACGCACCCTATCCCGGACAGGTCTCGCAGGCCGACTTCAACCGGTTCTATGCTTCGCCACGGACGTTATTCGCGGCCGATGCAGCCAACGCCTTTCAATAACAAACAATATAGACTCAATTTTCGACAATGACCAACTTTGAGGAAACGATGCACCGGTTGCAGTTGCAGCACGAGCAGCTCCTGACACGCAAAAATATGCCAACCGATGCCTGCAACGGTATCTTCACCCGATACCGCCATCCGATACTCACGGCAGCGCACACGCCGCTTTTCTGGCGCTACGACCTCGACCCTGCGACCAATCCCTACTGCATGGAACGGATAGGGATAAATGCCGTGATGAACTCGGGAGCCATCAAATTCGGCGGCAAATACCTCCTGGTGGTTCGCGTGGAAGGTGCCGACCGCAAATCGTTTTTCGCCGTGGCGGAGTCGCCTAACGGCATCGACAATTTCCGTTTCCGGGACTATCCCGTCACCATGCCCGAATACGGGGAACCGGCAACCAATATTTACGACATGCGTCTGACGGCACACGAGGACGGCTGGATCTACGGGATTTTCTGCGTCGAACGGAAAGACCCGGCAGCGGCTCCGGGCGACCTGTCGTCCGCCGTTGCAGCGGCTGGCATCGCACGCACGAAAAATCTGGTGGACTGGGAGCGGCTCCCCGACCTGAAAAGCTCCAGCCAGCAGCGCAACGTGGTTCTACACCCGGAATTCGTGGACGGGAAATATGCCCTCTACACCCGGCCGCAGGACGGGTTTATCGACACGGGCAACGGCGGCGGCATCGGCTGGGCGCTCATCGACGACATCACGCACGCCCAAGTCACGGGCGAGTCGATCATCAACCGGCGTTACTACCATACGATCAAAGAGACGAAAAACGGCGAAGGCCCCCATCCGATCAAAACACCCCGGGGATGGCTGCACCTGGCACACGGCGTACGAACCTGCGCCGCGGGGCTGCGCTATGTGCTCTACCTCTACATGACCGAGCTCGAACGCCCCTGGATACCCCTGGCCGAGCCCGCGGGCATGCTGCTCGGCCCCCTCGGCGAAGAACGCACGGGCGATGTGTCGAACGTGCTTTTCTCGAACGGCTGGATCGCCGATCCCGACGGACGGGTCTGCATCTATTACGCCTCGTGCGATACCCGCATGCATGTAGCGACCTCGACCGTCGGGCAGCTGGTCGACTACTGCCTGCACACGCCTGCCGACGGATTTACGACCGGGCACAGCGTCGAAACGCTCAAAAAACTCATCGACAAAAACCTCAAACGCTAAAATGGCAGCTGCACGGTCGGAAAAAATCGGGTACGGGCTGGGCGACATGTCGTCGAGCATGTTCTGGAAAATATTCTCCTATTATCTTCCGTTTTTCTACTCCAACATTTTCGGGTTGAGCCTGGAACATGCCGCCGTACTGTTGCTCGTCACCAAACTCTGGGACGCGGTATCCGATCCCGTCATGGGCCTGATCGCCGACCGTACGACCTCCCGCTGGGGACGTTACCGACCTTACCTGCTCTGGGTCGCCGTTCCTTTCGCCGTGGCCGGCATCCTCACCTTTACGACACCCACGTGGAGCTATTCGGCCAAACTGATATGGGCCTACGCCACCTACTTGCTGATGATGACCGTCTACACCGCCATCAACGTCCCCTATGGGGCGATGCTGGGCGTGGTGACCGACGATTCGCGCGAACGGACGGTATTCTCCTCCTACCGGATGTTTTTCGCCTACGGGGGCAGCTTCCTGGCACTGGCGATTTTCGAACCCCTGTGCGACCTCTTCACCCCCGACACCGGGGACATGGACGCCGCGCGGGCCGTCGCCGCGCAGGCCGACGGATGGCAGGCGGCCATGATCGTCGTCGGGACAATCTGCGCGCTGCTTTTCCTGCTCTGCTTCCGCCTGACGCGCGAACGCGTCGCCCCGGTCGAAAGCCCGTCTGCGGGCGGACAGTCGATTCTGTCCGACATGAAATCGCTCGCCGGCAACGGGCCGTGGTGGATACTGCTGGGCGTGGCGGTGGCCGCGCTGCTCTTCAACTCGATCCGCGGCGGGGCGGCAGCTTATTACTTCAAGGATTTCATCGGGGAGGACAACCTGTTGGGCGGCAGTATGATACTCTCCTGCGGAGCGTTCCTCGCCATCGGCGAAATCGCCAACATGCTCGGGGTCGTACTGGCCGTACCCATCTCGCTGCGCATCGGTAAGCGGATGACCTACATCTGGGCCATGGCCGTATCGGGCCTGTTGAGCATCGTCTTCTTTTTCATGCCGGCCACCGTTGCCGGATGCTGGGCGATGGTCGTACTGCAAATCGTGATTTCAGCCGCAGCCGGCATCACCTTCCCGTTACTCTGGAGCATGTATGCCGACGTGGCGGACTATTCGGAGCTGAAGCACGGCCACGGTTCGACGGGGCTGATATTCTCGTCGTCGTCGATGGCCCAGAAATTCGGCGGCGCATTCGGCAGTGCACTAATCCTCTGGCTGCTGGCTTCCTACGGATACGACACCTCGGGCGCCGCGGTGCAGAACGGCGAGGCAATCTTCGGACTGCGGATGCTGATGAGCTGGCTGCCGGCGGCAGGGTGCGCGCTGGCCGTGCTGCTGGTTGCAATCTATCCGCTCAACGAAACCCGCATAAGCGAAATCGGAGAAAAACTGGCCCTGCGCAGGGCCGCAAACAAATGAACATGAACCGCGAACAACAATTCAAGCGCGAGCTCACCGAAGAGCTCCGCAATAATATCCTCCCGTTCTGGGCGCGGCAAATGGTTGACCCGGGAGGAGGATTTTTCGGCCGCATGACCGGAACGGGCGAACTGATAGCCAACGCCGGGCGGAGTGCAATCCTTTGCGGCCGCATCCTGTGGACTTTCTCGGCAGCCTACCGGACATCGGGTTGCGAGCAATACCTGGCAACAGCCACAGCCGCACGGGACTACCTGCTCGACAAATTCCTCGACAAAACCTACGGCGGCGTCTACTGGTCGGTGGACGCTGCGGGCAACCCTGCAGACACGAAAAAACAATTTTACGCCCTCGGGTTCGCCATCTACGGACTGAGCGAATACGCCCGGGCGACAGGCGACGAGCGGGCGCTTCGGGAGGCAATCGGACTCTTCCGGGCTATCGAAGAGCACTCCTACGACGCCGTTAACAACGGCTATGAAGAGGCGGCGGCCCGCGACTGGTCACCGATCGACGACGTGCGCCTGAGCGACAAGGACGCCAACGAGAAAAAGACGATGAATACCCACCTCCACATCCTGGAGGCCTATACCAACCTGCTCCGCATCTGGCCCGACGAGGGGCTGCGCAGGCAGACCCGCAACCTGCTGGAAATCTTCCTCTCGCGGATCGTGCAGCCGCAAAACGGCCACTTGGGACTATTTTTCGACGACCGATGGCAGTTGAAAAGCGCCGGTTGCTTCTCCTACGGCCACGACATCGAGGCTTCGTGGCTGCTGCTCGAAACCGCAGCGACGCTCGGCGACGAAGCATTGTACGAGCGCACCCGCACCAGCTGCTACGCCATCGCCAATGCGGCCCTCGAAGGCTATATGGGTGACTGGAGCATGATTTACGAACGGCACCCCGACGGCACCCGGAATCTCGAACGTCATTGGTGGGTGCAGGCGGAGTGCGTCATCGGGCTTTTCTATCTCTACCGGCTCCACGGCCGCAAGGAGGCCCTGGAGCCCGCCCTGAAAACATGGGATTACATCAAGACACACCTCATCGACCGCACGGGAGGCGAATGGTGGTGGAGCATTCTCCCCGACGGCAGCGTCAACCGAACGGACGACAAGGCCGGATTCTGGAAATGCCCCTATCACAACGGCCGCATGTGCATGGAGATCGCCGCGCATATTCCGGACAACGAAACCTCTTCCGCACGATAAAAACAGGGCTTTGCAGTGCCCGAGGGAGTTTTCTCATGTAGCCGGGGGCACGACCGGACTTCTCCGCCTTACGGCACGCCGGCTGCTCCGCAAGCATCCCCGACCTTCGGTTCGGAGCGACAGGCAGGCACAAAAAAGGAGCCGTGAAACTGATGTTTCACGGCTCCTTTCGCATTTGCGGTATTCAGAGTTCCAACAATGTATGCCGTTCCAGATTATAACCCTCGGCCGAAAGAACGGCTCCGCCGCATGAAACGTATTCGGCTTCGACCGTCCGTTTTTCACCCGGAAGCAAATGGATATACCCTTCGGAAATATAGGCCGGGAGGATCGCTTCGCCCGTCCGCCCGTCGCGGACGTTGAATTTCACCGCAAGGGCGGTTGTGGCCGAGGGATTCGACACTTCAAATCGCACCGTCGTGGCACGTCCGTCGTCCTGCCGCGCTACGCGGCGCGCCCGGAGCCGAACCTGTGCCAACCGGTTCAACGCCGTGAAATCCCGGCCGGGACTGCGCAGGTAATCGTTCACGCTAACCCGCCTGCCACCGACATACAGTTCGAGCCGCACCATGTAGCAGTCCCGGTTCTCGGGTAGGGCGGCCGACATGGCCGGCGTCACGGCATTGGCGGCAATTTCCTCCAGCACAACACGCTGCCGGCCGAGGCGTTTTCCGGCCGGTGTGTAGTATGTCGCAATCACCCGGCCGTGCGTAAGGGCGTCGCGGGTCGTATTGACAACCAACACCTGTCCGTCATGAGGGTTCATCTGCACGTGCAGCGATTCGCAGGCCTTGCGGCAGCCGTAGAAGGAGCCGTGGGTCTCGAAATCCCACGAATAGGTCTGCCATTCGAGGCTGGGCCATGCAGGATGGCTCATCCACAGCAGCACGCCCGAAGTGGAGTTCCACATACGGCTGTTCCACGCTTCGAGCATGGCCCGGTGGCTATCATAGTTGATCAGCTGCACCTTGCGGCAGAAATCATCGAGCGATTCGGCCTTCCCGTAGAGTGCATCGACAGCCCCGCAGTACTCCGGCAGCCCGAAATGCAGGTCATGGTAGTACCACGTATCGCTGATAGGCCACCTGTCCGCCTCGGGAATGAACTTGCGCATCGACTCGGCGGTCGGCACCGACGGAGTTCCCAACTCGGTGGAGAACCCGAAGGCATGGCGGAGGAAATATTCCGACTCATCGGCCAGGTAATGCCACGGGCCGCTCGTGCGCAGGTTCATATAGCGGGAATTGGGACTGTAAAAGCGTGTGCCGTCCTCCCGGGCTATCAGCGCGGCCAACCGCGGTTCGAGCGTCGGGGTAGCATAGCCTTCGTTGCGCGGACACCACACGGCCAGCGACGGATGGTTGCGGAAACGACGCACCGTCTCACGGGCATTGGCCATGAATAACTCCTCATCGTTGACATTCTGGTTATATCCCTCGGTCGAGAGCCAAAAGTCGTTCCACACCAGCAAACCGTATTCGTCGCAAAGCGTATAGAAAAGCTCCTCGGTCGATTCGCCCGTCCAGTTGCGCACCATGTTGAAACCCTCCTCGCGGTGGAGGCGGAAAGCGGGTTCAAGCCGTTCGCGCGAAACCCGTTTCATCCCGTCGTCCATGCCCCAGTTACCGCCGCGGCAGAAGATCCGCACCCCGTTGCACCGAAGTACCAGAAACGGCGCGGCACCGTCTTTTTCGATGCGGCGCAAGCGCGAAACATCGACCCCCGCCTTCAGGGCCGGGACAACGACCCCGTCACCCGCCGAACGGCGATGGAAGCTGTCGAAAGGCATTTCACCACCGCACAGGTCGTTCGTCGGGGCGAAGTCGATGCGCAACTCCTCCCCGGAAGGCGTATCCACGCTCAACTCATAGGTAAGTTCCCGGATGCCGAAACGAACCTGCTCCGCATCGGAACGGACTCCGTCCTGCTCGACCGCCAACTGCAACGTATAGAGTTCCTGCGGCCCGTAGCCGTTGGGCCACCACAGGCGGGGCTCCTCAATCCGCAGGGCCGGGCACTCGGCCGGCGTGCAGTTCACCGTGCGGGTCTCCCCGGCAGCGAGATCGACCGGCAGCGAGAAACCGATACCGCCGTCCAAAGTGCCGCGCAGCACCGCCCGGCATGGTTCGTCAGCGTGGTTCGTAACCTCTGCACGGATCGTCAGGTCGGCATACGACGTATCGGGCAACGGCAGGTCGGTGATTACCTGCGGGTCGGCAAGCGTCACATCGCCTGTAAATTCGAGCGTCACATCCTGCCAGATGCCGATATTACGGTCGCGGATGCCGGGAATCCAGTCCCAGCCTTCGGAACTGATGAAAGTCGGCCCGTCGAGGCACAACTGTCCTCCGTTGGGGCCCCGCCCCGCGGCTTTCGACTGCTCGTGGGGAATCCCCGGGTTGTGCGGCGGGCGGATCTTCACGGCAAGGACGTTTTCGGCCGAGAAAAACCCGGTCACATCGAACACGCCCCGGGTAAACGCCCCGTCGACCGTACCTGCCTTCCGGCCGTTCAGCCACACGTCGGCGCGGTAGTTGATTCCATCGAAACGCAGCCAGACACGGTGTCCCGCGACGTCCCGCGGCTGTGGGAAACGTATCCGGTACCACCACTCCGTGCGGCAGAGGCTATCGGGGATGGAGAGGTTGTTGAGCCCGTAATAGGGGTCGGGGTAAACGCCCGCTTCGACCAGCGAAGTCAGCACCGTTCCGGGAACGACGGCATTGTACCAGGCCGAAGTATCGTAGGCGGAATCGAAAAGCGAACCGTCGCTTCCGACCAACCGATCCGTTTGGGCCAGTTCCCAGCCGTCGGAGAGCACCCACGAATCCGCGCCGGACGGCACCAGACGGGCTTGGGCAGGTCGCTTCGGTTTACGCACGGCCTGTTGGGGCGGTGTCGCGGAGTGCGGCAATTCGGACTGCGGCTGCGGGCTCACGAGCCCGAAATTGGTAGGATTGAGGGGCGCAGCCTGCTGGGCCGGGGCCTCCCCGCCCGCAGCGATGCCCAGCGTCAGCATCATGGCAATTGTTTTAAGACGCATAAACCGGTCATTTAACGGATTCGGGAGTAAAGATGTAGATCCGCTCGGCATATGGCGCGAGCGTGATTTTTTCGAGTACAAAACGCCCTGGGGTCGGAAGGTTGCCCTGCGCCGTGCTAATGCACGTCGCGGGATCGAACGCTTCGACCGCATAGCTGCCATTACAACCCAGATTGACGGTGAGTCCCGCCTCCCTGATGTGCTCGGCAGAATTGTTATAAAGGTAAACATAGACCACGTCGCCACACCGGATGCCCATTGCTTCTGCCGGGTTGCACGCTACGGTCATCTGTTCGAAAGAGCCCTTGCCGTCGGCGAGCATCCGGTCGGATATTTGCCGCACTCCCCTGAAATAGGCCATCATACCGCGGTTCTCGAAATACTCCCACCACCAGCTCATCGGCGTCAGAGGCGTGGGCGAGAAAATGCCGTACCAAAGTCCCCGGCGGAAATCGCGATCCATATCCGCGCCAAAATCATCGAAGTTCTTCGACCAGTCCCACTCATAGCCGAACTCGCCGATAACGTAGGGTTTGCCGAAACGGTTTTCATAGCGGAGTATCTCGGCCGGAATAATGCCCGTATTGCAATAGATATGCTTCTGGTTGACGTCGATCCCAGGCACCGAATTGAGCCCTTCGAGATCCCGGTGGGAAATCGACGTGGTGACGGGGTGTCCGTAAGGGTCGATACTTTTCAGGTACCTGGCCATGCGGGCATGCCAGGCGACTATCTCTTCGGCCGGGATCGGGTTCTTCGCATCGCGGAACTGGATGTTGTCGATCTCGTTGAAGAACTCCCACATACCGATCGCCGGACTGTAACCCCAGCGTGCGACGATATAGCGCAGGCGGTTCATGTAGCGGCGGG
>OMED01000290.1_pt1 | contig 28211 bp, 15 predicted proteins | sample 1673411 | NCBI WGS metagenome assembly OMED01 (sample SAMEA103958110, study PRJEB25191) | human gut metagenome | reverse complement strand
GCGCTGGGCCATCGAACCGGCGATGACATTGCGCACGATCACCTCCAGCGGGATGATCGTCACCCGGCGGCACACCTGGTCGCGGTCGTTGATCGTCTCGATATAGTGGGTCTTGACACCCGACTTCTGAAGCTCCTTGAAAATCAGGGTCGAGATGGCGTTGTTCAGCACGCCCTTGTTTTCGATCGTGGCTTTCTTGATGTTGTTGAAAGCCGTTGCCGCATCCTTGTAGTGGATGATGATCTTGTCGGGATCGTCGGTGCGGAAAACCTGTTTTGCCTTGCCTTCGTAGAGCATTTCGAGCTGTTTCATGGTGTTTGTGAGTTTAAGTTTTATATTGTACTAATTTTTGCGGAAATAGTCGACGGCATTGCGGAACAGCGACTGCTCCTTCTCGCCTGCAATATTTTTGAAAAGGTTTTTCTCGTAACGCTCCGTATGCCCCATCTTGCCGAGGATCTGGCCGTCACGCGACACCAGGCCCTCGATGGCATACGACGAACCGTTGGGGTTGTACGGCGCCTCGGCCGTCGCACGCCCTTCGGGATCGACATACTGGAAGGCCACCTGCCCGTTGGCGAACAGCTCCCCGGCCAGTTCTTCGCTCACGACGAACTTGCCTTCGCCGTGGCTGACGGCGATCGAGTGGATGTCGCCCAGGCCAAAGCCCGCGAGCCACGGGGAGTTGAGCGTCGAGACGCGCGTCGAGACGATCTGCGAAATATGGCGGTTGATGTCGTTGCGGAACAGCGTCGGCGAATCCTTGGTCACCATGCCCAGGCGGCCGTAAGGCAGCAGGCCGGATTTGACGAGCGCCTGAAAACCGTTGCAGATGCCGAGGATCAGCCCGCCGCGGTCGAGCAACGCATGGATTTCATCGCGGATATCCTTATTGTTGAGCACGTTGACGATGAACTTGGCGCTGCCGTCGGGTTCGTCGCCCGACGAGAAGCCGCCGCTCAGTACGAAGATATGGGCGCGGCGGATATGTTCCTTCATTTCGCGGATCGAACGCAGGATGTCGTCGCCCCCGAGGTTGCACAACACGCTCATTTCGACCTCGGCCCCGGCCTTGCGGAATGCCTTGGCCGTGTCGTAGTCGCAGTTGGTGCCCGGGAACACGGGGATATAGACCAGCGGATGTTCGACGGCTTCGCCCCGATAGGCGAAAGTCCGGGGTGCGGGCTCCGAGGTCATCACCCCGGCATGGTTCTCCCCCTTGTCGGGGTAAACGGCCGCGAATTTCTCGGTATTGGCCTTGTAGAGGGCGTCGAGCGGCATTTTCACGCCGTTGACGGTCAACGCCCCTTCGGCTGCGGTCATACCCAGCAGCCCGGCCGCAGGATGGGTCAGTTCGACGGCGCTCTCGACAAGGATCGAACCATAGGCGTATCCGAAGAGTTCCGCCTCGTCCATCTCCACCTCGGCGCCGATGCGGTTGCCGAAAGCCATCTTGGCAAGACCTTCGGCGACACCTCCGAAGCCCACCGACCATGCGGCGAGGATATTGCCGCGTTCGATATTTTCGCTGACAAAGCCGAAGTTGTCCTTCAGCTGCGCCGTGTCGGGCATATGGTTCTCCCTGGGCGTATGGCGCACCAGGTAGATACGGTTGCCGGCCTTCTTGAAATCGGTCGAAATGACCGTCCCGGCATTCACCGTCGTGATGCCGAAGGCCATCAGCATGGGCGGGACGTTGATATGCTGGAACGTGCCCGACATCGAGTCCTTGCCGCCGATCGAGGGCAGGCCCAGTTCGACCTGCATCTTCAGCGCACCGAGCAGGGCACCCAGCGGCTTGCCCCACGAGCGGGGATCGCGGGTCATGCGTTCGAAATATTCCTGGTATGAGTAACGCATCCTGTCATAACGCGCGCCCGCAGCCACGACCTTGGCAGCAGCTTCGACGACGGCATACGCAGCACCGTGGTAAGGGCTCCACGAGGCCAGGTAGGGATTGTAGCCGAAGGCCATGATGCTGGCCGTGTCGGTGTAACCGTCGGTCGGGAGTTTCTGCACCGACACCTGCGTTTCGCTGCCCTGCGTGCGGCCGCCGAACGGCATCAGCACGGTGGAACGGCCGATCGTCGAATCGAACATTTCGATCAGGCCGCGCTGCGAGACGACATTGTTGTCGCGCAGGTTCTCCTCGAAGCGTTCGGCAAACGTCGCGCCCACGACCTCACGGGCAAAAGGATCGCGGTTCTCCACCTCACCGATCATGGCTTCGGCATAGTGCTTCGCCCCGGCGCTGTCGATGAATTCACGGGCGAGGTCTACGACTTTGCGCCCTTTGTTGAACATCCGCATACGGGCCGTATCCGTCACGTCGGCCACCTCGACCGCCTCGATATTCTCCTCGCGGCAGTAGCCCATGAATTCGGCGACGTCCTTCGCCTCGACGACCACGGCCATACGCTCCTGCGACTCGCTGATCGCCAGTTCCGTGGAATTCAGGCCGCTGTACTTGGTCTTCACGCGGTCGAGATAAATATCCAGCCCGTCGGCCAGCTCGCCGATGGCGACGCTGACGCCGCCGGCGCCGAAGTCGTTCGATTTCTTGATGAGCCGCGTCACCTCGGGGCGGCGGAACAGGCGTTCGAGTTTGCGCTCCTCGGGGGCATTGCCCTTCTGCACCTCGCTGCCGCAGGTTTCGAGCGACTTAGTATTGTGCTCTTTCGACGAACCCGTGGCGCCGCCGATACCGTCACGCCCCGTGCGGCCACCCAGCATGACAATCTTGTCGCCCGGGACGGGTTTTTCGCGGCGGACGTTTTCAGCCTTCACGGCACCGACCACGGCACCGACTTCGAGGCGCTTGGCCACATAGTCGTCGTGGTAAATCTCGCGCACATGGGTCGTTGCCAGCCCGATCTGATTGCCGTAACTGGAGTAGCCCGCGGCGGCCTTCTTCGAAATGACGCTCTGCGGGAGCTTGCCTTCGAGCGTATCGGACACCTTCTGGTAGATATTGCCGGCACCCGTTACACGCATGGCCTGGTAGACGTAGCTGCGCCCCGACAACGGGTCGCGGATAGCGCCGCCCAGACAGGTCGAAGCGCCGCCGAACGGCTCGATCTCGGTCGGGTGGTTATGGGTTTCGTTCTTGAATCGACGTATACCGAGCAGGCGTTGTTCTCGTCGCTCACTTCCAGGTCGTCCAGCAGCCCTTTCTTGCGCAGGTAGCGGGCGCCGATGGTCGCCATGTCCATCAGGCAGATGCTCTTGTGCTCGCGCCCCAGTTCGCGGCGGATGCGCAGGTAGAGGGCCAGCGAATCCTCGATCTCGTCCTTTACGAACGATTCCTCGACCGTGATGCCCTCCAGCTCGGTGGTGAAGGTCGTATGGCGGCAATGGTCGCTCCAATAGGTGTCGAGGATGCGCAGCTCGGTCTCATAGGGATCGCGCCCCTCGGCACGGAAATATTTCACCACCTCGCGCAGGTCGTCGGCATTCATCGCCAGCCCGTACCGCTTGCAGCAGGGTTCCAGTTCGGCGTCGGTCATCTTGGTGAAGCCTTCCAGCACGGCGACGGGCTTCACCTCGGCCTGTTCCATGTCGGTCAGCACGTCCAGATTCTTCTCACGCGACTCGACCGCGTTGATATAGTAATGGCGGATGCGCGCCAGGTCTTCGTCGGAAACGGCATCGTCGAACAGCAACAGCTTCGACGAGCGGATGCGCACCTGGGCCGACGGGTCGATCAGCCGCACGCAGTCGACGGCCGACGCGGCACGTTGGTCGAACTGGCCGGGGAGGTACTCCACGGCGATGTATTTCCGTCCCGCCAGGTCGCACGAATCGGTCACGCTGTCGGTTACCACTTCGCCGAAGACGCTGTAACGGCTCTTTTCGAGCAGCTCTCGGCTGAACCCGAACAGGTCGTAGACGTTGAGCAACTGCAGACTGCGGATGTCCAGGTTCAGATTGGTGTTCAGCTCCCGGCGCAGGCTGTCGGCCTCGACCCGGAAACGGGGATGTTTCTCAACAAAAATCCGGTAGTTTTCCATGTTATTTCGTTTGCACTTATTTTACGAATCTGTCGGCCCACGCGGCACCGTATTCCCCGGCGTCCATCCCGACGAAGGTGATATGCCCCATCTTGCGCTTCGGACGGCTCTCGGTCTTGCCGTAAAGGTGGACATGGACACCCGGGCGGTTTTCGGCGGCGATTCTCTCGGCCGCTTCGAGATCCTGCCCCAGGATATTCTTCATCACGGTCGGCGCCACGAGCTGCGGCTCCTGCAACGGTTCGCCCAGCAGGAAGCGCACCAGCTCGCGGAACTGGTTGGTCGTGCACCCCTCGATGGTATAGTGCCCCGAATTGTGGGGCCGCGGCGCCATTTCGTTGAAATAGAACTCCCCGTCGCGGATGAAGAACTCGATGGCGAGGATCCCGCGGTAGCGGCAGGATTTCATGAACCGCTCGCCGGCCGCAGCCATGCGGCTGCGCAGGCCGTCGTCCATCCCCTCGGCGGGGACGAAGCACAGGTCGAGGATGCCGTCGCGGTGGACGTTCCGCCCGATGGGGAAATGGATGACGCGCTCCCCGTTCGAGACCATCACGATGCTGGCTTCGAAATCGAACGGCACGAACGCCTCCAGGATGCAGGGTACGGAGAGCATCGGCAGCGCACGCGGCACGTCGGCCTCGTCCTTCAACACCAATTGCCCGTGGCCGTCGTATCCCAGCGTACGGGTCTTGAGCACCGCCGGGAATCCGATCTCGGCCAAGGCGGCACGCAGCGACGCCTCGTCGTCCACGGCGGCGTACAGGGGCGTCCGCAGCCCGTTGGCGCGGGCATTGTCCTTCTCGCGCAGGCGATCCTGCGAATCGTAGAGCGGGCGGAAACCCTGCGGGATGTTGTATTTCTTTTCCAGCGGGATCAGCACGCTGCCCGGGACGTTTTCGAATTCGTAGGTCACCACATCGCTGCGGCGGCAAAGCTCTTCGAGCGCCGCGGCATCGTCATACGCCGCCACGATGTGCCCGTCGCTCAGCGCGAACGCGGGGGCGTCGGGCGCAGGGTCGAGGCACAGCGTGCGCGCCCCGAGCAGGTGCGCCTGCTCGACGATCATCAGCCCCAGCTGACCGCCGCCGATGATACCGATCGTTTTCGCCGTCTCTGCCATAGCCGCCTCCCCTGCCGGATTAAAGTTCTGCCGCCAGTACGTCGGCGGTCTGTTTCGCACGGAACGCTTCGAGCCGGGCAGCCAGCTCCGCATCCTGCAGTGCGAGGATCGACACGGCTATCAGCGCCGCGTTCTTCGCCCCGTTGATGGCCGTCGTCGCCACCGGAACGCCCGCAGGCATCTGCACGATCGAAAGCAGCGAATCCAGCCCGTTCAGGGCCCGCGACTTCACGGGGACGCCCACCACGGGGAGCGTGGTCATCGAGGCCACCATGCCCGGCAGGTGCGCGGCACCGCCCGCACCGGCGATAATCACCCCGATACCACGGCTTTTGGCCGTCTTGGCATATTCGCACAGCAGGTCAGGGGTACGGTGGGCGCTCACCACGCGCTTTTCGAAATCGACCCCGAATTGTCCGAGCATGGCGACGGCATCGGCCATCACCTCATAATCGCTCACCGAGCCCATAATAACACCGACCTTCATACCTTTGGTTTTAAGTTTGAAAAAAAGACAGACCGCCACGACACGTATGTCATGGCGGTCTGGTATCTATCTGCGTATTCCGCTCCCGGACACCTGCTGCCCTTGCATCTGCGTACTCCGATCCTGCTGTCGGCACGACGACGAATAGAACGCAGCGGCCTGGCCCTGCTGTTTCTTACGTTCGCGTTGGTCGATTCTGTCGGTAGATGTCATGGGGAGGTGTTCGGATTAACCTAACAATTGTCAAAACAACGCTACAAAAATAGCGCTTTTCAGCCGATTTACAAAATCCCCGGGCATATTCTATTGACAAATTATCGACATTTCGGGATTCCGGCAAAAACAAAAAATCCGCCGCAGCCGGAACCGGCCGCGGCGGATTGACATCGGTTCAACCCGTCCGTGTTATTCGCGGCTGAACGAGTAAGGGGCATCCCCGGGCTCCGTACCCCGCGTGTAATCGGGTTCGGGACGCATCGAGAAGCGGACGCCGGCACCCTTCACGAGGTCGGAATGGCGCAGGAAATTATGCGTATAGGATTTCCCGTCGAACTGCACGGCTCCGATATAACGGTTCTCGGGGCTGTTGTCCGGCGCTTCGAGCACGATCTTATTCCCGTTTTCGAGGTTCACGACGGCCTTGCGGAACAGCGGCGAACCGACGACGTATTCGTCCGAAGCCGGGCAGACGGGATAGAACCCCAGGGCGGAAAAGACATACCAGGCCGAAGTCTGGCCGTTGTCCTCGTCGCCGCAATAGCCGTCGGGGCGGGCCGAGTAGAGGCGATCCATCACCTCGCGCGCCCAGTACTGGGCTTTCCACGGGGCACCCGCATAATTATAGAGGTAGATCATGTGCTGCGCAGGCTGGTTGCCGTGGGCGTAGTTGCCCATGTCGGCCACCTGCATCTCGGTGATCTCGTGGATGCGGAATCCGTAGTAGCTGTCGTCGTAGATCGGCGGCACGACGAATACCGAGTCGAGCATCTGGACGAACTGCTCCCGGCCGCCCATCAGGTCGACGAGCCCCTCGACGTCGTGGAATACCGACCACGTATAATGCCACGAGTTACCCTCGGTGAAGGCGTCGCCCCACTTGTAGGGGCTGAACGGCGCCTGGAACTTGCCGTCCCTGAGGCGGCCGCGCATCAGGCGGGTCTCGGGGTCGAAGACATTGCGGTAGTTCCGGGCACGCGCCGCCCACTTGTCCAGTTCGGCCTGGGGACGGTTCAGTTTCTTCGCCACCTGCAGAATACACCAGTCGTCGTAGGCGTATTCGAGCGTACGTGCCACGTTCTCGGGAATGTTCACGTCGTAAGGAATATATCCCAGCTCGTTGTAGTACTCGTGCCCCCAGCGTCCGGTCGACGCAACGGTCGGGTGCACGTGCTCCGTGGCGTACACCATCGCATCGTAGAGCACCCCGAGGTCTTTGTCGTTCGTGCCCTTCACCACGGCATCGGCCACGACCGAAGCGGAATTGTTGCCCACCATGCAGCCGCGGTGCCCGGGCGACGCCCATTCGGGCAGGAAACCGCTCTCACGGGCGGCGTTGGCGAGTCCCTGCTGGATTTCGGCGTTCACGGACGGGTAAACGAGGTTCAGCAGCGGGAAGAGGCTGCGGAAGGTGTCCCAGAACCCGGTGTCGGTATACATGTAGCCGGGGAGCACCTCGCCGTTGTAGGGGCTGTAATGCACGACCTCGCCCTGGTCGGTCACCTCGTAGAACTTACGCGGGAAGAGCACCGAGCGGTAGAGGCACGAATAGAACGTACGGTACTGGTCGTCCGTACCGCCCTCGACCTCGATGCGTCCCAGCACATCGTCCCAGCGCGCCTGCGCCTTGGACTTCACCGTTTCGAAATCGTCGCTGCCCAGCTCCCGGAGGTTCTGCAACGCCTGCTCGGGAGAAATGAACGACGACGCCACGCTGGCGCATATCTGCTGGCCGCGGCGGGTTGCGAAATGCACCTTGGCCACGGCATGTTCGCCCGTGACGGACTTCTGCCCTTCGGGATAGAGCAGGTTGCTGCCGGGTTTGTATCCGTCCGGGGCATCGGTCAGCTCGATGGCGCTGAACGGCGTATCGAAGCGCACGACGAACCAGTTGCGGAAATTCTCCGGCACACCGCCGCTGTTGCGCGTGGTATAACCGACGATCGTACGGTCGTCGACCATCCCGACCTGCGAACCGCGGTCGAAGGCGTCGATCACTACACCCGACTCCTTCGAGTCGGGGAAGGTGAAGCGCATCATCGCGGCGCGTTCGGTCGGCGTGATCTCCACGCGGATGTCGTGGTCGGCGAGGTAAGTCTTATAGTAATAGGGTTTGGCCACTTCGGACTGGTGCGAAAACCAGCTGGCGCGCGACTCCTCGTCGAATTTGTCCTCCCCGCGCACGGGCATGAGCGAGAACTGGCCGTAATCGTTGATCCACGGCGAAGGCTGGTGGGTCTGCTTGAACCCCCGCACTTGGTGCGCCCCGTAGGCATATGCCCAGCCGTCGCCCATCTTGCCGGTCTGGGGCGTCCAGAAATTCATGCCCCACGGCAAGGCGATGGCCGGATAGGTATTGCCCGTCGAGAGCGAAAAATCCGACTGCGTACCGACCAGCGCCGAAACGTACTCCGAAGGACGGAGGCGCTGCTCCCCGGCCGAAGGACATGTGCACGAAGCGAGTGCGGCGGCGCAGAGGGCGGCAAATGCGATATATCCTTTTTTCATGGCCTTCCGATGTTTAGAGTTCATACCACACTGCGGGTTCGGCACCCATCTCGAATTCGAGCACACCGCCCGCGGCGATGTCGTCGAAGGCAATATAGGGTTTCGTATACGGCTTGCCGTTGAGCTTCACCGCCTGGATGTATTTGTTCGCGGCGGAATTGTTATGCGCCGTGACGGTCAGCACGCCGTCGCGGACACGCACTTCAGCCTTGTCGAAGAGCGGCGAGCCGAAGAAATAGCGGCCCCCGGCGGGTTCGACCTGGTAGAAACCCAGCGACGAGAGGACGTACCATGCCGACATCTGCCCCACGTCCTCGTTGCCCGAAAGCCCGTCGGGCCGGTCGTGGTAGAGCGTCGTCAGTATCTCGCGCACCTTGTCGGCGGTCTTCCACGGCTGACCGATCATCGTGTAGAGGTAGACGACGTGGTGGCTGGGTTCGTTGCCGTGGGCGTACTGACCGATCAGGCCCGAGATGTCGGGCGAGGCGGCTCCCTCGAGCACGGAGCTGACGACGAAGAGCGAGTCGAGTTTCCCGGTGAAGGCTTCCTTGCCGCCGAAACAGCCGATCAGCCCCTCGACGTCGTGCGGCACGAGCCAGGTGTACTGCCATGCGTTGCCCTCGCAGTAGTCGTCGGCGCGGTGTGTCGAGCGGAACGGATTAAAAGGCGTGCGGAACCGGCCTTTCGAATCGAGGCCGCGCATGAAGCGGGTCTGCGGATCGAAGAAATGGCGGTAGGATTTGCTTCGTTCGAGGAAATAGTCGTAATCCGCGGTCTTGCCCAGCTCTTTGGCGACCTGTGCCACGGCCCAGTCGGCGAGGGCGTACTCCATGTCGTAAGCCACCGCCTCGTTGAAGAGGTCGCAGGGGATATAGCCGTATTTCATGCGCAGATCCATACCCCGCTCGCCGAGCATCGCCGACTGCTTGAGCGCCTCGTAGGCCTGCTCCCTGTCGAAGCCGCCGTAGCCTTTGAGCACGGCGTCGGCCAGGGCCGGGATACCGGGATTGCCGACCATGCAGTCGGTTTCGTTACCCATCAGGTGCCATACGGGAAGCTTGCCCTGCTGCCGGTAGATATGGAGCATCGTATTGGCGATGTCGGGCATCTTCTCGGGGTGGAGGATCGTCATGAGGGGCTGGGCGGCGCGATAGGTGTCCCACAGCGAGAAAGTCGTATAGTTCACGAACGGCGCGGCGCGGTAGATCTTGCCGTCGGAACCGCGGTAGTCGCCGTTCACGTCACAGAATTCGGACGGGGCGACCATCGTGTGGTAAAGCGCCGTATAGAAAATGCGGCGTGCGGCGTCGTCCGAAGTCTCGATGCGCACCTTCTGCAACTCGGCATCCCATGCCTGGTCGGCGGCTGCGGCCGTCGCTTCGAAGTCCCAGCCGGGAAGCTCGGCCTGCATGTTCAGGCGTGCATTCTCGATGCTCACGGGCGAAATGGCGACCTTGACATAGATCGTCTCTCCGGCCGAAGTGTCGAAACCGACCCGGCCGTAAAGGCGCTCCGCCCTGAAGCTGTCGCCTTCGCGCAGGCCGCCGCCCTCGCCGCCCTCGTAAATGGCCAGCGACTTGAAGGGTTTGGAGAATTCGGCCGTGAAATAGACCCGCTGGTCTTTCGCCCAGCCCGTCGAGTAGCGGTAGCCGCTGATCGTATGGTCGTCGGCACGCTCGATGAAGGTTTCGGTCGGGGCATCCCAGCAACCGCCGTTCTCGAGGTCGAAGACCACGGCGGCATCGACCGATGCCGGGAAGGTATATTTGTGCAGGCCGACGCGCTTGGTGGCGGTCAGCTCCACGTCGATGCCGTAGCGGTCGAGCCGCGTGGCGTAATAGCCCGGGCGGGCCTTTTCATTGGCGTGGCTGAAATACGACCACATGCCCGACTGCGGGTCGTCCTCCGTGCCGCGGGCATAGGTCACCTGCCCCACGACGGGCATCACCGTGACATCGAACAGGTCGCCGATACCGGTGCCGTTCAGGTGGGTGTGGCTGAAACCGATGACCGTCGTGTCGGAAATGTGGTAGCCCGACGTCCAGTCCCACGACTGCGGGATGCTCGTGGGGCCGAGCTGTACGGCGCCGTACGGGACGTTGGCGCCCATGAATACATGGCCGTGGCCGCCCGTGCCGATACGCATGTCGACATACTGCGTCAGCGAATCCGTACGGGGTGCCTGCGAGCAGGCCGCCAAAAGCAGGCCTGCGCCGAGAGCTGAGAGAGATTTTAAATTCATAGGGACATATGTTGTTTTTATTTGCGTTCGGGTTGCAATCCGAAAACCAGCCGACCGCCGCCCACCAGTTCGCCATGCGAAATGCGGTATTTCTTCAGCGGTCTGCCGCCGAGGGTCATCGAGCCGATGTAGACGTCGCCGGCTCCGGAGCGTTCCGTTTCTATAACGAGCTCCCCGGCCGGATAGTATTTCGGGTCGAGCGTAACGGTCACCTTGTCGAAAACAGGCGATGTAAGCGTATAGTAAGGCTCCCCCGGGCAGTCCGGGTAGAGGCCCATCATCGAGAAGACCGCCCACGCCGACATGGTGCCCGTGTCGTCGTTGCCGGGGATGCCGTCGGGGGCTGTCGTAAAGTACCTGTCCAGCAAACGCCGCACCTCGCGCTGCGTACGCCACTCCTCGCCCCGGAAATAGCTGAACAGGTAAGGATAGGCGATGTCGGGTTCGTTCGCCGGGTCGTACAGCCCCTGGTCGAAGACCATCTGCAGCTTGTCGATGAATCGGCGCCTGCCGCCCATCAGCCGGGCCAGTCCGGCCACGTCGTGCGGGACGTAGAACGTATAGTTCCAGGCCGAACCTTCGTGGAAGCCGGGGACGGGTTCGAAATTCTCGCCCTGGCGCGGGTCGAAGGGCGTGAGGAACTTACCCTCCTTGGTAATCGGACGGAACGTGCCCGACTCGGTGCTGTAATAGTTCTTATAGCCGAGCGAGCGGGCGCGGAACAGCGCCGCGTCGTCTTTTTTGCCGAGCGAGTCGGCCAGCAGCGACAGCGCGTGGTCGGCGATATAGTATTCCAGGGCGTGCGACACGGAGTTGTCACCCGAAAGGTCGCGGGCGTAGAAGCCCAGCGGCACATAGCCTTTTTCGATGTAGGGGTCGATGTCGGGGCGCATCCTGTTCCGCGCGCCCGGCGTCGTGGCCGACTTGCGCATCGCCTCGTAGGCGGCGTCCATATCGAAATCGCGCAGCCCCTTCATCCAGGTATCGACGATCACGGGGATCGACGGGTCGCCCTCCATGGTGAAGGTTTCACGGCCGTAAAGTTCCCACTTGGGGAGCCAGCCCCACTCCCGGTACATGCCGACCATCGAGCGCACCATCTCCAGTTGGCGTTCGGGGTAGACCAGCGTCAGCAGCTGGTGCAGGTTGCGGTAAGTATCCCACAGCGAGAAGACCGTATAGCGGTTGCCCTCGGCCGTGCGGATCTCGGCGCTCTCCATCGCGGGGTATTCGCCGTTGACGTCGCTCAGCACGTTGGGGTGGATCAGCGCATGGTAAAGCCCCGTATAGAAGACCTTCTTCTGCGCTTCGGTACCGCCCTCGACGCGGATGCGCCCCAAGTCGTCGTTCCACGTGCGGCGTGCGGCCGCGCGAATGTCGTCGAACGAGCGCCCCTGCTGCTCGGCTTCGAGGTTCAGGCGGGCGTTCTCGGCCGACACGAACGAAACGCCCATGCGCACCTCGACCTGCTCGCCCGGCTGCATGTCGTAGGAGAACCACACGCCGACGTCGTCGCCGGCAATGTCCTTGCCGTATTGCGTATAGAGCTTGTAGTTGCCGGCATCCTTGTCCCATTCGGCTTCGACGCCCTGTTTCGGGGGTTGCTTCTTCCAGAAGCCGGTAGCCGCGGGGCGTTTCGAGACGCGCATCACGAAATAGACCGGGAACACCGCCTGCGGGTTGTAGCAGAACGTGCCCAGCAGTTTCATGCCCTCGACCTCGGTGTCGTTCACGCGGCGCACCCAGGCTCCCGACTCGTTGGTAAGCCCTTCGCCCAGGTTTAACAGAATATGTCCCGTACCCTCCGGAAAGGTATAGCGCTCGGCCGACGTGCGCGGCGTGGCCGTCACCTCGGTGCGGATGCCGTACTTGGTCAGCAGGTTCGAATAGTAGCCCGGCGAGGCCGTCTGGCTGGTATATGCGCTGCCGTAGTTGCGGTAATCGACGTCCAGCGCACCCGCCGTCGGCATTACCAGCAGCGAGCCCAGCTCGGGGCATCCTACGCCGCTCAGGGTGACGTGTGCAAAGCCCGTGAAGAACTTGTTGCGGTACTCATAGGGCGCCGACCACCACCGGGCGTCCTTATCGTAGAGGTTCTCGTCAGAGCCCATCACGTTGAACGGAACCACCGACATCATCCCGTTGGGGCATACGGCGCCGGGGTTGGTCGTCCCGAAATTGGTCGTCCCGATGAACGGGTCGACCCAATCGGCAGGCTCCTGCGCACGCAGCGGCGCGCAGAGGATGACTGCGGCGAGCGCCGCAACGGGAAGCGTTCGTCGCAGCGGCATCAGCGTATATTGTTTTTGCGGGTGAAGTCGATGATCTCCGGGATATAACCGAAAGCAAGCCCCGTAACCGTGTCCGCACACCCGTAGTAGACCGCAACGCGCCCCGTCGCGGGGTCGTGCAGCGCAGCGCAGGGGAACGTCACGTTCGGAACGTCGCCCGTGCACTCGTACGTCTCACGCGGGGAGATCAGGTACGGGCCGCTGCGGGCAATGACTTTCCACGGCTCGTCCAGGTCGAGCAATGCCGAGCCGAACGCATAGACGTAGCCGTTGCACGAACGGAGCACCCCGTGGTAGAACAAAAGCCACCCTTCGCTGGTCTCGATGGGCACGGGCCCCGCGCCGATCTTCATGCACTGCCACGCCGAAACCTCGAACGCCGCGGGCGACATCACGTGGCGGTGGCGTCCCCAGAACTCCATGTCGGGCGACTCGGAATAGAAAATGTCGCCGAACGCCGTATGCCCGTTGTCGCTCGGACGCGAAAGCATCGCGAATTTCCCGCCGATCTTGCGGGGAAACAGCACACCGTTGCGGTTGAACGGGATGAAGGCGTTTTCCAGCTGGTGGAACGTCTCGAAATCCTCCGTCCACGCCACGCCGATCGTCGGGCCGTGGTAACCGTTGCACCACGTCACGTAGTATTTGTCCCCGATCTTGGCCACACGCGGGTCGTAACCGTAGACCCATTGGCCGATTTCGGCGTCGCCGCCCATCAGTTTGAAGTCCTCCTCGCGGATGTCCCAGTCGATGCCGTCCACCGAGAAGCCCGCGTGGATGCGCATGCGGCGGTTGGTGTCGTCGCAGCGGAACACGCCCGCATAATTATACTTGCCCTTCTTGAACGGAACGACCGCCGAATTGAAAATGCTGTTCGAGGTCGAAAGCGCATCGCGCCCGATGATCGGGTTGGCCGAATAACGCCACATAACCTCCTTGGAGCCGGCGGGACGCTCTTCCCACGGCATATCCGGCAGCGCCGGGCCTACGATTTTCAGATTGTTCATGTTATTTGGTTGTTGGTTTATCGTCATAGGTGAATGGTACGAACCAGGTCATCACAAAGGCCGGGATCGTCGCCAGCATGACCACAATGAAGAAGACGCCGTAGCCCTTCCAGTCGCTCAGGTAACCCGAAACGGCGCCGGTGAGCATCACCGAAAGGTTCATGATGCCCGAGGCGAAAGCGTAGTGCGCCATCTGGTGCCGACCCGGGGCCACCTGCTGCATCATGAAGAGCGTAAGCCCCACGAACCCGAACCCGTAGCCGAAATACTCCACGACGATGCCGCCGCCCACGAGCCACATCGACTGCGGCTGGAACCATGCCAGCAGCGCATAGACCGCGAACGGAAGGTTGAAAATGCAGCACAGCGTGAAGAGCGAGCGCCTCAGTCCGCGGTGGGCGATATAGTAGCCCGCGAGCAGCGATCCCAAAAGGAATGCCCCGGCGCCGAACGTGCCGTAGTACAACCCGATCTGCTGGTTGGTAAGCCCCAGCCCTCCGGCCGCGGTATCCGCCTTGAGGAACAACGGCACGATCTTCATCACGAAGCCCTCGCCCAGGCGGTAGAAGACGATGAAGGCGATGTAATACCAGATATGCTTTTTCGTGAAGAACGCCGCGATCACCTCCTTCAGGCTGCGCAGCCCTTCCCGCAGCGAACGTCCGTCAGCCGCACTTCCGCCCGACGGCAACTCGCGGCTGTGGTAAATACCCAGCAGGACGAGCAGGCCGCAAAGGATCGCCAGCACCACCGTCCACGACTGCACATAGGCATCGAAGGTCGCAGCCCCGGAATCGCTGAAACGCTTGCCGAGCCAGCCCGCGAACCAGACCAGGCCGCCCGTGGCGACCAGTTTCGCAAGGTTGTAGAACGCCCCCTGCCAGCCGATATACCGCGCCTGATCCCCGGTCGAAAGCTCCGACATGTAAACGCCGTCGGCCGCGATGTCGTGCGTGGCGCCACTGAAGGCCACCACCGCGAAGACCCCCACCGTGACGGCGAAGAAATGGGGCATATGCAGCGCCAGCGCAGCAAGGCCGAACAACACGCCGCTCAGGAGCTGCGTCGTGACGACGAAGAATTTTTTGGTGCGGAAAATTTCCAGGAAGGGGCTCCACAGGAATTTGATCGTCCACGGCCACATGATCAGCGACGTCCAGAACGCGATCCGGGTATCGGATATCCCCAGATCCTTGAACATGACGGCCGAGACCATGTTCAGCACGACGAACGGAAGCCCCATCGCAAAATAGACCGTAGGCACCCAGGCCAGCGGCGAAGTTTTTTTAACTGTCGAAATCATCGGGTCTTCTCCGGTTTTAGGTTAGGGATGCACAAAGATAATAAAATCTTTCCGCACACGGTCGGTATTCCGGGCGGTAATCATCTTTGCATCCGTAAAGTAATACAATTTCGGGCGCAGGATTACTAAACGGGCCGACGATTTAATTCCCCGGGAAAGAAGACCGTGCAGCCGGCGGGTCTTGAGGCTCGCGACTGCACGGTCGTCAGAATCGAATCCTGCAGAGAAATCAATCTACATATACGATCTCCGTCGCGGCATTCTTGGTCAGGTGCGGAATATCCTGCCCTTTCTTGAGATAGAGCGACTTCACCCTCTCCCCGCGATCGCATTTAAGAGTCTGGAGTGCCGGACAACCCGACACGTCTATCGAGGTTATCCCGTCATACCAAACATAGTAGGAGGCTACTGTCAGATCCAGCGATACCAACTTGTTACCGATCATCGTAAACTTCTCGGCATCCGAATAATAGGTTCCCAGCGGAGACAACGATTCGATCGGATTGTCCCCAAGATTAATCAAGGCCAACCTAAAATTCCGGGTGCACTTCAGTTCTTTCACCTTCGTCAAACCGGAAAGGTCTATTTCACTTAGATCATTACTCATGACATTGATCTTTTCCAGGTTCGTGAAGTTTTCGATCCCCTCCAGCGATGTCCATTGGGTACCATAGCTGGGGTTATATGACAACTCGGTGGCGGCCAACCCTTTCTCCGTAATGATTCCGGAAGTAGACCCCAATGCGACGATCCAGCCCTGTTGTTGCAGCCACTTTACAAAATCCTTATCGACAAACGAAATCAGTGTCGCATTCGGATCTTTCTGGATAACGGACAACTCTTTGGTAATGCCAGCACCCTCAATCGTAATCTTACCTCCGCGACTGGTAGTTGCCGCTCCGAGATGGAATGTAAGCGTCTTCGTTTCCAGCCCACGGGTTTCGGGCACCTGCGTGATCCAATCGTCGCTAATCATTACTTTGTAATCTACATTGGCATTCACATCAACGGAGAAAGAACGCTCCGCAAGGTCAAACTCAAATGCCGTATCCTCGATATTGATTGCATATATCCGGTTCTGGGTCAGCGGAATATCGACCGACTGCCCCATGCCCGAGACCGTGACCACGGTCGAACGGTCATCGTAATCCGGGTTCTTGGCAACGGTAAACTTCAAGACCGTGTTGCCGAAAACGTCGTTGCGCCCGACATACGTGACCCAATCCCCGCCGCCGTCGGAAAACGCGACGGCCAATTCCGGAATGTTCGTATGCAGTTTGACCTGGATATCGGTGCTCAATGCTTCGACGGTCATATTCTCCTCGGAAAGAAGGGTCAGCGAATAGCCCGCTTCCGAAACGATTTTCAGGGGAGCGACAGCCGATCCCGTAAAGAACTTGAAGGCCGCTTCACGGCTCTCTTCGCTTGTATTCGGATCGATCGTGAAGGTTACCACATCGCCGCTCTTCCCGGCTTCGGCCGAAGGATGCACCCAGTCGCAGACACCTGCGAGCCGCCAGTCTCCCGAACTGGTTACGGTCACCTGCGTCGTCGTCCCGTCAGGCCCGGCGGGGATGGCATCGGGGGTAATGGATATCGTGGCCCGGGAAAGGTCGTCCGCCGTATCGTCGTCGGAACAGGCGCTGAGCGCACAGGCCACCGCTACAAACGCTATAAATATCTTTTTCATAAAATCTACGTTGTTTTAGGTTCTCAGTCGAACTGCACTCCCCGCAGCGGCGTGCTGCGGGGAGTACAGCACACAATCGGATTAAGGCAGTTTATAACGCGTTGCGTCGTTCTTTTTGTAATAATACTCGGGCATCAGCAGTTCCTCGTCATAGAGGCCCCGGGCAACAGACTGGCAACGGCTCACCTGGAACCGATAGTCGCTGAAATCGCTTACCAACGAATTGGTATGCCCCAGTGCGAAGAACATGTAATAGCCGTATCCGGCCTCCTTCTTCGAGCGGGCTGTGCCCTCGCTCGAATCCCCGCTGCCCCGGTTCAACTCGATCGACATGCCGGAGCACTGCTTGACGGTCATGCCCTGCATCGGCGCTGCGGTTCCCCCGTAATCGGCGACGGCATAGTCGACGAACATGCCCGGCTCGACCCCGTCGACAGAAGGCATCCGGCTATTGATACCGCCCAGATAGTAAACCATGACGGTTTTATCGGGCATGGCTTTCTTGGTTTCATAGAGCAGCCGGGAGGCGGCAGCCGACGACCACGGCGCAAACCAGGGATTGCTCAGGTCGGGAGAGTTCGAATACTCGTCGTCGAAACCGACGCCGTCGAGGTTGTAGGCATTGCAATAAGCGGCCAGCTCCTTGGCAAACTCGCGGCAGCCCATATCGGACAGCTGTGCCACGCCGGCGGCATCGTGGTTGCCCAGGATACCGAGGATCACCTTCATGCCACGCTTGCGCAACGGCTGCAGGAACTGCTCGTTGTTGTCCAGCAGGAACTGCACGTTGGGGTTGTTCAGCACATAGACCCGTCCCGTTTCCGCATTGTAATTGATATTGGCCGAAAAAAGGATGATGTCGTCGAAGAAGAGCTTGCCGCTGTCCTTGAGCACGAACTCCAGCGCATTGAGCGGGTTGGTGTCGTTGACCTCGAAATAGCACACGTTCCTCACGGCGTCGGGGCCCTTGTAAGCGTCGCCCTGGGCTCGCAGGTCTTTCACCAGATAGACCGCATGCTGCGCCTTTTCCGAGAGCGTGATACCCTCGGTCGAGGAGGTTGCCTTGAGCGGAAGCAGATAGGTCGTCCCCTCCTGCAATTCGCTGCCTGCGGCCAGGGTAACGCCCACCCCGACCGAACGGATCTCGTCCGGGGCCAGCAGCAGCTTGCCCTCGCGGTCGATGGCGACATTGGCCGCGGGGAAGAGTTCGAACTCCGTCCCGTGTTCGGCATTGTAGGTTTCCAGATAAGCGGGATCCATCTCGATCTTCACGTCGACACCCTTCTGCGGCGCTTTCGTAAGGCGGAAGAAGACCTCGGTCTGGTGTTTGTCCGAGCGCAGTTCGATCACCGACTCGTTCTTGTTCGACGTCACGTCGAGCAACATGCCGTCGACGCGCTTCACGGCGTCGTATGCCCCCTCGTCGACAGGCTTGCCGCCCTCGATGTCGTCGGTGCAGGCCGTGAATGCCAGGCCACCCAACATCAGCGCAAGCGGAAGGATGCTGTATTTCAGATATTTCTTGGTGTTCATAATCGTTTCAGGTTAAAGGTTAGCAGATTATTTACCCAGCTCGGGAAGCGATACATTCACCCACTTCAACTCCTTCTCGACGGTAAGGTCGTTGCCGTAGGAGGTCTGGTCTTTGATGGTCTTGCCGGCTCCCTCGTCGAATTTCCAGTAGGCCACCAGTCCGTCGGAAGCTGCGGCCACCTGGTAGAAATGGTCGGGGGCATTGATCTCCTCGGGGGTCAGCGCCTTGTTCCAGATACGCACTTCCGAGATCTGGCCGTCGAAATAACGGTCGCTGGCATACGAGTAACCGATCCAGAAGCAACGGGGCTTGCCGTCCGATTCGTCGGAATGGGCTACGCCGAAATTCACGGACGAAGTACCGACGTTGCCGCTGCACTTCTCCGCACCGTCGAGGTATACTTTCACGTTTCCCGACTCGAATGTCACGGCCACATGGTACCAGCGGCCGGCATCGAGTTTGAGATCCGAATTGGTCAGGTTCCTCGACGAAGCCACCTGTATCTGGTTGGGATCCACGCCCGAATCGCCGATACGGACGAGGAACTTGCCCTCGATACCCATGATGGTGGAGATCTGGTTCTTGAACGCATTGCCGTTGATCAGCGCCTCGAGCGTGAAGGTACGCATGTTGGTTACGGGCGAGGCATCCTTCCAGTCGGGCCATGCACGGTTCTCGGCGATACCGGCCACGACGTTGATAAGCGCGGCACCCTTGAAGATATAGTAAACACTGCGGGCACTGGGCAGCACGTCGATACCCGACACCGAACGGATCGTCACGGGCAGCACATAGCGCTCGTTCTTGTCCAGCAGGTTCACGTCGACGAACCTGATCGTCACGGGAACGCTCGCCACGCTTCCGGCCTGTATCCTGGTCTTCGTCTCATCGAACCGGTAGAACTCCTCGGAGAGCAGCGTCACGTCCTCGTCGTAGAAGGCCTGGCGGTAGTGGTCGAACAGTTCGGGAGCCGCGGCGAACTCGATCGAAATGTCCTGCCCGACGGGCTTGGCGATACCGGCCGTGATTTCGCGCTCATAGGAGGGATTCGCAGCCTTGATAAGCATCTCGTCGGTGAAATTCGTCGCCGAGATGAAAAGTTTATTGTCGTAATGCTGCCTGGACAGATCCTCGTTCTTGCAGCCTGCCAGAGCGACGGCGGCAAGAGCCGCGACAGCAATATTTAACTTGTTGAGTTTCATAGGTCGCATTAGTTTTTAGGTGCGGGATTCAGGATATCGACCGCCTCCCGGATGTTTTTATAAACCAAAGTCAGGTTGAAATAGTCGTTCTGCGCGTTGGCGATGGAGATACCCAGTTTCTCATAGCCCGACGCCGGGCTTACGACCCACTGGGCAGCGCCCTTGGTGGCACGCACACGTGTCTTGCCGTCGGCCTCGTAGCCGGAGAAATAGCCGCTCTCATCGCTCAGGTCGGTGAGCGACGGGGTCGTCACACCGATGACGAACCGGTCGGTCGGGACATCTTCCACGGCGGCCATCAGCACGGCGAACGACATCTTGTCGGCCGAAGTTGCGGTCAGCGCCGGGATGACGATATAATCGCATTCGCCCAGGACGGACTTGTCGATGAGGTTCTGCGGATTGCCCTGGAAGACCAGCACTTTGCCGGAGTTGGCGCCGCTCCAGGTCTTCACGTTCGAGAAGAACGCCTCCTGGCGTGCGGCATACTGCGCTATTTCCTCGTCCTGCATAGCCTGCGGGGCACGGCCGGTATAGTTCACCTGGACACCGTCGTAACCATATTTGGCACACAGGTTCAGCTGACTGACGGTCTGCTGCCTGCAGAACTCCAGGAAACGGAGCTCCAGCTCCTCCTCGGGGGTCGGTTCGCCCTCGCCGCCGCCTTCGCCGCCTTCGTCCTGGGTCGCCTCGGGGGTGCTGGGATTCGCGGGTTCTTCGGGTTTGTTGGCCTCCTCATCCACGAGGACTTTCTCCCAGAGTTTCTCGATCGCATTATAGTCGATGTTGTAGATCACCCGGGTGCCCTTCTCGCGTACCTTGGCGAATTCACCGGCCAGGGTCGGATGCAGGTTGTCGGGATTCATCAGGCAGATGATGTCCACGCTGTCGGGCATCGTCGTCAGGTGCTCGTTGCGCTGGGCCGGAGCCGAGGTGGTATTGTCCATCGAGACGAGGACGACCTTGTGCTCGCCCGCCTTGTAATCCCGGAGCGCCTTCAGGTACTGCTTGTAGAGCTCGGGATTCTGCTCCTCAAGCGTAGGATAGTTGATGTCGAGGCTTTCGGTCTCCGTCCAGTCGCTGCACGCCGCAAAAGAGAGGACTGCAACGGCTACGGCCGGGAACAGAAATTTCTTGATATTTCGTTTCATAATCGTTTAGCGTTCGGGTTGGTTATTATTTGATCGCGGGGTTGCAATCCCACCACATACGGGTCGCCATGTTGTCGGCACCCTTCAGAAGCGACGAAACCGCATTGTTGACGTTCACGTTGTTGGTCGTGTATTCGTCTGCCGGATAAGGCATACGGCGCGCCCCGAGTTCGGAATCGACGACCCCGAGGCTCTTGTTTCCATCCTCGGTGGCAGGCATCAGACGGGGATAACCCGTGCGGCGGTAGTCGGCCCATGCCTCGTTGCCCAGCTGCCAGTTGGCGATCCACTTCTGCGTGATGATGCGCTCCTGCATCTGGGCAAGCGAAGCACCCGCATCCCAGGCAATGGTAATGTCGGACAACTCCTGCGAATAAGAATTCGAATTGGCAGGATCGGCATAGAGCTGCGGTTTGCCCGTGGTATTGGCCAGGTAAGTGTCGGCACCCGACACACCCCACTCCTCGAACGAGAGGCGGATGCCTTCGTCATAGAAGTCCTTGGCCTCGCCGGAGCCCATGTTGAACCCGAAGACACCCTTCGCCTCGGCCTTCAGGAAAGCCACCTCGGCAGCATTCATCCACGTGACGGGCGAGGAGATCGAGATATTGACGCCGGAGTACTTGCGGCCAACGGATGCCAGAGGCGGAATCACGATTCCGCGGCGGATGCCGACATAGGTTTGACCGGGCCACTCCGACTGCGTGAAATATTTCTCGCGGCGGGGGTCTGAATAACCGTTCATGTAGCAGATGATGTCGGCTGCGGCATGCGTATCGCCGCCCGTCATGCAGTCTGCGGGCTTGTTGTAGTTGACTGCCACGTAAATGGGGTTGCCGTCGGCACCGAACGACGTCAGCCTGGCGTTGTCGGCATTCGACGTGATGACGCCCACCTCGCTGTTCACGGCCGATTCGGCCATCTCGCGGGCTTTAGCCTCGTTCGCATAGACGATACGCATCGCCAGGCGCAGTTTGAGCGAATTGGCGAGCTTGCACCACTTCTCGGCGCTGCCGCCGTAGATATAGTCGGCTTTTGCGGAAATAGCATCCGTGCGGTGCTCGGTAAGCACCTTGATCGCGGCATCCAGCTCTTCGAAAAACTTGTCGTAAACCTTCTCCTGCGAATCGTACGGCACCTGAATCTGGCCGTTCTCGCCGATCATCGAATAGGGGATCGGGCCGTAGGTGTCGGTCACGCGGTGCATGGCCGCTACCTTGATGATGTCGGCGATCGCCAGTACGATGGGGTCGTCGGTCACCTTCTTCAACTCGCGCAGGTTCGAGTAAAGCACCGGGATCGTCCTGTCGCTATACATGAAAACGTTCGTCCAGTCGTCCGTCGGATTGTAATTCATGATCGTACGGGTAAAGCCACCCGTCGTGGAATAATACCCACCCATGGGGCCGCCCAGCAGCACATCGGTAAACTGCGCCGTATTGACGTCGGTCGATACGACGGTGCTCGCGAGCGAGGTCAGCGCCGAGCCGATGATATAGCCGTCGGTCTGCATGTCGTCCTCGGAGGGCTCGTAAGGATTGGTATTTATATCGAGGTAGTTGGCGGTGCAGGCCGTACCGACAAGTACCAACGCAGCCAAAGCCGGTTTTAATATATTGAATTTCATAGTCATCGTGCAGATTAGAATTTAAGTCTGAGGTTGAACCCGATATTACGCGTCGAAGGCGACATGAAATAGTCGATGCCCTGGTAGTAGCTGTTCACCGTCGCAACGGTCTCGGGATCGTAGGGAGCCTTGTTGTAGATCATCCACAGGTTGCGCCCCACGAGCGACAAGGTAATTTCGCAGATGTCGCCCAGCTTTTTCTTCGGGATCGTATAGCCGATCGAAGCCTCCTGCAGGCGCACGTTGGTGGCAGAATAGGTATAGTACTGCGGAACGGAGTTACCGCTGCCGATGGCCGTGTACCATTTGTTGGCATCCACCAGGTCGCCGCCGTTGATCATCACGCCGCCGGCATCGCGCGCTACGGCCGAAACCTCGGAAACACCGTAGTAGTCGAGCATGGCCTGCGTACGCGAGAATACCACGCCGCCCAGGCGGGCCGAAACCATGAAGCCGAAGTTGAAGTTACGCCAGCGGAAGTCGTTGCGCCATGCCATGTTGGCATCGGGAAGCACGCTACCCAGCTTGATGTAGCTGTTGACGTCGGTGATCGACTCGGAAGCGATCTCGCCCTTCTCGTTGATATAGACGGCGCCGTTGCTGTCGCGTTTGAGGTCGATGCGCGAATAGAAGTCGCCCAGCGTACCGCCCTCACGAAGGATGAAGCGGGCATCGGCAAGACCTCCCATATCGAGCTGATCGACCGAGAAGTGCTCGCCGGTCTCGGGGTTGACCACATCGTCGGCAAGCGAAAGAATCTTGTTCTTGTTCGCCGACAGCGTGTAGTTCGAATCCCACGAGAATTTGCCCCACGTATTGCTGTAACCCAGTGCGACCTCGAAACCGCGGTTGCGGACGTTACCCGACTGAATGGTCAGTTTGGAGGAACCCGAACCGGTCGAGATATTCGGCTCGAAGGTCTGATCCTGCGTCTTGGTGTTATAGTAAGTGAAGTCGAGGTTGAAGTGGCGCAGGAAGCGCATCGTCAGACCGACCTCGAACGACTTGGTGCGCTCGGGCTTGAGGTTGTAAATCGGGAACCGGGTCTGGGTGCTCCAGTTCAGGCCGCTCTCGTTCCAGCTGTAACGCGGGTTGGCGAGGTAACGCTCGAAAGCCACACCCACCGATGCGTACGACGCACGGAGTTTGACGTAGGAGAGGTTCTTCGGCATCTCGGGGATGAGCTGCGACAGCACGACCGAAGCACCGACCGAGGGATAGAAAAACGAGCTCTTCACCGAATGCTCGCCGGCCAGCTGCGAAGGCCAGTCGTTACGGCCGGTCAGCGTGAGGAAGTAGGTGTTCTTAAAGCCGATCTCAACCGAGGCGAAGATCGACTGGGTCTGCTCGCGCCACCCTTCCTGCAGCCGCTTGGTCTTGGAGGTGTTGCTCAGGTTCTGCACGCTGAACACGTTGGCCAGCAGAGGTTTTTCGTCGGTGATCTCACCGTCGGGAATCGGGCCGCGCACCTTCATGGCGTCGTAGCGCATGTCCGAGATCGAAGCACCGGCATTGGCTTGCAGCGACCAGTCCTCGCCAAAAGTCTTGTTGATATTGACCAGCACGTCGCCGTAGACCTGCTTGTCCTTGGTCTTCGTGATGCCGTAGAGGCCGTTTTTCGAACCCTCGGTCAACTGCGTGAAGGTCGAAGCATAGAATTTTTCCGTATAGTCGTTGTTGCTGTTGTCGATGCGGAGACGGCCGGAAACATTGAGCCAGTCGAGCACGTCGTACGAGAGTGCAGCGTTCAGCATGTAACGGTCTTTGTTGTTTTCGCGCAGGTTGCGGTAGTTGATCCAATAGGGGTTCTGCATCGTCATGCCGGCATCGCCTACGGGCCAGTACTGGGTATAGAGGCGGCGGGCGGGATCGTAACGCTCGTACATTTCGATATCGGCCCAGTCGTTGCCGCGCGGGTAGACGTAAGCGCCGACCAGCGGGTTGTTGTAGGTTCCCTGGTTGGTCATGTTGCGGTCTTTCTGCATCACATAGCTGGCACCCACGTCGAGTTTCAGCTTGTCACCGAGGAACGAGGTGGTATTGCGGAACGTAAAATTGTAACGGTCGTAGCCGTTGTTGGGAATTACTCCGCGCGAGTTGACCGCCGCGGCCGAGAAATAGGTTTGGTTCTTCTCGGTACCCGTCGAGAGCGAGACGCTCTCGGTACCCGTTACGCCGGTTTGGAAATAGTCATCGCGCGGGCTGTACCCCATATAGTTGGAGCTGTTCAGGCGATTGCCCCAGCTGCGGACGATCGAACCTTCGCTCGAATTGAGATCGCCCGTACCGTAACGGTTCTGAAACTCGGGAAGGACGAACGGCGACATCACCTCGGTGTTGCTCGATACGGTCACCGAAGTGTAGCCCGCCTTGCCGCGCTTGGTCGTGACGACGATGGCACCGTTGGCGGCATCCGAACCGTAGAGTGCCGCAGCGGCCGCACCGTTCAGCACCGACATCGACTCGATGTCCTCGGGGTTGATATCGGCGATGGGATCGGTCGTACCCTGCGAGGCGAACTCCGTGCCGCCGTCGCGGGCCGTCGTGAACATCGGCACGCCGTCGATTACGTAGAGGGCGTTCGAAGTCTGCGAAATCGACTTCTGACCACGCATGACGACCCTCGATGCGCTGCCGACGCCACCGGACGACGAGTTGATCGTCACACCGGCGACCTTGCCGCTGAGCGAGTTGATGAAGTTGACGTCCTTGTTGGCCACGATGTCCTCGGAGTTGACCTGCTGCACGTTGTACGACAGCGCCTTTTCCGAACGTTTGATACCGAGAGCCGTAACCACGACCGCATCCACATCCACCGCCGACTCCCGGAGCGTAAAGGTGATGTTGGTGCGGCTGCCTACGGTCTGTGCGATCGGTTCGTAGCCTAAATAATTGATTTCTAATACGGCGTCAGCCGAGGGGGGGGGAACTTGCAGCGAGAAATCGCCGTCCACGCCGGTACTCGTACCGATCGTAGTCCCCTTGACAATGACCGCAGCGCCGATCACCGGCATACCGGAAGCATCGACGACCTTGCCCGTCACGGTGACAGGCTGGCCGGGCTGTGCGGCCGGGGCTTTCTGCGAGAGTACGATCGACGTATTCTCGACGGCATAAGCGATATCGGAAGATTGGAAAAGCGTATTGAGCACATTGTTCAGCGGCGTGTCCTTCACATCGATCGACACGCGGCACGCTACGTCCACATTCTTGTCGTAAACGAACAGGTAGGTGGTTTGCTTTTCGATTGCACTGAGCACCTGCTCAAGGGGAGCGTCCGAAACCCGGAGGGTTACCGGTACGGACTGCGCACTTGCCGTGCCCGCGAAAAGGCAGCATACAAGTGTCAAAACAGGCAAGAGAAACCTAACTCTCGCTTGGTTTTTCATTTTCATACGTTGGTCAGTTAATTAGGTTATTGGTTTTTCCCGGATCCCCTGCCCTGCTCGGGGGAGGGGTTTAAAGGCGCTGTCCGGGGCACGCCTCGTCATTCGTCTAAGGTCTGGGGCAATTTTTCACATAAATCTGGGCTTAGGTACTACAATCAGGTTAGGTTGGTCAGTGTATATAAATCATGTCTTTCAATTCGTTGCGCGTATACTGGAAATCGGCGCTCTGCTGCAAAACCCACAGGGCATGGTCGATACCCTCGGAGATACGGATCTTCCCGGTGAAAAGGTTGGTCGGCATATCCTGGCGCCGCACCTCGATCTTCACGCCGTAATATTTCTCGAACTCATCGAGCAAATCCCCGAACGAAGCGTCGCGGAAGGCAATCAGCCCCTCGCGCCACAGGAACCCTTCGTGTTCGGGTATCCGCCCCAGGATCAGCCGTCCGTTGAGGTGCGTCACCTGTTCGCGCGGATGCAGCTCGACCTGGTTGTTCGAATTGAAGCGATCCGTCACGCGCACCTTACCCTCGACGAGCGAGGCGACGAACTCCCCGTCTTCCGAGCGGGCCTTGACGTTGAATTTCGTACCCAGCACCTCCACGTCGCAGGCATAGGTCTCGACGACGAAAGGATGCTTCCGGTCATGCGACACATCGAAAAACGCTTCGCCCTTGAGCTGCACCTTACGCTCGCGCCCGATGAAGAAGGTCGGGTAATGCAGTTCGGAAAGCGCGTTCATGCAGACTTTCGTGCCGTCGGGCAGCTGCACGTCGATATGCTGGCCTGCCGGGACGGTGATCGTATTGCCCGTCAACAGGAACTTGTCATACATCCGCGAGACGTAGATGCCCCCCGCTCCCGCAACGACCAGGATGACCGCAGCGTATTTGAGGACTTCGCGTGTCCAGCGCGGCAGGGTCAAAACCTTCGGCTTGCGTGTCGTGCGTCCGGGGTCGGCCAGCATCAGCATCGAATCGAACAAACGGCGCTCGGCAAGCAGTTCCCTGCGGTTGGCCGGATCACGGTCGATCCAGTCGAGGACTTGTTTTTCCTCTTCTACGGACGCGCGCCCGTCAAAAAACCGGTGTAGTAATTCTTTTTCCATGACATAGAGATAACACCCCAGCCGGGGAAATCCCTGAAAAAAATCGCACTTTTTTCAGGGAAAGCCCGGGTGAAGCAAGTTAAACGAATGATTATCAATTGATATAAAACCAGAAAATAAAATAAGCCAGGTAATCTTTGAGCACCACACGCAGGATTTTCATCGCCTTCGAGACTTCGAACTCGACGCTCTTGACCGTAACGCCCATTTCGGCGGCGATCTCCTTATAGCTTTTGCCGTCGAAGCGGCTGCGGATAAAGATCGCGCGGGTCTTTTCCGGAAGTCTGTCCAGCGTCTCGTTCACCAGCCGCCGCGCCTCCTCGCTGAACAGTTCCTCGGGGTTGCAGGCTTCGAGGGTCGAGATGCGGGTTCGGAGCATGCGCGCACCGTGGGAGTGGATATCCTCGGCGGCACGCAGGCGGACGCCCTGCGAACGCAGATGGTTCAGGCATTTGTTCTTGACGATCGTGAGCGCGTAGGGAGGGAAGGCGGAGGCGGAAAGCATGTCGCGTTTTTCCCAGGCGGCCATAAAGCTCTCCATGACGATATCCTCGGCCGTGGCTGCATCGGAGACATAAGTGCCCGCGAAACGGATAAACCGTTGTTGGTACTCCCCGAACAGGCGGTTGAACGCCTTCAGATCCAGAATCGTCTCGGATTGCAACTCCATACACTCATTCATTTAAACAAATATAAGGAAAGTGTGCAATATCCGCGCCCTAAAAACGCAAAAAATAAACGGCCATACCCGCCAGCGCCAAACTCCGGGTAGGGCAACGCAACAGAATTTATTCCATAAATCCCTGCCATTTATATAATAACACCCCAGCGCGGGAAATCCCTGACAAAAAACCGTTTTTTCCGCACCGGACATAAAAAAAGCTCCTCAAAGGGAGCTTTCAGCCCGAATTGCCAGCCCGTTACCTGGCTTTGGCCTCGCAGTAGGCGCAGCGGCAGGTGCCGTCGGCCGTGCGGTAGAACAATTGGTCGACATCCTCCGTCGCGGAGATGCAACGGCGGTTGGAACACTCCATCTCGTTGACCACATACTCGCCGTTGAAAACCGGAGTCCGTTCGAACGGTTTGTTCCGGTCAGCCCAGCGGAGCAGGGTCAGGATCAGTGCCATACGCACGAACTTACCGTTCTCGACCTGCCGGAAATAGGCCGCGCGGGAATCGTTGTCCACGGCACGCGTGATCTCGTTCACGCGCGGCAGCGGATGCAGGATGATCATATCCTTCTTGGCCGTCCCGAGTTTCTCGGGGTTGAGCACGAAGCTGTTCTTCACGCGGTCGAACTCCTCCTCGTCGAGGAAGCGCTCC
>OMED01000277.1_pt1 | contig 28972 bp, 28 predicted proteins | sample 1673411 | NCBI WGS metagenome assembly OMED01 (sample SAMEA103958110, study PRJEB25191) | human gut metagenome | reverse complement strand
GAAATACCCTTGGGGTACCACACCAGTGACATCGGTCACTGGTTCGCAGCGACATACTTTTCTAACAGCCCCCTCCTTTCCTTTCTTAAAATAGTATAGCTAGAACAAATATTGCTACCGCTTCCGTTTACTGTTGCCTGGTTGTGGTAAGTTAAATGAAATGCTTTTCTTGATTATGATCCACTGCTTTCAACTCGAACAATAATTTCCGTCCGTTCTTCATACCAAATAGTGTATTCGCTATCCTTGCGAAAATCTTCCGGAAAAATATCTTTTTTTGACAAGACATCGAGGTAAAAAGAATGGGATATTTTTTCTCCGTCAAGAAAGGAATATTCCATTGTTAATGGTAGTGGTGGTGCAACACGGCTATTAGCATGCTCTTCGTAAAAACTTCCCTCAAAAGAAGATACTTGGGGAGAACATAAACATGATGCATAATAGACAGCAAGCGCAAGGCCGCAACCGATACATAGCGCGGCTGCAAGGAAGTCCTGCTTACGAGATTTAGAATCCGCACCGAACCCTTTCAGCATACATGCAATTCCAATCAGCGTTACTATGCCAGCTTCAGCCCATAGCCGATATACAATCCCACTAAAATTATTCATAGTTACTCCTAGCTAAATTCTTGCATATAATTGACACCAATCTCAAATAATTTTTGCGCTGTTCGACCTATGAAACGTCCAACCGTATTCGATCTTTGTAAGGCATTGTAGGTCTTTTGAAGATTCCTGCCCCACCCATGTCCTGACTGCTTTCCGGCATATGAGGGTAAGTCTGCTGATCCCATTGTCTCGAATGTATTGCTTAACAAACGTCCCATTCCATAATCAATAAGGGAATTAACCGCAACATTTTTAAGCGAATTTTGGACGCTATTAGCTCCCGCTTTTCCGTTCAGTATGTTATCCGTCCAAATGATTGTTTCACTGACCGTGCTACTTAGCACAGCTTTTACAAGTGATCCCCCTGGAATGAGTGACGTAATGGCCACAGCAGTGTACTCGGCCAAAGAAGATCTCGGCATAAAAAGATCTCGACCGGTTTTACCATCTATAAAATTCTCAAATACATCAGATGCATATCTAAAGGCAACCGCTCCAGCAACTGTCCCCCAAAGTTTTCCCTCGGTATCGTATCTGGCTACAGGGTTGTTCCCGCAGTACACAAAAGTGTTGGCACCAGTTAATCCCTGGCTGGTAAAAATATATGCATCCGCAGCGATAAAACGTCTAAGCGCCGGATCATAATACCGGCTCTGCAGATAATAGAAACCTGTCTCCTGGTCGTACACATAGCTGCGGTACCGCAGAGGATTCAGCTCCGCAAGGGCACCATCACATGCCAGAATCTTGCCCCAGGCATCGTAGCAATAACTCGCCACAGGGGTGCCGTCGCTGGATTCAATGCTCATTACATCGCCCTGAAGATTGGTGAGGTAATAATAGACCTTCCCTCCAGTGACCAGCGTCAAAGGCGCTCCGTTGGCATCATAGGTGAAGTCCAGGATGTTATCGCCACAGGTCATCCGAACCAGCTTATCGCCGCTGTAAATGTAGTTGTAGGTTTTCTCGGCACTGGAACGCTTGGTACGCAGGCCGCCGGCCTCGTACTCCATGGTCCAGTCACGAACATCCAGCTTGACCGTTGCGCAGCGGGTACTGCCCATATCGCCATTGGCGTCGGTGATGAAGCAGCGGTACTGGGCACCGTCGCTTTCGGCGGTCATCTCCACACGGAGGGTATTGGTGGTGGCGTCACTGCTGGTGCAGTACACAAACTCATCGGAGCCAGGAGCCTGATACAGCCACTGATAGGACAGGTTCTTTCCCTCGGCCTCTACGATAAAGGTAGCAATGTCACCGGGTCGTCCGTAGTAATCGTCCGGCTCGTTGATGATGGTGTACTCAGGATCCCATGTGCTTTGGACAGTGGAGGATGTCAACTCGTCAGCCTGAGCGGAAGTGAACAGGACGGAGTATAAAGTCTTTGACAATGTAATGGTCTTGCTACCGAAGTTACTGAACCGAGTGATAAAGGGCAATGGATTTCAACGTTCACCCAACTTATGTCCGTCTAAGTCTCGCCATCATACGTGTAAGATGCAAACGGTAATGGGATAGCATAGGGCTCGTCCTGAAAGGTGCTGTAATACCATAGAAGCTACGCTTGCTTGTATGATTTACTCTTGACTCTCTACACATAACACTGGATTATAAATTCTGGTTATAGTTGCATATCCAACGATATGGGCACCTTCTTGTATCCTAATTTTTTTCCCAATCCATAAGCAATGCGGATATGCTTCAGGAGTTAAAAATGTAATTGTTCCCTTTGCTGTCCCATTTGGTGGTACAGACTCAACACCATAGTAATGATGAATGCCAGTTGTTAAATAGTTGTCTGTTACCAAGTGTGCTGGTCTGTAGCCATCATTTGCGGGATTTCTTCTCGTGCTATTGAATTCAAATATCACTTCAACATCAGGTAAACGATTCATAACATCTCATTCCTTATGGTATAAATTTAATCGATCCGCTAACGGCCTGGTTAAACGCGTCAAGTCGATCCCAGTAAACAGTCAAAGTGCCTGCACGGAATATGGTCGTGTCAACTCCTTCTCTATACAACTGATTAAGCATACTTTCAGGAACCTTTGCACTTACGATAGTGTTCTGCCCCATCATATTTCCGAATTTTCTTGTTTCGGAGAGATCGAATCCAAATTGCTTGGTTTCCATACCACCAGGAGCCAAATTAAATCGTCCAGTGTTTTTTATATCTAGCGCTTCTGCATTGCTAACAGATCTATATACACTTCTAGTTGGTGTGTGCGTTGCGGCATATGCCCCAGTTGCTGAACCATTAGAAAATGCTACATCCGTTACCGGTGTAAGACCTTGAAGATAGCAATAGTTTTGATAGCATTGATATAAAGATGTGCCACCAGAATATACAATACTAAAACTTGCAAATCCGGCACAAACAGAATCTCCAATCATCCGCCCTGTACTGTACCCGGCCTTGTATTCTTTATAAGCGGTATATCCAGCACTTATTGCTCCCAAAATAGCCGATCCGATTAGGATCATCGTTGTGACTGCAATTTCACCATCAGGATCACACTGAGAAACTGGATTGTTATTGCAGTACGCAAACATATTGTAGCCTGCAATTCCATGTCCTGTGCTGGCATAGCAATCAGCGTTTATAAATCTGCAGACAGTCGGATCATAGTACCGACTTTGCGGATAATAGAACCCCGTCTCCTGGTCGTACACATACCCGCGGTACCGCAGAGGATTCAGCTCCGCAACCGCACCATCACATGCCAGAATCTTGCCCCAGGCATCGTAATAGTAGTGTGCGCCCTGCATACCGTCGGTGGTTTCGAGGCTTATTACATCGCCCTGCAGGTTGGTGATGTAATAATAGACCTTCCGCCGAGGTCAACAGATCTTTCCAATCGGCAGAATTCTAATATCAGGACTCTGCCGTTAGTTCAGTGCTGCCGTTTTACCCTGCTTACTAGCATTTTCATCCCTTTATTATAATGTCTACTGAACAACCCTCAGTTTTTCGCACGGTTGCAAAAAGCCGAGCAGCCAATCCAGAAATTGTAAAAAAGCGTACTGAATCTTTCGCAGATTCAGCAGCAGAATGGACAGAGCAACCACATGCGCAGCTGTATCTTCCGGCTTCACTGTCACCAGACCCATTCCACATTTCCGCTTTCCCAGGCTGAATTTGCGCTCTACTTCTACCCGCTCGCATTCGTCCTGGTAATCCTGAACCTTGTTCCGTTCCTCGTTGGGCCTTCCCAGCGCAGGGCCGGACAGCCGGATACCCCTCTCTTTGCAGCGGCGGAGATTTTCGCGGTTTCGGTAGATTTTGTCTGCCAGAACACGACTGCAGGGGGCTTTCTGAAAAGGGAGACCCCTGCTGATTTTATAGGATCTATTGATGCTTGATCGTATCAGCTTCAGTTTTCCAAATGCAGCCAACGGGCAATTTTCTCCCCCTTGGGCAGCAGCATGCAGTCTTCCTTACGGAGAACTTTTAGAAAGATGACGGCGGCAAGATAGACGATTGCACCCACAGATACCGGCACAGCGCAGAGCAGCAGCCGACTGCCGATATGCGCCGTCAGCATAGCCTGATAGCATCCGTAGGCACAGGCCCCCATGAGAAGGCCGGAGAGCAAGGGCCGCAGCACATTGGGCAGAATCTGCGGTGCATCGTTGTAAAGATGATGAATAGACAGCAGATTCAGCAGAAAGATGAGCACATAGCACATCAGATTGCTGATGGGTGCACCAACAATGCCGATTTTTGGATTCCTGGCGAGAATATAGACGCTTAGCAGGCGTATACCGCCTGCAAGTGCCATATTCACCACCGGCAGAATCACATTCCCATGGGCCTGCATAATGGCGGTGGTGACCAGCACCACGGCGTTGAAGAAGACGCAGATGCCCAGAATGGTCATGAGCCTTGCAGCCAGGTCCAGCTTTTCACCGGTGTAGCCGCCAAGCAGCGCCGTAATGGGCCGGGCAAGCACAGCCAGGCCGATGGCACAGGGGATGGCGATAAGTCCTGTAATCCGGGCAGCGGATTCCTCGGTTTTCCGGGCATCCGCATGGTCTCCGGTGGTGAGCTGGGCTGTGATGGCAGGAATGATGCTGACCGTAATGGGTGTGATAAAGGCGCAGGGCATATTGAAGATGGTCTGCGTCATGACATGGATGCCACGCATGGTGTCCGCAGAACGCTGGGAGATACCGGAGGCCAGCAGTCGCCCCATGTAGATTTTGCTGGCAAGGGCCGTAATGATCTGCAGACAGGCAGAGCCCAGAGTAATGGGGATGGCAATCAAGAGCAGGGCCTTGACGGTTTCCTGATAACTCCAGGGCTTGTCCTTGGAGCGAGGCAGGCGTTGGAAATGCTTCCGGAATACGATAAAAAGATAGACCACGCTGATCAGACAGCTGGCAGTGACACCCAGAATGGCGCCGCCGGATGCCAGGGAGACGGAGCCGGTAGAGCGCAGCAGCAGCACGGCTGCCCCCATGCCTACAACCAGTTTGACAACGGCCTCGATAACCTGGGAGACGGAGGTGGGTACCATATTACCCTGTCCCTGGAAGAAGCCCCGGAAGGTGGAAATGATGCAGATCAGCAGCACACAGGGCCCCAGAAAGCCGATGGCGGCCCAGGCATCCGGCTGGTTCTGAAATCGGGCCAGTTGGCGGCAGAAGGCCGTCATGAGCACGCTGCCGACGATACCGAAGGTCAAAAAAATACTTCTGGCTGCGGCGTAGATACGGCGGACCTGATTGTAATTTTCCAGAGAATTGGCCTGGGAGATCATGCGGCTCATGGCAACGGGAAGCCCGGCGGTGGAGATCATAAGCAGGACGTTGTAGATTTCGTAGGCAGTGTTGAAATAGCCGAAGCCCTGTTCGCCAATAATGGCGTTCAGGGGAATTTTGTACACAGCGCCCATGATTTTCACCAGGGCGGTGGCCATGGCCAATATGGCAGTGCCTTGCAAAAAGTTCTGACCTTCCTGCTTATTCGACATCATTTTCCTCCTTTGTGAAGAGCTTGGGGATGGCGTAGGTTGTCAGCTCCTCCACCACGGCGTTCAGGTCGATGGTGGGGAAGCGGCCGTTCTGGTAGAGAATGTTGCCCCGGACCATGGTCATGGCTACATCGCCGCCCTTTGCGGCATACACAAGACCGGTGAGTACATTGTGGCAGGGCATCAGGTGGGGTGCTGTGAAGTCCACCAGCACCAGGTCGGCATCCATACCCTCTTTCAGCATACCGCACTCCTGGGCTCTACCCTGGGCCTGGGCACCGCAGAAGGTGGCCATCATCAGGGCGGCGGAGCTGGGCAGGGCGGAGGGGTCTCCCTTGGAGGCCCGGACGGACATGGCAGCGCCCCGCATGACCTCGAACATATCCAGATTGCCCGCCTGGATGGCCCCGTCGGTCCCCAGAGCCACATTCATACCGGCCTTCACCAGGTCTGTAATGGGGGCGCAGGGCTGGCCGTTTTTGGCGGCGGACAGGGGCAGCGCCACGGCGCTTACCTTTTTCTTGCCCAGCATTTTGGCCTCCTCGCTCTCCAGGAAGGCGCAGCCGGAAGCCGTGGCCGGGACAGCGAAGAGCCGGTGGCAGGCCAGCAGCTCCCCGGGGGTCATGCCTGTGCGGTCCAGGCAGGAGTCCACCTCATTCCGGGTTTCGCTCAGATGCAGCTGCATGCCCAGCCCCTTCTCGCTGGCGAAGCCCGCCAGAGATTCCCAGAGGGGATAGTTAGAGGTATATTCTGCGAAGATGCCCGCATCGATTTTGATCCGGCCGTTGTCATAGCCGTGCCACTTGTCCACAACCTTTTGCAGCTCCCGGCACTGCTCGTCGGTCTCAAAGTCGAATTCCTCGTTCTGGTCGATGTAGCGATAGCTGGACAGGGCCAGATTGGCCTTGATGCCGCTTTCGGCCACAGCCTGGGCGGTGGCGTTGGGGTAGTAATAAAGATCGGACACGGAGGTCACGCCGAAGCGCAGGCACTCCGCAATGGACAGCAGAGCCGCTGCCTTGGCGCTGCGGGAGTCCATCTTGGCTTCCTTTTGCAGCAGGGCCTCCAGGGCCTCTTTATTGGTCAGGTCATCGGTGAAGCACCGCAGCACAGAGGTTGCCAGGTGGGTGTGGCAGTTGATGAGGCCGGGCATGGCCACCATGCCGGTGCCCTCGATGATGGTCTTCGGCATTTCCTCCGGGACCTTTTTGGAGATAAATTCGATTTTTCCATCGGTAATGCCGATGTTGACCCCAAAGAGGACCTCGGTGCCGGGGGTCATGGTCACAGCGGTGACATTGGTAATGAAAGTATCCAAAATACGCAATTCCTTTCGGTGAGATAAAGCCGGAGAAAATCAGACGATCCCCTGCTTTGTGGGATCCAGAGAATCCAGCAGCGCGAAAATCTCCCTTTTCTGCGCTTGTACGGAATCGATCTGCTCAATATACTGCTCCGGGAATTTGGGGTTGTGGAAGCGGGTGAGATGTCCATCCGGCAGGTTTACCTTGGTCATGCCGCCGCCGCCCAGGGAGAGAATGGTGTGGGTCTCTTCCATCATGTAGATGTTGTACAGGCAGTCCCGTCCGTCCCGGCTCCAGCCTACGTTTTCAAAGGAGCCGGACATATATTTTTGCCGGTACAGGTAGTAGGGCTTGTACCCTACGGCCCGGAGTCGGTCCTCGGCATAGGCAACCATCCGGGTTACATCCTCGGCAGAGGGCAGGTTTTCCCGCTTTTCGAACAGGTCCGCTCCCTTTTTCAGCGCCAAAGTATGTACGGTGATATTGGCGGGGTTCAGATCGATTACCCGGTCCAGACTGCGGCAGAAGCCGTCCACGGTATCCGTTGGCAGGCCTGCAATCAGGTCCATGTTGATGTCCCGGAAGCCTGCGTCCACCGCCTCGCCGTAGGCGCGAAGGACATCTTCGGCCTTATGTGGCCGCCCGCAGGCCCGGAGTACGGAGTCCTCCATGGTCTGGGGGTTGATGCTCATCCGGTCTGCGCCGTGGTCAAAGATGGTTTGCAGCTTTTCCGCATCCAGGGTATCGGGTCTGCCGCCTTCTACGGTGAATTCCAGGCAGCGGGACAAATCGAAGCTGTCCCGGATGGCGTCCAGAAGCCGGGCCATCTGGGGGCTTGTCAGGGTCGTGGGGGTACCGCCGCCCATGTAGAGGCTGCGTATTGTTCTTCCGGACTGCCGGAGAAGCGCGCCGGTGCACTGAATCTCCTTCAGCAGCGCCTCCAGATAGGGTTCCATCAGTTCGGTTTTCTTGCCAATGGTGCGGCTGACAAAGCTGCAATAGGCGCAGCGGGTGGGGCAGAAGGGAATGCCCACATAGACGCTGACATCGGAGGGCTGGGTCTTGTGCACAGCCTCTACGGTGGAGACAGAGCAGTCCACCGCCAGACGTCGCCGCTGGGGTGTGACGAAATAGACATCCTTCAGGAGCTTTTCGGCGCTTTTGGGTGTTCCGCCCTCCAAAAGGCACTTGGTGGTCAGCTTGGTGGGGCGAACCCCGGCCAGGGCACCCCAGGCAGGCTCTTGGGGGAGCAGCTGTACTGCCGCCAGATAGACGCTCTGCTGCAGGGCTCTGCGCCGCAGCCGGACGGTTTCTTCCGCTGCCCGGATGCGCCGGGAGGCGCTGACGGTCCGGCCGTCCAGGGTGATTTTTGCCGTGGAGGTGAGCCAGGTTTGCCCTCGATGCAGGGCGGAAACCGCCTGGACCTGGGCACTCTCAGGGAAGAGGGACAGCAGAAGCTGCTCTACGGCGTAACGGTCGTCATGACCGGATAAAGTCAGTTGAATCATGGGTCCGTCCTTTTATAGATAGGGATTTGTCTGCTTTTCCCGGTTCAGCGTGGAGCTGGGACCGTGGCCGGGGCAGACCCGGTAGTTTTCGGAAAGGGCTGCCAGGCGGCGCAGAGAATCCCGCATGGCCCGGGCATCCCCACAGGGCAGGTCCGTCCGCCCGCAGGAACCGGCAAACAGGGTGTCTCCGGAAAATAGGGTGTCCTCCATAATCAGGCACACGGAGCCGGGGGTGTGGCCCGGGGTTTCCAGTACCTGAATGGGGATACCGGCCAGCGTCAGCGTGTCGCCATCTCCGTAGCCGTCCGTATAGTATAGAGGCCCGTTTGTCAGCATAGGGGGCATGGCCAGCTCTTTCTTATCGAGGAAAACCTTGCAGTCATACTGCGCCGCCAGATCCTTGACGGCCCCCACGTGGTCAAAGTGGCAGTGGGTCAGCAGGATCGCTTCGGGGGTCAGACCCTTTTCCTCCAGATAGGAAGAAATGATTTCCGGCTCGTAGCCGGGGTCAATGATGAGGCAATCGGTGCTGTTTTCTTCATGAACGATATAGCAGTTGGTTTGGTAATCTCCCAGGGGGAGAACGTGGATCTTCAGCATACAGTCAGCTCCTTCTGGGGGTGTTCATCAGCTGGTCGGTGTCCAAAATCAGGGTGATGGGGCCATCGTTCAGGGATTCCACCTTCATATCTGCCCCAAACCGCCCGTGCTGGGGCGGGTAGCCCAGGCGCTCGCATTCCTTCAAGAACTGCTCATAGAGCTTGTTCCCCAGCTCAGGGTCTGCGGCCTCCGTAAAGCTGGGGCGGCGGCCCTTGCGGCAGTTGCCATAGAGGGTGAACTGGCTGACCACCAGAATTTCTCCCCGGACGGCTTCCAGTCCTAAGTTCATTTTTCCGTTTTCGTCTTCAAAAATCCGCAGCCCCAGGGCCTTTTCGGCCAGAACACGGCAGGTTTCTTCGGTATCCTCCGGACCAACGCCCAGCAGAATCAGAAAACCCTGCCCGATTTTCCCGACGACCTCTCCGCCAATGGTGACGGAGGCGTATTTGACTCTTGTTAAAACCGCACGCATAAAAGGGCCTCCTTTAATTCTGGCCCCGCTTGGAGCCCGTGACATCGCGGATATTCAGGAGCTTTGTGCGTATGGCATTCAGCTCGGCGGTGTTCTTCACCTCAAAGCGGACGGTAATGGTGCTGCGGCCGTTGGCAAGGTCGCGGCCGTTAAGCTCCTTCACCCGGACCCGGGCGGTGGTCAGCGCCTGGGCCACATCCAGCACCAGGCCGTCTCTTGTGATGCAGTCCAGCTCCAAGGTGGTCTCGAAGGGCTGCTCTTCCATATTGGCCCAGCGGACCCGCACCCAGCGGCCTGCCTGCTTGGGGTCTTCCCGGTTCTGGGCGTTGGGACAGTCCGCCCGGTGGACGGAAACGCCGAAGCCCTTGGTGATAAAGCCCACAATGGCATCCCCGGGAACGGGGGTGCAGCATTTGGCGAATTTGATCATGCAGGAGTCAATGTCCTCCACGATCACGCCGTTGACCGCGTGGCGGTTCTGCTTGACGGCCTCGCTGTCGGGATTCACCCGCAGAGGCGACTGGGGCAGCTTTTCCCCGGCCTGGGCCTTGATGGATTTATTGATATCGTCCCGGATGCGGCCCACAGCCTTCACGGCAGTGAGGCCGCCGTAGCCGATGGCGGCATACATATCGTCCCAGTTGTCAAAGGCCAGCTTGCGCAGCAGTGCGCCTTCCAGCTCGGGGTCATTCAGGGCGGACAGGGGCAGACCGGAGCGCTTCATTTCAGACTCGAAGGAGGCCTTGCCGTGGATGATGTTCTCGTCCCGCTTCTCCTTCTTGAACCACTGCTTGATCTTGGTACGGGCCTGGTTGCTCTGGCAGATATTCAGCCAGTCCCGGCTGGGCCCCTTGGCGGCCTTGGAGGTGATGACCTCTACGATGTCGCCGTTTTTCAGCTTGGTGTCGATGTTGGCAATGCGGTTGTTGACCTTGGCCCCCACCATGGCGTTGCCTACGCCAGAGTGAATGGCATAGGCAAAGTCGATGGGCGTGGAGCCGGAGGGCAGGGAGACAATGCGGCCCTTCGGGGTGAAGACGAAGACCTCGTCGTCGAACATATCGATTTTCAGGGATTGGACGTATTCCTCCGCGTCGGCATCCTGCTGGCTTTCCAGAAGACGGCGGACCCACTCGAAGTCCTTCTCCGTACCGGAGCCGGTGCCCTGCTTGTATTTCCAGTGGGCGGCAATGCCGTATTCGGCGGTCTCGTGCATTTCCCAGGTGCGGATCTGTACCTCGAAGGGAATGCCCTGGGAGCCGATGACGGTGGTGTGCAGGCTCTGGTACATATTGGGCTTGGGGGTGGAGATATAGTCCTTGAACCGGCCGGGAATCAGGTTGAACAGGTCGTGGATGTGGCCCAGAACGTTGTAGCAGTCGGGGATGGAGTCCACAATGACCCGGAAGGCGTAGATGTCGTACAGCTCGTCCATCCGCTTGCCCTGGGCCTGCATTTTCCGGTAGATGGAATAGACGTGCTTGATGCGGCCATAGGTGGTGTTGTGGATGCCCATGGCGGTAAGCCGCTGGGTGATCTTCTCCTGAATGGTGCGCATGAAGCTTTCGTCCTGATCTTTGTGCTCCTGGAGGTAGGCCGTTATCTCATTGTATTCCTTGGGAGCCAGATATTTGAGGGAGGTATCCTCCAATTCCCATTTGACCTTCTGCATACCAAGCCGGTGGGCCAGGGGCGCGTAGATGTCCATGGTCTCCTGACACTTGGCAATCTGTTTTTCCGGGGTCTGGTACTGCATGGTGCGGATATTATGAAGCCGGTCGGCAATCTTGATGAGCACCACCCGGATGTCCTTGCTCATGGCCATGAACATCTTCCGCAGATTTTCCATCTGGGCCTGCTCCCGGGAGGAGAAATCCGCCCGGGTCAGCTTGGTGACGCCCTCCACCAGTTCGGCGACGGTGGGGCCGAAGAGCTTCTCAATTTCCTCATGGGAAGCGTCGGTGTCTTCAATGCAGTCGTGGAGCAGCGCGCCTAAGATGGCATCCATGTCCAGGCCCATCTCCGTGACGATCTGGGCCACGGCCAGAGGGTGGATGATATAGGGAGAGCCGTCCTTCCGCTTCTGGGCGGCGTGCTTTTTATTGGCATAGTCAACAGCCTTGTCAATGAGGGCAAAATCCGCATCGGGCATCCGCTTGCGGATGGTGTCCATCATGGAGGCATAGTGTTCTTCAAAGGTTTCCATATGTGTCAACTCTCTTTCGCATGCAGAAGACGCTGCATGGTTTGGCTTTGTGTCAGATCCGCCTTCTGGGTGCCGGGGGTCAGGCGGATGGACAGAGAAAGATGTACCCGTTTCAGCTCCAGCAGACCCACATCATGAAAGATGTCCAGGCAGGTCAGCAGGGTTTCCAGACGCATGGACACGCCGGTGCTGCGGACGATTTTCCGGCACAGGCACAGGGGACTCTCCAGAATCTCCCCATTGGAGACAGAGGCCAGATACCGCCATACATTTGCCAGGGTGGGGCGGTCCGGCAGCAGGGCAGCGGCCTGCTCCCGGGTGATGGAGCCCTGGCGCAGGCAGCGGTAGCGCGTGACCTCCATGGAACAGGGGGCGGCGCAGCTGGGGCGGATATCCACCACATTCATCTGCACGCTGCGTTCCCCACGGAATTCATTGATTTGGGGATGGAACGCCACGTCCACAAGGTCCCCCTGGGCAATTCCGGCGGAGACCGGGTCTGCGGAGAAATAGATGGCGTTCAAATAGCTCCGCCCCCGGTGAAGCCGCAGACGCATATGCCGCCCGTTTCCAACCAGCTGAATGCGGTCTACGGTCAGCCCTGTCATCATGAGCACAGGCTTCGGGCAGCCGCTGCCGCAGGGCTCCAGGAGATCCAGCCCCTGGATCTCAGGAATGGTCAGCATCTCCGGAGTGACGGCACAGTCCAGGTCCAGGGTGCTGATATGGGTATCATCGGCATAGAATTCGGCAGCTATGGCGCAGATTTTGCGCCGGAACTCCGGGATGTTGTCCCGGCTGATGGTAAAGCCCGCCGCCAATTCGTGGCCGCCGTAGCTTTCCAGCAGAGGTGACAGCGAACGCAGAGAGGCGAAGAGGTTAAAGCCGCCGTGGCTCCGGGAGCTGGCCTTGCCGTGGCTCCCATCCAGGCAGATGAGGAAGGCCGGACAGGCGAATTCCTCGGAAAGACGGCTGGCCACAATGCCCACAACACCCTGGTGCCAGCCTTCGTCTGCCAGAACGATGGCCTCCGGCGGCGTCCCCTCAGGAAGCATGGCTATGGCCTGCCGGTAGATGTCGGATTCGATCTGCTGCCGCTGCCGGTTCAGCTCGCACAGCTGGGCGGCGTCTGCCCGGGCCCGCTCCGGGTCCTGGGTCAGAAACAGGTCCACGGCCACGTCTACCTGCCCCATGCGCCCGGCGGCGTTGATCCGGGGGGCCAGCATGAAGCCAATGGTGGAGACGGAGATGTCGTTCTTGGCACAGCCGCACTCTTCAATCAGGGCAGCCAAACCCGGCCGCCTGGTGCTGCTGAGGGACTGTAGACCCCGGGAGACGAAGACCCGGTTCTCTCCCACCAGGGGAATCACATCGGCCACGGTGCCCAGGCACACCATGTCGGCATAGCTGTCCAGCACGGCCTCGGTATCTCCGGAGAGGGCGCAGGCCAGCTTAAAGGCCACGGCAACGCCGGAGAGATTCTGGTGGGGATAGCCGTCGTCAGGGCGGTGGGGGTCCACTACGGCCACAGCCTGGGGCAGGGAGTCCTTGCACTCGTGGTGGTCCGTAATGACCAGATCCATTCCCAGCTCTCGGCACAGGTCGGCCTCCTCCGTGGCGGTGATGCCGCAGTCCACGGTGATGATGAGCTTCACCTGCTCAGCGGCCAGCTGACGCAGGGCAATGGGGTTCAGACCGTAGCCCTCCTCCAGTCGCCCGGGGATATAGCAGATGCAGTCTGCACCCAGCCCTCGGAGAAAATCCGTCAGCAGGCAGGTGGCGGTGATGCCGTCCACATCGTAGTCACCGAAGACGGCGATTTTTTCGTGAGAAACCAGGGCTTTCCGGACCCGGCCGGCAGCCTTGTCCATATCCGTCATGGCAAAGGGGTCCGGCAGCGCGCCGCTGCAGCAGAGAAAATCCTGGGCCTTTTTTGCATCCTTCAGTCCCCGCCCGGCCAGGACCATGGCAGCCAGAGGCGGGAAGCCGCCGCTGACCAGTGCGTTCACATCCTGTGCCTCGGGCTGGGCGCACTTCCAAATTCCGTATTTCAATACCACACACATCCAATTAAAACATTTTCTCTCTATTATAACAAAAATGCGTGCAATACACAATAGGTAGTTGGAAATTTAACCGGAAAGTTCTGTTCTGCCCGGAAGCATCTGCATGGCCGCGGCACTGAGCATGGGCAGCATCAGCATTCCCAGGATCCCCCATAGGCGGTAGCCGCAGTACATGGCGATCAGGGTCGCCAGCGGATCCAGTCCCAGGTGCTTTCCCACGATTTTCGGCTCCAGTATGGAGCGCAGCAGGGCGGCTACGGCATAGAGCCCCAGAAGCCCCAGAGCTCTGCCCCCATCGCCGGACAGCAGGCACACAAGGCTCCAGGGCAGCAGCACCGTGCCGGTGCCCAGCACGGGCAGGGCATCCACCAGGCACACGAGCCCTGCGATCAGCAGAGGGCTGGAAATGCGCAGCAGCAGGAAGCCGACGCTCAAGACGCAGAAGGTGATGAGAAGCAGCTTGCACTGGGAACTGAACCAGCCAACCAGAATGTCCCGAAGCTGCCGCAGCGTGCAGAGCCACTTTTCCAGCTGCTTCTGGGGCAGACGTTCGGAAAGAAAGCGGCGGATGGCGGCCATCCGGGCGCTGATGAGAAATGCGGAGAGCAGCCCGGTGCCAAGACTCAGGGCGGTATCGGGAAGACCTGTGATCACGGCCCCGGCGGTGCCCAGTGCGAAGGTGCTCATTTTTTCCAGCAGTGCGGTGCTGCCGGAGAAAAACTCCGCTACATTTTTCTGATAGGCGGCCCGAAGCCCCTGGGGCAGGTCATCCGAGAAGGTCAGCAGCCATTTTTGGAGCAGGCCCATTCCGCTGCCAACGGTTTGGGTAAGCCTGGGCACCCAGCTTTCCGGCGGACGGAGCTGCCGCAGCAGCAGCCCCAGAATGAGCATAACGATGGCCAACGCTCCGGCAACGGTGGCGCTGACGCCGATCCCGGAGGCCAGAGCCCGGGGGAGCCTTCCCCGCCGTGTGAGAAAGCAGACGGCAGGCTCTGAGGCCAGGGCCAGCCCGGTGCCCAGCAGGAAGGGCAGAAAGAACGGCAGCAGAAACCGGGCGCAGAGCCAGAGCAGCAGCAGAAGGCCGCAGAACGAGAGGGTATTCTTCCAATGAAATTCCATAAATGACCTCCGTGCTGAAATGTGTTTTCGATTTGTGGACAAAAATAGGAAAGAAAATCGGATTGGGCTTGCTTTTTCTGAAAAGTATGGTACAATGTAAACAATACGAGAACAGTTGTGCGCCGCAGATGGCGCATCTTTAATAGGAGGGCCATATGTCCAAACAACCACAATACTATATCGTCGAAGCGTCCGCTCTGCCCGAGGTTTTTTTGAAGGTGGCGGAAACCAAGCGCCTGCTCTCTACGGGCGAGGCCGGAACCGTCAACGAAGCTACCCGGATGACGGATATCAGCCGCAGTGCTTTTTACAAATACCGTGACGCTGTGATGCCATTTCAGAATATGATGATGGGCCGCATTGTAACCATCCAGCTGCTGCTGCACGATGAGGCGGGGCTGCTTTCCGACATTCTGCAGATTCTGGCCGACGTGAAAGCCAATATCAAGACAATCAATTCCATTGTACCCACAAACGGCACCGCTGTTGTGACCATCTCCGCCGAAACCATGGATCTGACCATTTCCCTGGAGGACCTGATCGAAAAGCTGAACGGTACCCACGGTGTGATCAAGGCCAATGTATTGGCGGGCTGACATATCCACCCATAGAGGGCTGCTCCTGAACGGGGCGGCCTTTTTTTGCGCACTTCCTGCCGGAAAAACGCATATCCTGACAATGAAAGAGCAAGGGAAAATCATCCGGACAGGGGCCGGAATTTGCGGGGGGAAGGGTATGCTGATCGTTCAAAAATACGGTGGGACTTCTTTGCAGGACGGCGAATGTATGCTGCGCGCAGCCAGACGGCTGACGGAGGCCCATCGCCGGGGAGATGAGGTCGTGGCGGTGGTTTCCGCCCAGGGGCAGACGACGGACGAAATGATCGCCTGGGCGGCCCAGGTCAACCCGAGGCCATCCAGGCAGGAGCTGGATGCCTACCTGGCGGCGGGGGAGCAGATGTCCGCCAGTCTGATGGCCATGGCCATTGGGGCCCTGGGCGGCAAGGCCATCAGTATGACAGGCTGGCAGGCAGGAATCCGCACGGACAGCAGCTTTGGCGCGGCCAGAATCGTGGCGGTGGATCCGGACCCCATTCGCGCGGAACTGGTCAAGGGGCGGATCGTGGTGGCTGCGGGCTTCCAGGGAGTGGACGAGACGGGACGCATAACTACCCTGGGCCGGGGCGGCTCAGACACCACGGCGGTGGCCCTTGCTGCGGCACTGGGGGCGGACAAATGCCAGATTTTTACGGATGTAGACGGCATTTATGACCGGGACCCCCGGCGCTTTGCGGATGCCACCCGGTTTGACCGAATCGGTTACGGGGAAATGCTGCGCCTGATTGCCAGCGGGGCCCAGGTCCTTCACGACCGGTCTGTGGAGATGGCAAGAGATGCCCGCCTGCCTTTGGAGGTCCTGTCCTCTTTTCACCCGGGACCGGGGACCGTCGTGGGCCCCATGGAATAATGCTCCCCGGGAAAGGGGACAGCTATTCCGAAAACCGCAGGAAAAATGAAAAAAAGCCCTTGACAAAGGAGAGAATCCATGGTAAAATCTCCGGGTAATCAAGAAGGCTGAACATCCGCCTCACCGTAAGCCATGCGAAACGGTTCAATACAAGCTTGTTCCTTTTCGGGATTTTTGCGAGTATGCGGATGCTTTGGCATCCGCTTTTTTGTTATTTGTTTTGGAGGTGCTTACCATCGCAAAGTTAGACCATCAGCTCAACGAGGAAATCCGGGACAAAGAGATCCGGCTCATTGGTGCAGACGGCGCCCAGCTGGGGATTGTTTCCGCAGCCCAGGCTAACGCCATGGCGGAGGAGCAGGGGATGGATCTGGTGAAGATCTCGCCCAACGCTGTGCCCCCCGTGTGCAAGATCATGGACTATTCCAAGTTCTGCTTCGATCAGAAGAAGCGGGAGAAGGAAGCCAAGAAGAACCAGCGGGTCGTGGAAATCAAGGAGATCCGTATGAGCCCCAGCATTGACACCAACGATCTCAATACCAAGGTCAAGGCAGCCCAGAAGTTCCTGGCAGACGGAAACCGGGTGAAGGTCAGCGTTCGTTTCCGCGGACGGGAAATGGCCCATACCAACCTGGGTGAGAAGCTGCTGATGGATTTCGCCGATGCCTGTGCCGAGGTTGCTTCCATGGAGAAGAATCCCAAGCTGGAAGGCCGCTTCATGGCGATGTTCCTGACCCCCAAGAATAGCAAGTAAAGTTTTATTACACAAGATACGGAAGGAGAACTACCTATGCCCAAGCTGAAAACCCATAGCGGTGCAAAGAAGAGATTCAACCTGACCAAGACTGGTAAGATCAAGAGAGCACACGCTTTTAAGAGCCACATCCTCACCAAGAAGACCACCAAGCGTACCCGTCATCTGCGCAGCACCACTTACGCCGACGTGACCAATGTGGATGCAATCAAAAAGATGATTCCGTACAAATAAGGGATAGACAGGAGGATTATAGTATATGGCTAGAGTTAAAGGCGCAATGATGACGCGCAAGAGAAGAAATGCAACCCTGAAGCTGGCAAAGGGCTACTGGGGTTCCAAGAGCAAGCACTTCAAGATGGCCAAGCAGGCCGTTATGAAGTCCGGCAACTACGCTTTCGAAGGCCGTAAGCAGAAGAAGCGTGCTTACCGCACCATGTGGATCGCCCGTCTGAGCGCTGCTGTCGCTCCCTACGGTCTGAACTACTCCACCTTCATGAACGGTGTGAAGAAGGCCGGTATCGAGATGAACCGCAAGAGCCTGTCCGAGATGGCAATCCAGGACAATGCCGCTTTCGCCGCTGTTGTGGAGAAGGCCAAGGCTGCTCTGAACTAATTGAGGTTATAGAGACTGCATAAAATGCTGTCATTGCGAACCAGTGACCGATGTCACTGGTGTGGCAATCCCCCCGGTTAGGGGGGAAGGCCCTGACTTTCTACCGAAAAAGTTTGAAAGTCCGGGAGATTGCCACACCAGCGTGCGCGCTGGCTCCCAATGACAGCTTCTTTTTTAAGTTTACGGAGGGGACACGCGATGGAACTGACGATAACCGCAGCCCGGGCAGGGAAGCTCAGTTCGTTTCTGAAAAACGAGCTGAAGATGTCCACAGGCCTTGTGAATAAAGTCAAGTGGGCGGACGGCCTCCGGGTCAATGGCCTCAGCTGCCATACGAATTACCAGGTAGAGCCGGGAGACGTTATTGCAGTGCGTTTGGAAGAGGCGCAGCCGGAGTATCCGGCAGAGCAGGGGCCTCTTACAGTGCTTTTTGAGGATGATTGGCTTCTGGCGGTGGATAAGCCCGCCGGAATGCTGATCCATCCTTCCCGGAACCGAATCACGGGAACCCTTGCCAATCTTGTCCAGGGCTATTACGCCCGGACAGGGCAGCAGGGGGCCTTTCATCCGCTGACCCGGCTGGACCGGGATACCTTCGGCATTGTGCTCATTGCCAAGAATTCCCATATCCATGCGCTTTTGCAGCAGCGCAAGCCCCGGAAGACCTACGAGGCTCTGGTTTTCGGCGGGCCGGATGGGGAAGCGGGCCTCATTGATGCGCCCATTGCCCGAAAGGAGCTTCCCAGCCTTCTGCGGGAAATCCGGCCGGACGGCAAGCCCAGCGTCACCCGTTACCGGGTTTTGGAGCGGGGGGCACAGGTGAGCCGCCTGGAGCTGGAGCCCGTTACCGGAAGGACCCATCAGCTGCGGCTGCACTGCGCCTATATGGGCTTTCCCATACTGGGAGACCCCCAGTATGGCAGCGAAGCATCCATGGCCTTTTCTCGGGAGAGGGACTTTGAGACCCAGCTGCTGCTGGCAAAGCGCCTGGAATTCATCCATCCCATTACCGGGCAGACCATGGCGCTTGAGAGCCGCATGACCCTGCCGGAGCTTATGTGAGGGATAGCAGCTCGACTACATCCGTAAGGCTGTCGCACAGAGCGTGGATGCGTGCCAGGTCATCTGCATCCGGTTTATCCTGATCCGGGACCATGACGGTCATGCAGAGCGCGCTTTCGGCGGAGAGCAGCCCCGCTTTGGAATCCTCCAGGGCCACACAGCGTTCACTTGGCAAGCCTAAAACCGAGGCGCCTTTCAGGTAGATGTCCGGGGCGGGCTTGCCTTTTGGAACGTCGTAGCTGGTGACAATGGCAGCAAAGCGGTGGAAAAGCCCCAGAGGCTCCAGATACTGCTTTACCCGCGCAATAGGAGAGGCGGTGCAGATGGCAGCGGGAATGTGGGCGCGTTCCAGAGCGTCCAGCAGCGCGTAGATTCCGGGCTTCGGCGGTATGCCCTGGCTTCCTACGTAGGCGTCCATCCGTTCAATTCGTTTGTTCCGCATTTGGATATAGTCAGTGCCCGGGCCAAAATAGCTTTCCAGTTGGGCCGCAGCCGCACCCCGGTTCAGTCCCCGCATGCCGATGGCCTGGGCGTGGGTCATGGGATAGCCCAGGGAAAGAGCCGCCTCCTGCCAGAAGCGGGTGTAGAGCCCCTCGGAATCCAGAATCACGCCGTCCATATCAAAGAGAACCCCCTGCACTTGGGAGATGGGCTTGAAGATTTGGTATGCCATAGAGTTGCCTCGCTTTCCTTTTTCTGCGACTATGATACAGGATTCAAAAGGCGTTTTCCAGTGGGGGATTCTGCTTTTTTAATCACTTCTTAATGATTCCCCCTCTTTCTAATTAAGAAAGGGAATGGTATAATGGTCGCAGATGGAAAACAAACGGAGGAATGGATATGTATCGGATTTTGATTTGTGACGATCAGAAGGATATTGTAAACGCGCTGAAAATCTATCTGACCCCAGAGGGGTACGACTTGTATGAGGCCTACAACGGCCAGGAGGCGGTGGAGCTGTGCCGGAAAACACCGATGGATCTGATCTTGCTGGATGTGATGATGCCCGTCATGGACGGCGTGACGGCCACTGCCAAAATTCGGGAATTTTCCAACGCACCCATTATTCTGCTGACGGCGAAATCCGAGACCGAGGATAAGGTCTTGGGGCTCAACGTTGGTGCAGATGACTATATTACCAAGCCCTTTGTGCCGGTGGAGGTACTGGCCCGGATCCGCTCTCAGCTGCGGCGGTATTCCCGGATGGACAGCCGCACGGAGGACAAGGAGACCCTGACCATCGGCGGTATTTCCCTGGATGACCGCACCAAGTCCGTCACCGTGGAGGGGGAGCCCGTAAGCCTGACCCCCACGGAGTATTCCATACTGCATCTGCTCATGTCCAACCCCGGCAAGGTCTATTCCACCAAGGCCCTCTATGAGGCTGTCTGGCAGGAGGCCGCTCTGGGCAGCGAGGGCAGTGTTGCCGTGCATATCCGCCATCTGCGGGAAAAAATCGAGATCAACCCCTCTGAGCCTCGGTACTTAAAAGTCATGTGGGGCCAGGGCTATAAGCTGGAGGGGGAGAGCAAATGAGAAATCATGTGATCTTTAAGTTTCTGGCGGTGGCCCTGTGCGCCCTGTGCCTTATGGGGGCCATCGTCTCCGGGGGCAGTCTGGTGGTGCTGGCGGGGCTGGGCTTGCAGGACGGCCAGAGCCCCCGGGAAAAATGGCGCGAAGAGCTGGAGAACAACCTGCAATGGCAGGCGCGGAACTATGTGGCCCGCTATGCCGCCCAGGCAGAGGGCCAGGCCGACCAGGCGTTTGTAAACCAGCGTTACAGTGAACCGGCATATGACTACCAGATCAAAGACAGCAAAGACGATGTGGTAGCGGAAAGCATCACCATGACAGGCGGGTTCACGGAGTTTGCCTATACCGTCAATGCGGGGACCGTATATTATGAGTTCCCGGTAAGCGAAGGCGTTACCAGCAAATTCCCCAATTGGGAGGAGACCCGGGAGCAGCTGGCGGAGGAATATCAGAAGAAACACCCAAATGCGGAATTTCATATTTTCGGTTTCTGGGTATCCGATAATACGGAGGTTTACTATGTTGTGCAGGAGCAGCCCACCAAACAGGACTATACCGTAGTTTTCCACATCGCAAATTCGGGCCTGGGCGGAACCCAGGCAGATCGGCTTTGGTCTTTGGCGGATGCCGTCTGGCGGCACGAGCTGGAAGTATCCGTGGCCCTGGGGGTGTGCCTGGTGCTGTTTGCGGCGCTGGCGGTGTATCTGTGCATGGCGGCGGGCCGGAAGCCAGGCTCAGAGGAGATTCGCCCCGGCGGCCTGAACTGCATCCCTCTGGATATCTATCTGGCGACGGTGGTGCTTGGGGCAGCCGGCTATGTGGTCTGCGCCGCAGAGGGGCTGCGCTATTTCATCCAGCAGAGTATGCTTACCCTCCTCAGCATCTATGGCTATGGGCTGTATGCCTGGTGCCTGCTCTTCGTGGGCTTCTGCTTTGCCTGCGCCGCCCAGTTCAAGACCCCGAATTTCTACTGGTGGCGCCGCAGTGTCACGGGCCTATGCTGGAGAATTGCGGTCTGGTGCTGGCATTTCGGCTGGAAGTGCCTGGGCTGGGCCTATAAGATCCTGTGGACCGTGACCATCGGCCTTGTGAGCTGGGCCTGGAAGACCATCAAGAAGTTCTTCTCCTGGCTGATCGGCTGGGGGCGGAAGCTCTATGGCCTGCTGCCCCTGAGCTGGCAGTGGCTGGTTGGGGGGCTGCTGGTCGGCGGCTGTACCTTCCCCGGGCTGCTGTGGGACAGCAGTCTGCTGCTCTTCATCAGCTTCGCCATCGCCTTGGCAGTGGTGATCTACAGCGCCAATGTCTATGCCACCCTTCTGGAGGCGGCCAAGCGGATGCGGGGTGGCGACCTGGAGATCAAGGTGGACGAAAAGCTGATGATCGGCGGCTTCAAGGATATGGCCCAGGAGCTGAACGGTCTGTCCGATGTGGTCATGGTGGCGGCCCAGAAGCAGATGCGTTCCGAGCGGATGCGCACCGAGCTCATCACCAACGTCTCCCACGACATCAAGACCCCTCTGACCTCCATTATCAACTATGTAGACCTGCTGCAGAAGCCCCATTCTCCGGAGGATGCGCAGACCTATCTGGAGGTGCTCTCCCGGCAGTCAAACCGCATGAAGCGGCTGATCGACGACCTCATCGAGCTGAGCAAGGCCTCCACCGGCAATATCACGGTGAATCTGACTACCATGGACGCGGTGGAGACCGTGAACCAGGCCCTGGGCGAATTTACGGACAAGCTGGAAGCCGCCCACCTGATGCCCGTCTTCCGGGCACCCAAGGAGCCCCTCTATATCCACGCCGACGGAAGACTGGCCTGGCGGGCCATGAGCAATCTGCTGAGCAACGCCGCCAAGTATGCCCAGCCGGATACCCGGCTCTATGTGGATATGGTGGCGGTGGACGGAAAGGTGTGCATCTCCTTTAAGAACATCTCCCGGGACTCCCTGAACATCAGTGCCGACGAGCTCATGGAGCGCTTCGTCCGGGGCGAGGCCTCCCGCAGCCAGGAGGGCAGCGGCCTGGGCCTCAACATCGCCAAAAACATGATGGAGCTCCAGCACGGCGCGTTGGAGCTGCTGGTGGACGGAGACCTGTTCAAAGCAACCCTGATCTTCCCTCAGGAAGTATAAAAGATGGAGCTGTTAGAAAACGCACTGTCATTGCGAACCAGCGCGCACGCTGGTGTGGTACCCCAAGGGTATTTCCTTCGGGCACAATCTCCCGGATTTTCAAACATCTTGGCGGTAAAACCAAGCTGTTTCCATTCAACCGGGGGGCTGCCACACCAGTGACGTCGGTCACTGGTTCGCAGCGACATACTTTTCTAACAGCTCCATTTTTACATATTTTTCACAGAAGCTTCACGCTATTTTGATTGTTTGCCTCCGATTTTTGTGGTATACTATGGAAAAATTGAATGAAAGGGGAATGCCAAATGGATAAGCGGAAAGCAAACCAGAATGAGGACATTGATGACCTGATTTTTGAAGACTGCGACCAGAGCGTCAGCGAGCGATAAATCTCAAAGGTTATTGGCAAGAACCACACTTCGAGGGTGTGGGTTTTGTTTTTATATGCAAAAAAGCGTTCCGACTAAAAAGGAACGCTTTTTCGATTTTTATTAAATTTTATGAATTACCTCGCCGTTCAGTACGGCCTCTTCCAGAATATCCCCCCGGTAGCGCAGGGTCAGCAGAAAGAAGGGCGCATCCTGCCACAGCAGATCCAGAAAGATCCTGTCTCCTTCCCACGTGGGAAGGCTGTTCAGAAATTCCCGGCTGACCCATTCCAGATCCCCCTCGTCACAGAGGTGCATTTCCCCTTCAAAGCCGTCGGCGGTGAAGAGGTACATGAATTCGCCCTCGCACTCCGTGTTCAGGAAGGTGACTACGCCCCGGCAGCGCCAGGAGGTCAGGGTCAGGCCGGTTTCCTCCCAGGCCTCCCGGAGCAGGCATTCGTCCGGGCTTTCCTCTGGCAGAAATTTGCCGCCGATGCCGATCCATTTGTCGTGGTTGATATCGTTTTTCTTCTTGATCCGGTGGAGCATCAGCACCTGATCTCCCCGGGTCACATAGCACAGTGTGGTATTTTTCATCTTATTGACGCTTCATCAGCCGGTAGGCCAGGTGCTGCGGAGTGACCACCACTTCGCTGTGGCCCTCTTCCCGCTCGCCGTCCAGGGTCCAGGGCATATCCGGGTCGGCAAAAATGCGGATGTGGGTGGCGGACCGGAAGGTAAGCATGGCGCAGTTGTATTTCTGGGTGTTCAGGGCTACGATGCACTCGTGGATCTCCGCCAGATTCTTAGGAGCCCGCACCAGCAGAATTTCCAGCTTGTTGTCCTGTAAATCCACAACCTCGGGGTCCAGGGTCAGAATACCGCCCACAGAGGTGGAGTTGCAGATGGCGCCGAAGAGGAAGTCGTCCTCCACCTCTTCGCCGTCAATGATCATCTTGATATGCTCCTTGCGGATCTGGGACAGCTCCTGAATGCCCTCCAGCACGTAGGCCGTGTGGCCCAGGGCGTTTTTGATGCTCTGGGGGGTGGCGTAGCTGGTGCGGGTAAAGGCACCGAAGGAGGCCACATAGGAGAAGTACCGCTGGCCGAACTTGCCTGCGTCATAGGCAACGGGAGTGCCCAAAATGATGTCCTGGGTGGCCTCCAGAATGTCCGAGGAGAGCTTCAGGCTGGAGGCAAAATCGTTGGTGGAGCCGGCGGGAATGTAGCCGATGGGGGTATTGAGGCCTGATTCCAGGATGCCTGCCAGGGTCTCATTGAAGGTGCCATCGCCGCCGCAGCAGACCACCAAGTCCACGTCCCGGCATACACGGGCCGCCTCCACGGTGGCATCTCCGGGACCGGCGGTGATGTAAACCTGAACGGTGTAGTCGGCACGGTTGAACATGGCAATGATTTCCGGAAGCAGCTTTGCGGCCTTTTTCTGCCCGGAATAGGGATTCACGATCAAGAGCAATTTTTTCATGGAAAAACCCTCGCAATATTACAATTCATAGCTTCTTATAAAACCTATTATAGCACGTTTCTGACTCTTCGCAAGCGGGGGACACATCTGTTCGTAAAAATGTTACAATTGATTTTTTTACATGCTGTTTACGGCTGCGAAAAGCTCAGCGGGAGAGAAAGACAACTTCATGCTCAGATGAAATGCGGTCTTTTAGTCCGCTGGTGGCGTACAATGTGCCATCGTCGGAAATCAGGATGGCCTCAAAGCTGTCGGCGTGGCTGCGCCAGTATTCTGTGGCCTGCTCCAGCCCCATAATATAGAGTGCGGTGGAGAGCCCATCGCCCAGAGCGCCGTCATTGGTGATAATGGAAACAGAGCTCAGGCCGCTTTGGGCGGGATAGCCCGTGCGAGGGTCTAAAATGTGGCGGTAAATTTTGCCCGTTTCCGGGTCCTCAAAGAAGCGCTCGTAGCCTCCGGAGGTGATGACCGCCTGATCTTCCACCTTTACGGCGGCATAAAGTGCGCTTTCATCGCCGAAGGGATCCCGGATGCCGATGTTCCAGGGGCTCCCATCGGGCTTGGTACCGATGCACTGGATGTTTCCGCCCAGGCTGAGAAGCGCCGATTCTATGCCCGCCTGCTTCAGAATTTCACAGGCCCGTTGGGATGCATAGCCCTTTCCAATGCCGCCGAGATCGATCTGTTGGCCCGTCCCCAGGGTGACGCGGCTGCCCTCTATGCGGATGCGATCCGCCCCCACCAGGGGAAGAAGGTCGCCCAATTCCGCAGATGTGGGGACATGGTAGCTCTTGTCATAAAATCCCCAGAGCCTGACCAAGGGGTATACGGTGGGGTCAAACAGCCCCCCGGTGGAATCATACAGCTCCAGCGCCTGCTCCAGCAGGGCCAGCGGCTCCTGAGAAAGAGTCGCTGCGCCTGCCTGATTCAGCCGGGAGATCTCGCTGCCCGGCAGCCCTGTGCTGAGAAGGCTGTTCAGGTTCTCAATTTCCGCCTGGGCCAGATCCAGCCCCTGCTCCCGGTGGGGGCCGTAAGCCGTCAGGGTCATGACGGTATCCATGGTGGTCAGGTAGCGGGTGGAGGCTTCGTTCTTTTCCGTGCTGCACCCGGACAGCAGCAGAAGCATAGATAACAGCAGAACAAAAATTTTTTTCATAGTGTCCTCATAGAGCCGTTCCGGGGCAATTTCCGGAAGAACGGCTGCAAAATCTGTGGTTTTCCGTTTGATTATAGTCGAACTTGGGGCCGGTGTAAAGAGGAGGCATAAATTTGCCTGTTGCAATTTGCTGGAAATTGTAATAAATTATACATGAACAGGTAAATAGGAGGGTATTCGAATGAACGAAGCAGATCGATATCGCAAGCGAAACCTTTGGCTGTTCCCCCTGGGCACGGTGGGCCGGGATATGCTCTACCAGTTGTTTACCAATTTCCTGCTGGTGTATGTCCTGTTTACCAGGCAGCTGACCGCCGGACAGCTTATGGCCATTACCGCCATTATGGTGGCAGCCCGGATATTTGACGCGCTGAATGACCCCATCATGGGCAACATCATTGAGCGGACCCGGACCAAATGGGGCAAGTACAAGCCGTGGCTGACCATTGGCATTGCGCTGACCTGTGTGGTGGTGTATCTGGCCTTTAATGTGCAGCTCCAGGGCTGGGCCTTTGTGGTGTTCTTTGGGGTGATCTATTTCTGCTACTCCATTGCCTACACCATGCACGATATCTCCTATTGGGGCATGATTCCGTCTCTGGGCAGCGACGGCGCGGTGCGGGACCAATTCACCTCCCGGGCAACGCTCTTTGCTGGTGTTGGCGGTACCCTGGCAGGCATCCTGGTGCCCATGCTGACCACCGGCAGCCATACCCTGGGCGGCAGCGCCCAGAAGGCCTACGGTCTGGTGGCACTGATGTTCTGCATCATCGGGCCGGTGTTTTTGTGTTTTACCATCTTCGGTGTCCGGGAGGACAGAAGCTATATGCAGGAGGCAGCACCTCCCGTCAGCTTCAAGAAAATCTGGAATACGGTTACGGGCAATGACCAGCTGCTGTGTATCGCGTTCATCTTCCTGCTGCAGCAGGTGGGCAACGGCCTGGCCATGGGCGGCCTGGGCTCTGCCTATATTTATTTCGCCTTCGGCTACGAGGGCGGGCTCTACTCCCTGTTCAACACCATCGGCGTGGCGGCAACGGCTTTCCTCATGCTGTTCTACCCGGCCATCTCCCGGAAATGGCCCAGAAAGACCCTGATGAAGTATATGGTCTTCGCCGCCAGTGCGGCGTATCTTGGGATGCTTCTGGGTGGGCTTTTCCTGCCGGGCGGGACCGGAAAGTTCTGGCTCATTACCGTGTGCTACATGATCTCCAATCTGGGGCAGTACTGCTTCTATCTGGTGATGATGATCTCCATCCTCAACACGGTGGAGTACAATGAATATAAGCGGGGCGTCCGGGATGAGGCAATCATTGCGTCCCTGCGGCCCTTCCTGACCAAGATGGCCTCTGCTCTGATCGTCCTGGTGACGACCCTGAGCTATCTGGCCTTCGGCGTTACGGGCTATACCAATCGCATCTCCGAGCTGGAGCAGATGGCAAGCCAGGGCCTGGTGACAGAGGCGGAGAAGCTGAGCCAGATCAACGCCGTGGTGGCCGAGGCAACTCACTTCCAGACCGATGGTCTGCTGCTGGTCATGAGCCTGCTGCCCTGGGTGTGCATGGTGGCCTCTTATATACTCTATTGCAAGCATTACATTCTGGACGAAGGGGAATACAGCCGAATCGTCGGAATACTGCGGGAAAGGAAAGAAAAATGAGCAAGCTTTTTCTCGGTGTGGATGGCGGCGGTTCCAAAACAGAGCTGTGTGTGGCAGACGGCAGCGGGAAAACCCTGCTGACTCTGAACGGTGGGGCAACCAGCTTCAAGTCCGTGGGCAACGCTGCGGCCTTTGCCAATATGCGGGAGCTGGTGCGCCAGATGGAGCGGGCCGGTTTCCGGGCGGAACACATTCAAAGAAGCGTCTGGGGAATGTCCGGCTGCGATACGCCGGCGGACCGGGTGGTCTATGAGGCCATGATCCAGCAGGCCGGTTTCCCGGAGGCGCAGACCACGGTGGTCAACGATGCTCTGCTGCCCTTCTGGGCGGCAGCGGATGTGCCCGGCGTGGTGGTCATTGCGGGCACAGGGTCCATTGTGGTTGGCATTGACAGCCAGGGCCACTCGCAGCGTATCGGCGGCTGGAATTATTCCTTCTCAGACCTTGGCTCCGGCTACTGGATGAGCTGCCGACTGCTGCGGGAGATGACGCTGTGGCTGGACGGCTGCCGGGAGGACTGCTTTACCTTCCGTGCGGTGGAAAAGAAGCTGCTGCCCCAGGGCGGCGGCAGGGAAGAGATGCTCTACCGTCTCACCAACCTGACCAAGGGGGACGAGATCGCCTCCTTTGCCTCCATCGTCCTGGAAACTGCGCAGTCGCCCCTGTGTAAGAAGCTTCGCCAGGGGGCTGTGGACAGTCTGACGCTGTACGCCGGGCGGATGCTGGAAAATCTGCGCGCCCAGGGCGAGCAGAATTTGAAAATCGTCCTGTCCGGCGGCCTGTTCAAGAGCGACTGCTTCCGGGCCCAGGCATTGGAAGCCATGGAAAAGCTGGCCTCTGTGGTGGTGAACACCGTTTCACCGGCCCTGGGCGGCGTACGCATCGCCCAGAAGCTGGGCTGATTGTTCCGTTAAGTAAGAGAAAACTGCCTCAAATGACCGAACGGATCATCTGAGGCAGTTTTTGCCGCTATCGTTGTGCTTGGATATTCAAAAAGATAAAAAATGTCATTTTAGGAAAACGAAATGTTACCATAACAACGAAAATACAAACTTAAGAAGATGAAATACATAGCACGAAAAATCTTCTGTGTTTCTTAAAATTACGTTAAGAATCAAAAATACCTGTTGATTTTGTGAAGAAATTCGATATAATACAATTTGTAATCTTTGAATTATGTAACCGAATTGGTAACCGAATCAACGGAGGGTATAAAATGCTTTCTATAAAAAAGGTGGGAACCGGTGTGCTGGCCTGCACGCTGGTGCTGAGTATGGCTGCCTGCCAGAGCAGGGGAACCGGACCTGCCCCCACGACCATTGCAACCATGCCGGAGGCCCAGACCAAGACCACCGTGGCCGCCGTACAGACCCAGGGGGCAGAGGACCTGACGAAGGTGCTGGACCAGATCGTTGACAACGTGTTCCCCGGCACCGCAGGCTGCACCATGACGGCGGTGCCCTATACGGCCAAGCTCCTGGACTGGTGCAAGTCCACGGGCCTGACGGAAAATGAGATGAACGCCGCGCTGACCACCTGGCTCCAGGGCCAGGATGCGCAGGAGATGGTCCGGGTTTTCTCCCTGATCCGGGATACCTATGAGGCCCTCTACAGCACCACGGCCAAGGACCTGATGGGCAATGCGGGCTTTGAAACCGACAGCTACCCCTGGCCGGATTCCTGCCGCCAGATCATGGACACCCTGCTGGAAACCCTCAGCCCGAAGGATGCAGACGTAAATTTCTGAAAATAGTGCTTGACTTTTCTTACATAATACGATATAATCCCTACTGTTCCGAGTGTGCTTCGGAAGATGGACGATTAGCTCAGCTGGCTAGAGCATCCGCTTGACGTGCGGAAGGTCATAGGT
>OMED01000269.1_pt1 | contig 29256 bp, 13 predicted proteins | sample 1673411 | NCBI WGS metagenome assembly OMED01 (sample SAMEA103958110, study PRJEB25191) | human gut metagenome | reverse complement strand
AAATTATTGAATTTTATAAAAGAAAAAATAGAAAATCCGACATGTTTTTCGCAAGAATAATGATTTTTGTCCAAAATTTCAATCAAAAAGAAAATTACTTTTTTATTTATTTTGCTTGCAAATCCAAAAGCCTTTTGATATATTTAAACACGTTAACCTTTTTTATGTGTTCTAAAAGTGGAATATCGTTGAATCGGATTGACAAAAACAAGGAGAAAAAAGGAGAGAATTATGGCAAAAAATTTCAAGAAAAAACGGCTGTTTACTGTGGCTGCGCTGACTGTTTTGCTTGCGTTGGCAATGCTTGTTTTTGCCGCGTGCGAAACGGGCAAAACGTACACGCTTACGTTTGAAACGGGAAACGGCTCGGCGGTTTCCCCGATAAAGGCAAAAGCGGGAGATAAAATCGATTTGCCCGACGAGCCGACGCTTGACGGGCACAGGTTTGACGGCTGGTATCTGTCGGAGGATTTTTCCGGAGAGAAGGCAGCGCTACCCGAAACCATGCCTGCGGAAAACAGAACCTATTACGCTAAATTTACAGCAATAAAAACGGCGACGCTTACGCTGGACGCGGCGGGAGGCGTTTTGGAAACCTCCGTTTTCGAGTTGGAGGCGGGCGAAAAGGTGTGGCGGATTGTTTCGCAGGCGGTACCGAGTTTGACCGGCGCGGTATTCGGCGGCTGGTTCAACGGCAATTCGGCGGTGACGGAAAACACGGTCATGCCCGCAAACGGATTGACGCTCACCGCAAGGTACAAGGCGTCTTACGTCGTGGAGGTTTATCTCGAAGATTTAAACGGCGAATACGGCGCGCCCACCGACCAAGTGACGTTTGAAGGGGGAAGCGCAGGGAGGTCAGGCTGGGCGCCTCCGTGCTTAAAGCGCCCGAAGGCTTTTTGCTCGACCAAACAAAAACTCAGCCGATAACGCTTGTTGCGGGCGAAAACGTATACAAGGCGTATTTCTACCGCGCCGACGGTTATGTGTACTACTTCGTCAACACGCCGCAGGGCGCCGAGGCGGAGGGCGAAATGGATTTTGCGACGGTAACCTACGGCGCGCCGCATACCGTGTCGGAAAGCATGTTTACCGTGCGCGGTTACCGTTTTGCCGGGTGGTCCGACAGTCCCGAGGGCGAAGTTGTTTACGCCGCGGGCGACGAGATAAGTCAAGTCAAGGGCACGATTATGCTTTACGCGCGGTGGAACTACGGCGCGACGGACGCGGGCGGCGGTGCGGACAGGATTTATCTGCTCATGGAGTCCCCCTTAAAGGCGGTGCTCGAACGTCCCGTGCTGGGCGAAAAAACGGGTTCTTACGACCCCGACACCCGCCTGTTCGAGTTTGAAATCGCGGACGGGCGGACGCTCAAAGGCAGAATGCACGCGGACGGCAAAGGCTTCGCGTATTTCGACAGCGATATGACGCTTACCCTCACGCAGGTTGACGGAACGGCCGCGGGAAAAGCGACAATTGCGCTGGACGGGCTTGACGCAGCCCTTTACACGCCCGAAAACGGAGCGGCGACAGAGGGGAGCTATACGAGAGTGTCTCCGTCGGTTTATCAGTTTTCTTCCGAGAGCGTTCGATTCCGCTTCCGCATCGAAAAGTCGGACGGAGAGGACGTGTTTGTGATGAGCGACGGCTATGAGGGCACGTATTATTACTACAACGGCGGCATTTCTTACCCTGTGGTAATCCTCGACGGCTTCGGCGCTGCGGCGTATCTTGCCGACTCGGAGTCCTTCCTGCTCACGGGCGCATACGCGCCGTCGGGTGAGGAAATCGAGGTGACCTATCCCAATGGCGACGGAGAGGTGCGCTTCCTTTGCCGTCTCGGAGAGGAGCAGGGCAGGACGACTTCGGGAGACGTTGTGACGGTAACCGTGTTTTACCTTGCGGACGATACGCGCGGCGAATATGCAATCGAGGATTTGAACGGAGCCGAAACGTATTTTTACTCGGACGGCTTCGGCAAGGCGTATTACGGCGAGGGTACGGAGCGTCGGGAGGTGGATTACGTTTATTATCGCGAGCACGGCTATTACGTCGTGATTGACGGAAAAATAAATTATTTCGGCTTCGTCAGTATGTACCTTGACGGAAAAAATGTTTTCGGCTGTCTCAACATGACGGCAAAAACGGGCGGACTTGCCGAACACAACACTGTCTGGACGGAAGAAAACGCGCGCAGCGGCTTTACCGTAAAGCTGAGAATACTCGACAGTCGGACGGCGGCGATTGAGGTAAGCATGACAAACGGACGTTGGCAGCGGGTTGTTACGGGCGAAAACACCTATGACGGGGACGCTAAAATTTATCACTTTGCGGCGGATTGGTTTGCCCCCGACACCGAAAATATCAAATACGAGCAGCTGCTGGCTCCTTTTTACGGCGATTTTTATTACAAATCTCAGGGGACGTCTTCCTTTGTCATTGCCGACGACGCTTTTTCGGAATACACCGTTTACGACGGCAGCGCCGTCTACACTCTCAAATGCGACGGCTTCGGCAAGGGTTCTCTTTTGAAACGCGGCGACGCCAATTCGGTTCCGATTGTTTACGATTATCGGCACGGATACGAGACGGAAAACGCGTCTTACGGTTTTATTTCTTTCACTTTGCAGATGAGTCTGTTTACCGTGAGGGTAAACGAGGACACCAAAGAAGGGCAACTCGTCACGGAGTTCACGGAGCTTGAAAACCGCCTGCCCGAGCAGGGAGAAAAGTTCTGCTTTGCCGCGGTTGACGAGAGCGGCAAGGGAAGCGCGTACATAAGCTTCCCAGACGGCAGCGGCGGCTTTGTCGCGGGAATTGACGGCGCCTACACCGCGGTTGTTTTCGGCAATGCGGACGGAGAAACGGTATACGTCGAATATACCTTTACGGCGGATTTCTTTGCGCAGGGCTTCGAGGCTCTTGCACAGGACGGCTACGCCTCGTTTGTGTTCAGATACTACCCCGCGATGGGCAATTATTTCTTTGTTTTCGACAGCTCGGAGCAGGAAAACTACGTCATAGACGACGGAGAGTCGCGCATAGAGTTTTCCGTCAACGGCGACGGCACCGCATGGCTCAATTCTCTGCTTTGCGCAGTGACGCGCGACGGGGACGAATTTGTGCTGACAACCGCGTCGGGAGCAAGGGGAGTCGTCCGCGTCGTCGGCGACGGAACGGCGCAGCTTGCCTCCTCAGAGCGCGGCACGTACTTTGCCCTTGCGGACGGTACGCCCACGCTTGAAAAAGAAATGCTGTTTCTCGACGGCTTCGGCGGCGCGACTATGCAACGCTATGTCGCCGCTACGGAAACAAGCGAGTCCCGCATAGAGGACGTTGCGAGCGGAACGTACGTCAGGCTGGATTCCGCAAGCGGCTACTACGAGTATGACGTGAGCTTTGCGGACGGAGGCTATGAAAATTTCAGGTTCGCATACGGCACGATAACCGTCGGCAACTCCGCCGTCGCCGTTTACATCCTTTACGACGAGTCTCGGGAGGAAACCTTCGAGACGTCGGACGGCGGGACGCTTCTCATCGACGCGTACGGTCAGGCGACCTTTGAGGCCGCGTCGGGGGAAAAACGCGCCGCAATCGCAAGCCGCGCGGCGGACACGGTGATTGAGGGACGGGAGCTTATGCGCGTGAGAGTGCTCGACGCGGACGGAAAAAATTACGGCGCGGAAAAAACCTACGCCGTTTCGGAGGAGAACGGAAAGAAACGTCTGCTTCCCGTTGACGGCGGTCTCGGCGTCTACTTCCTGCTCGAAGGGGACAAAATCCTTTCCGAGTCAAAGCTGGTTCTTGACGGTCTGGGAGGGGGCGTCCTGTATTGCGGCGAAACGCAATCGGAAGTCAAAGGAACGTATACGGCGGCAGAGAGGGAAAACGAGTGGATTTTCCGCCCCGACGACACGGAGACAGAGAGCTTCCGCTTCGCTCTCATGCGCGGCGTCCCGACGACGGAGGGAGAGAGCTTTGACCTTTTTGCCGTTTATGCCGAACAATGGGAGTGCACGCTGCTTTCCGCAGATTGGGAAGTCGCTGCTTTTGGCGGCTACGGCTCCGGCACGTTTATCGACAGATTGGGCAGAGTTTTTTCCGTTTACTGCGAAATCGTAGACGAAAACACCGTTCGCATTTACGGAGCGGCTTTCGGCGAAATGTGGCTGACGGCGGATTTTCTTTCCGACACGTTTGAGCTGTACGACCAAGCCCCCGCAGAATAAATAATTTTCAAGGCAAAAGCCGCCCTAACAAGAGGGCGGCTTTTTGCATTTCAAGACGTTCACTCCCGCCACACAAAATTTTTATTATGGAGCAGGGACGTTCATAAAATTTACTAATGTGTTTTTTTTTTGTATTTTTATTTGACATTCGGTGAAATGGATGATATCATTGACGCGATTACACATGAAATAACGACATTTTTTTGAATTTTTCTACAAAACGATAAAATATGGCAAATTTGCGAAAATTCGCCTTTGTTAGAGGAGTTGTCAAAAAGCATTTTACGGACGCGTACGGGACAGATTGTCCGGCGCGGCTGTGGAAAATTTAAATCGGAGGAACTTTTATGAAAATCAAGAGATGGCTTTATGTCTTGTTGATTGTGCTCGTAGCGGCGCTCACCCTTTCGGTGCTGACAGCCTGCGAACCCAAGCCTGAAAATCAGGATTTGGTTGCGGGGCCCGAAGCGGGAGTTTACTACTACGACGACGAGGGGATCGAGTATCAGATAGCTCTGGCTGCCGGCAATCGCTTTACCTTCTGGGTTATGGGCGAAAACCTTTCGGGCGAATACACCCTGACGGGAACAGAGCTGGTGTTCGATTTCACGGGGGACAAAGCGGACCTGACCGCCACGCTCAGCGACGAAGTGATTACGCTTGAATATTCGGGCGCGCAGCTTCGCTTTTTGAAAAAGCTTGCGTACAGAGTCACTTTCGATTCGGCGGGAGGCAGCGCCGTCGCGCCGATCAACGTGCTCAACGGCAGAACTCTCTCCCGTCCCGCGGAACCCGTCCGCGACGGATATGCCTTTGTCGGCTGGTACAAGGACAGCGCGCACACCGTGCCGTTTTTGTTCGACACGGAGATAATAACCTCCGACACGACGCTCTATGCGTTCTGGGCGGAGAGTGAAGAGGGACAGGCGGAGTTTACGGTGACGTTTGACCTCAACTACGACGGCGCTCCGACAGTCGCCTCCGCAGTGACAATAGGCGGCAGACTGATAAACGTGCAGCAGCCCGTTCGCAGCGGCTACACCTTCGGCGGCTGGTGGATAAGCATGTACGACAGCGCCGAAATGCTCACCGCGCGCTACACGGAGGACACGGTGTTCTCCGAAAACGCCACTTTGTTTGCTCTCTGGACGTCAACTTCCCAAACGGGACTTGCCGCTCCCGAGGTCAGCGTGACCTCCGAAGGGGTTACGCGCAGCGTTGCCGCAGGCGTGACCTACCGCTTGAAGGTGGAGGGCCCCGACGGTTTTACCGCTGTGGACAAGGCCAGCGACACGGCGGTCGAGGCAATCGACTTCGCGTCGGCTCCGGCAGGCGACTACGTGATTACGGTTACCGCAGCCCGTGGGGACGAGAGCGTTTCCGTCACGAGATATTTCAAAAACAAGGCGCTTGACGCGGTTTCCTTTTTTACCGTCGTGGAGCCTTCCGCGTTGATTTTCAAAAAGGTCGAGAACGCGCAATCCTATTACATCACCATAGTGTGCGGAGACGAGGGACACAGACACGAGCGTTTTGCTCTGGGCGACTCCGCGTTTTACAATTTTGTGAACTGCTCGATGACGGAGGAGGGAATCTCCTTTGTCGTAACAGCCGAAGCCGACGGCTACGCGCCCTCGGTTTCCAAGCCTTTCGTCTATCGCCGCGCGCTGGAAAAAATCGAGCAGACGAGTTTCCGGTTGGATGAGGAAACGGAAATTCTGACCTGGCAGGCGGTGGAGAACGCTCAGGGCTACAAGGTTGAAATTTCGTGCGGAAAGGAAAACCACACGCACACGGAGTTCATAGGCAGCGAGACTTCTCTGTGTCTCAAAACCTGCGCGCCCTGTGCGGACGGCGTGCGGGTTAAAATCGTGCCTGTGACAAAAGGCTACGTTTCGCCCGAAGCTGCGGAGTATGTTTACGCAAAAACAAGGCTTGCCACTCCCGACAATATCCGTGTCGAGGACGAGCTGCTTGTCTGGGACTCCGTAGGCGAGGGAGTAAGTTATCAGGTAAGAGTGGGCAACGCTCAGCCCGTTACGGTTGACGCAACCTCTTTCAGCCTTGCGGAAATTGTTGCGACGGCGGCTCCCGGCGCCGACTTTTCGGTGTCTGTGCGCGCCCGTGCCGACGGCGAGGATTCGCTTTGGAGCGACGCGCAGGATATGCGTTACTACGCTATGTACGGCACGCTGGAATATTCGCGCGGGGTGGTTTACTGGCGTCACGTCATAGGGGCGACGGGTTATCAGATACGGTACAACGGCGACGTTAGCACCCTGCGCAACGTGCCTGCGGGCGAAAACTCCTTTGAAGTCGCTCTTCCTTTCGCGGGGAGAAACAGCATAGAGGTTCGTTTTGTTGACGGAGAAAACGTCGGCGCGTGGGTTCCGCTGGACGTGGTTGCTTACAGAATAACCTTCGACAGCCGCGGAGGCAGCAGCGTTCAAAGCATAAACAAGGCTTACGGCGACAGAATGCAGGCGTTTGAACAGCCCGAAAGAAGCGGCTACGAGTTTGCGGGCTGGTACAACGCAATCGGCGGCGCGGAGGGCAACGGCGCGGAGTATACCGACGAGTTCTTTGCCGAGACGGGCGACATAGTGCTTTACGCATATTGGAAATCCACGTCCTTTACCGTTACTTACAACTACTACGGCGGCATAGCTCCCGAAGGCTCCGTCGGCAACGCGCGCCTGATTTTCGGAGAGCATTATACGCTGGAAATTCCCGTTCCCTCCGACGCCACGCTGGTTTTCGGCGGGTGGTATCAGGAGCCGGGCGGACAGGGGAACCGCTACACCGACGAGCTGGGCAACAGTCTGGCTGTCTGGAACACGGCAAACGACGACACGACGGTTTACGCCTATTGGATTGAGGCGCTTGCTTTCAGAGAGTCCACCAACGGCGCTTACGCCGTGCTCAAAGGTCCCGATATAAATCAGGTCAAAAATCTTATCATACCCGTGAGCTACAACGGCAGACCCGTTTCGTATATCGACAGCGGAGCGTTTTCCGGCTGTTCGAGTCTGGTTACGGTGGAAATACCCGACACCATAGTTCAGGTAGGCGCAACGGGAGCTACTCCTTTCAACGAGTGCGGCAATCTCGAAGAAATCAACATTTACCACGTCGAAGGCAACAATCTGATTGTTTACAGCTCGGCGGACGGAATTTTGATTTTCGACGACGAGGTTACGGGACAGCGTTACGTGACGTGCGTTCCGTCGGCAAAGAAAGGCGCGGTTCGTATACCCGACGGCGTGACGGAAATCCCGATTCGCGCTTTTGCGGGTTCGGATATTTCTTCGGTTACGGTTCCCGCGTCCGTGACTGCCATACGTATGCGCGCGTTTACAGGCTGCCAAAATCTCAGCGAGGTTGTCTTCGAGAGCGGAAGCTTCGAGCTTGTGATTGAGAGCGGCGCGTTTGCAAATTGCAGTTCGCTGACAAGCATAACTTTGCCCGCGCGTATGGGCGAGCTTGAAATAGGCAACGAATCTCTCGGCACGGTTTACGGAGTAGATTTGTTCAACGGCAGCATTTATCTCGAAAACATCTTTGTCGAGGAGGGAAACAAATATTATTCGTCCGTCGACGGCGTGCTGTGCGACGCAACGGGAACGACAATTATTCATTACCCCAACGGCAGGAGAGGCGAGTATGTCGTGGGCAACAGAATAACCGCGATTGCTTCTTACGCTTTTTCGGGGCACCGTTTGAGCTCGGTTGTATTCCACTCCGGCGTTTCCTCAATCGGTGAAAACGCGTTTTACGGCTGTTACAACCTTGAAAGCATAACCTTCAAGGGCGGATTGCTCCCCGCCGAGCTTACCGTAGGCGAAAACGCTTTTTCCTTCGCATATCAGAACGACGCTCTTACCGAAGTGATTTTCGAGGCGGGCAGCAACGTGGTGGAGATAGGCAAGGGAGCGTTTGCCAACAATGTCGGTCTGACGACAATCGAAATCCCCAATACGGTTAAGAAAATCGGCGAAAGCGCTTTTGCAAACTGCTCGGTGCTCAAAAACGTGACGCTCGTGTCGGGCGGCGCAGGGCTTGTCATCGGCAACTACGCTTTCCAAAACTGTATAGCTCTCGAAGCCTTTACTCTGTCCGACTCAGTCACAGAGCTGAGCATGAACGTGTTTGACGGTTGCAGAAATTTGCAGGGTGTTTATGTGGACGAGGGCAACGAATATTTTGCGGACGACGACGGCGTGCTTTACGACGCGGACAAGACGATAATTCTGTTCTATTCGCTCGGACGCGACGGCAACGTCGTGCTGCCCGAAACAATAGAGACAATCGGCGCGGGCGTGTTTGCCAACAACATGAAAATAACGGAAATCGTCATCCCCGCCTCCGTCAAGGAAATTCAGGAGGACGCTTTCAATATGTGTCTGTACCTGACCGACATTGTTTTTGAAACAAGCGAGGACTCTCAGGCAAACCTTTCGATAGGGGACAGAGCCTTTGCTTACTGCGCTGCCGTTTCAGAGCTGAACCTGCCTTCTTACGTTACGGCAATAGGAGACGAGGCGTTCTACAAGGCGGCAATCCTCAACAAAATCAATTTCAGCGAGGGGCTTAAAGAAATAGGCGACAAGGCTTTTTCGGATACCGCTTTGACCGCCGCCGTGCTTCCCGACTCCCTTACGACGCTTGGAGCGTCCGCGTTTGCCGGCTGCGTCTCTTTGAGCACGCTCAAACTTTCCTCCGCGCTCGAAAAAATAGGCGACAAGGCTTTCTTCGACTGCATTTTGCTTAGCCAGGTCACAATCCCTCAGGGAGTGAGAGCCATAGGCGCAAACGCGTTTGAAAACTGTGCGCTCATTTCGGAAATCACGCTCCCCGACACGGTCGAGACTGTCGGGCAGGCTGCTTTCCTCAACTGCACGGGGTTGGAAAAGGTTGTGTTTGCGGGCGGAGGCGAGCAGCCTCTCTCAATCGCGGGCACGAGCAGCTCAAACGGCGCGTTTGTCGGCTGCACGTCGCTTTCGTCGGTAAAGCTGCCGTCAAGACTTACTTCAATCGGCAAATACGTGTTTTACAACTGCTCCGAGCTTGTTTCCGTCACCTTCGAGGAGGACAGCGAGGGCAACCCCGTGAGTAATCTTGTCACAATCGACAATTACGCTTTTTCCGGCGCGGGGATAACCGAGTTTTACATATCCAACACGGTGGAAACAATAGGCGACTATGCGTTTAGGGACGCAACCGCGCTGGTTTCTCTCGTATTCCAACCCGACGACGAAAACGCCGCCGAAATTCTGAAAATAGGCACAAGCGGAGGCAGCGTATTTGTCAATACGGCAATTACCTCCCTGTCTTTGCCCGCCAGAACGGAATTTGTCGTAGACAGCAAAACGGGAGTGCACAAGTCTATGTTCGGAGATACGGCCAACCTTACTTCCATAGAGATACATTCCGACAATCCGAAATATATGTCGCTCGACGGCGCGCTTTACACAAAGGACGGAACAAAGCTGGTTTACTTCCCTGCGGGAAAAACAAGCATAAGCCAAGAGCAGCCTCTGCCCGACACGCTGCAATACATCGGAGAGTACGCTTTCCATTATTCGCGGCTTACCTCAATCGCCGTGCCGGAGGGCGTAAGCAAGATCGGCGACTACGCGTTTTACTATTCGTCGCTGCAAAGCGTGACGCTGCCCGCGTCCCTCGCGACGCTTGGAGCGAGCGCTCTCAGGGAGTGCGCGGAACTTGCCGTCGTTGAGTTTGCAGAGAACTGCGTGCTCGGCGCAATAGGAGGCTATACGTTTACGGGTTCTGCCGTCGCTTCCCTTGACCTGTCGAATACGTCCGTTCAGACCTTGGGCAACACCTCGTCCACTGCCGACCAAACGGTTTTCGGCGAGGCTTTGACAAGCATAGTTTTGCCTGACACCCTCGACGCAATAGGCAACGCCGCGTTCAAGGGCACGTCGTTGACGTCAATATCCATACCGTCGTCCGTGACGAGAATCGGCAAAAACGCCTTTTATCAGGTGTCCACTCTGACGCAGGTCGTTTTCCTGCCTTACGAGGGAGAAGGAATCGCGCCGCAGCTGACGCTGGAGGACAACCGTTCAAGCAACATACCGACTGAAAATCAGGGCGTGTTCGCCGAAACGGGACTTACATCGGTTGAAATTCCCGCCCGTATGGTGTCTGTCGGAGCTTATGCCTTTGCAAAAATCCCTACTCTTGTCTCCGTCACGTTCGAGGACGCGCAAAACGGAAAGCTTACGACCGTCAAGGCGGGAGCGTTCCGCGGCACGGGAATCACCCAATTTGTCGTTCCCGAATCCGTCGTTGACCTCGGAGAGGAGTATGTCCATTCGAGCAACAAGGCGCATACAACCACCTATGTTCAGACAAGCAGACGTTTAGGCGTGTTCCTTGACTGCACCGAGCTGACAAGCCTGACGCTTTCGTCAAAAATGACCAAGTTCTGGTGGCACAATGTCGTGGGCTGCACCTCCCTGACGGAAATTCTGGTTGCCGACGGCAGCGAAAACTTCTCCTCCAAAGACGGCGTGCTGTTCAACTCCGACGGCACACGTCTGATATGCTATCCTACGGGCAAAACGGGAAACAGCTACGTCGTTCCCGACGGCACACTCAATATAGAAACAAGAGCCTTTGCCGAAGCGGTGCATTTGAGAAGCGTTACCGTAGCAAACACCGTCGCTTATCTCGGTTACGGCGTATTTCAGAAGTCGGCGGTCACGGACGTTGTGTTTGCGGAAGGCGGAACGGAAGACTTAACCTTCGACGCAACCGCGCCGGCAGGCAGCACTTCTTCCAACTACAACGCGACTATGTTCGGGTGGAGCGCGCTTGAAAGCATACGCCTGCCCGCTCGTATGACAACCATGCCCAATTTCTTCTTCGAGGGCTGTTCGGCGCTTACGTCCGTCACGTTTGAAGAAAACAGCAGGCTGACGAAAATGGGCAACGCCGTTTTCAGATATTGCAGCGCGCTTGAAAGCTTTGTTATGCCGGACAGCGTTACCACGCTCGACGGCACGACGGGATTGTTCATCGATTGCACAAAGCTTTCCAAAGTAACCCTGTCGGCAAATCTCCAAAAACTCGGACAAAATATGTTCAAAAACTGCGGCGCGCTGGAAACAGTGGAAATACCCGCAAGCGTCAAGACAATCGAGCAATATGCGTTCCAAAATTCCGGAATCAAGAGCATAGTCATTCCTTCGACGCTTACAAAATTCGGCAATACGGGACTCAACGAGTTTCTCAATTGCACGCGTCTCGAAAGAGTGGAGATTTACGCGCCCATAGGCAACAATCTGACTTATCTCAACACAAGCTATTTCAGCGGCTGCACGTCGCTTAAAGAGGTTGTCCTGCCCGACAGCATTGTGGAATTGGGCAACACCGCGTTCAAGAACTGCGTGAGTCTTGAAAACATCGACCTGTCGGGAATCAGAGAAATAGGCAACAACACCTTTGAAGGCTGCACGAGTCTCGCTTCGGTTGACCTGTCAAGCGTCAACACAATCGGCAACTATGCTTTCAAGGGCTGCACCGCTCTGACCGAGGTTTACATTCCCGATTCGGTTGTAGACATGGGCACAAGCGTGTTCCTTGACTGCGACAATCTGCAATCTTTGACCGTTTCCGACGGCAACTCCGCTTACAGGCTGGGCTCCGCGGGAGAGCTGCTCAATTACGACGGAACGCAAATCCTTTACGTTCCCGCGTCCGCAACGGGCGAGTACGTCATCGAGCAGGGCATGACCGCAGGCGACTATGCCTTTGCGGGCACGGGCGTGACAAAGGTCGTCATACCCAACTCCATGACCGTCATCCCCGTCGGTATGTTTGCAAATTGCACAAGCCTCACGGAAGTGACGCTGCACGACGGCATAACCGAAATAGGCGCGAGCGCATTCACGGGTTCGGCTGTACAAAGCATTTACATAGGCAGAAACGTGACCGTGATAGGCAACAGCGCCTTCAAGGACTGCGCAAGCCTCACGGAAGTGACTTTCGGCGAAAACGGCAGCAGCACGTTGTCTTTGTCGGCTTCGGCGTTTGAAAACTGCACTTCGCTTGCGAGTCTGGAACTTCCCCGCCGCGTCAGAGCGCCGCAAAAGACCTCGACCGACAGATACGGAAATGTCACGGTGACGACGCTTTCCCCCGCAATCGGAAGCTACGCTTTTGCCGGCTGCACTTCGCTTGGTTCACTTACGTTTGCGGCAAGCGGGGCGGAGTGGATGACCGAGCCGCTGAATGTGGGAGCCTATGCGTTTAACGGCTGCACCTCTTTGAAATCGGTCGTTCTGCCCGATTACAACAGGAGCGGTTCGTCGGCTACTTATTACGCAATCGGAAGCTATGCCTTTGCAAACTGCACTTCGCTTGTCTCCTTTGAAAGGGAGGGCAGAGACCCGACTCAGGGATACCGCGGCGCGTACTACGACGTGGGCGGCTATGCGTTCTTCGGCTGCTCCGCGTTAAAAACCGTCAAGCTGCCCTCCAACTGTTATTTCGACGGCGAGTTTATTTTCGGCGGCACGGGCATTGAAGAAATCACTCTCAGTCTCAAAGGCGCCTACGGTTCTCCTTACTCCATGTTCGAGGGTTGCGCGCAGCTTGAAACGGTCGCGATTGAACACGACGCTTTGATATCCACCGTGCTTTACGACAGAATGTTTGCAAACTGCACCGCGCTTGAAAGCGTCACGGTGACAAACGAAAAGAACGGTGTGTCCACAATCAGAGAAAGCGCGTTTGTCAATTGCATGTCTCTTGCCCGACTTAACCTTTCGGGCGGACTGAAAACCATTGAGGCAAACGCCTTTGAGGGGTGTACGAGTCTCGATTTCACAATCGGCGCAAGCGTGACGACAATCGGCGCAAACGCATTCAAAGGGTGGACGGACGCACAGACCATTACTTCGCTTATTGCCGCCGACAAAATACCTTCCGGCTGGCATACCGATTGGAACAAGGACTGCAACGCGCTTATTGTGTGGCCTTAAACGATACGAAAGCCGCACGCCTTCGGTGCGGCACGTCTAAATTGCATTACTTAAATAAATCCGGTTTTGCAGTCAAGTCACCGAACCCTTCGGTTCGGTGACTTGACTGCGAAAGGGTTGAGTTTTACGTCGTTAAATCGGCGAAAGGAGAAAAAATGGATAACAGGCAACTGTTTGAACGGCACAGAAAACGGCTTGAAAAGGAAGCTTGGCTCAAATCCGTTCTGCTTTCCCTCGTCATAGGCTTTGCCGCCATGCTGGCGACAGCCGTTTTGACCTGGGTGTTTGAAAAAAACGGATTGTGGTTTTCTCTTTCGGCTCTCGTCGTTGTGACGGGAGGACTCACGCCGTTGTTTTATTTCAAACGCTTCCGTCCCGACGACAGGCAAATCGCGCGCCGTATAGACGGGCTGGGGCTTGAAGAACGCGTGATAACCATGACGGAGCTTGCAGACTCGAAGGAGTATATCGCCGTGCGTCAGCGCGCGGACGCGCAGGAAAAAATGAAAGCGTTGGAAATAAAACAAATCAGCCTGCACGTGTCCGCCGCGCTTATTGCGTTGGTGTGCGTTTTCGGAACGCTCGGACTTTCGCTTACCACGGTCAGCACGCTGAGCTATTACGGACTGCTGCCCACAATAGGTCAAATCATAGACACCACCCTGCCTCCCGAGCCTATTGTCGAATTTGAAGTAAACTATTACGTCGAAGACGGACAGGGCGGTATTATCGAGGGAGAAGAGTTCCAAATAGTCGCGCAGGGGGAGACAGGCTCTCTCGTGTACGCGGCAGCCGACGAGGGCTGGGCTTTTGCGGGCTGGTCGGACGGATATGCGGAGCCTTATCGACAGGAAGAGGACGTGCAGGGCAATATGGAAATTTTCGCTTTGTTCGAGCAGATGGGCGGAGCGGGCGACGGCGACGGCGAGCCTACCGACCAACCGCCCGATCAACCGGGCGAGCAGCAGGGCGACAACGGCGACGGCGACGATTCCAATCCCGTCGAGCAGGGCGGCGGCAAATACGAGCCCGCCAATCAGATTATTGACGAAGCGACTTATTATCGCGACGTATTCGGGCAGTATTACGACCTGATAGTGGAGTATCTGTCCTCGGGCGAAGAGCTGCCCGAAGATTTGCGCATCATTATCGAAGCGTATTTCAACATTCTTAAATAACCCATTCCCCAAAAAAATAAAACTTTAAAAATCAAAAGGACAAAAAAATGGTAACGGAAGCTAACATAGAAAAATTCAGCGTACAGTGCAAAAACATTTTCGAGCAGATAAAAAGAGACGTAATCGGTCAGCAGGACGTGGTCGAGGGCGCGGTCATTGCCATGATAGCGGGCGGAAACGTGCTGCTCGAAGGCGTGCCCGGCGTCGGCAAGACAAGATTGGTGAGAAGTCTCGGCCGCGTTTTCAATCTGCCCTTTTCAAGAATACAGTTTACGCCCGACCTTATGCCTGCGGACGTAACGGGCACCAACATAATAATCAAGGACGAAGCGGGCAATTCGCAGTTCAGCTTTCAGCCCGGTCCGATATTCAGCAACATAATTCTTGCGGACGAAATCAACAGAGCCACTCCCAAAACACAGTCCGCGCTGCTCGAAGCGATGCAGGAGCACACTGTTACCGTTATGGGCGTGTCGAGAAAGCTCAACGAGCCGTTCTTCGTGCTTGCGACGCAAAACCCCATAGAACAGGACGGAACCTATCCTCTGCCCGAAGCGCAGATGGACAGATTTATGTTCAAAATTATTGTCAACAACCCCAATATAGACGAGCTGATGCAGATAGTGGACATGACGCAGAAAACCATGGCGGAAGTGGCTGACGTGGCTTGCAGCGGCGAGGAGCTGTTGGAAATGAGAAAAACGGCAAACGCCATACCCGTGGCTGAGGAGGTCATGAGATACGCCATGGTGCTTGTGTCTGCAACACATCCCGACAGCGACTGTTCGACCGAGGCGGCAAAAAAATATATCAGGCTCGGCGCAAGCCCCCGCGCGGGGCAGGCGTTGATTTCCGCCGCAAAGGTCAAGGCATTGATGAAGGGGCGTTTCAACGTGTCCTACGGCGACCTCAACGAGCTTGCCTTTCCCGTGCTGCGTCACAGGATAAAGATGAATTTCGAGGCGGTTGCAGAGCGCGTGAGTCAGGACGACGCCATAAGAATGGTAATTGACGAATTGAATCACCGCAAAACTTTTAAAAGCGAGGCGGCGCAGACGACCTCGACCGATACGGACAAAGCGGTTGAATCCGCCGACGACAAGAGCAGACGCAAAAACGGGAGAAAATAATGAAGAGCGCTTACTTGAACGATGAGTTTTTCAGTCGTTTGGAGACGCTGGCATTGAATCTTCGCGCCGATTTAAACGGTTACTTCGGCGGAAAGCATTTTGTCCGCTCATACGGTCAGACGGTGGAGTTTGCGGATTATCGGGAATATCAGCTGGGCGACGATATACGTCGCATAGACTGGAACCTGTTCAGCAGATTTGAAAAATATTTTATAAGGCTTTTTACCGACGAGAGGCAGATGGACGTTCAGATATTTCTGGACTGCTCCGCGTCCATGGGCAAGGAAAACCGCGCAAAGGCGGAGTACGCCGTCAGCGTGGCTGCCGCGCTGGGCTTTTTGTCCGTTCACAATATGGACAAGGTATCCTTCAAGCTGATAAAGGAAGACGCCGTTGACGACCCTTTCGGCACGATAATAGGAAAAAACTCCTTTTTCAGAGCAATCAGCCTTTTGGAGAATCTGGATTTTTCCGACGACGCGGACATTTCGCAGGCGGTGTCGAGCTGCGCAAACACGGGCTCCAACAACGGATTGTCCGTAATCATTTCCGATTTTCTTACAAGAAAGGACTGGAAAAAAGCCGTTGATTACTTAACTTACAAAAAGCGACAGGTGCTTGCGATACAGCTGCTTTCTCCCGAAGAGGAGGAGCCTACTTACAGCGGCAGGGTGAGTCTCATCGACGTGGAGTCGGGAGACCTTGCCGACCCGAGAAATATGAAACTGAGAATTACGCGCAGCCTGCAACTCGCTTATCAGGAGGCGTTGAAGGACATGAAGGCGGACATCAAATCTTTCTGTGCGTCGAGGGGGGCGGATTTTATTTCCGTCACCACCGACAAACCCGTTGAAAGAATGCTGTTCGGCGAGCTTTTGAAGGCAGGTATTATGGAATGAGTATTTTGTTACCTTTGGGTTTGTTGGGATTGATTGGAATAGCCGTGCTTATTCTCATTTATATCCTCAAACCGAATTATCAGCAGAAGCTTGTTTCCAGCACGTATATCTGGGAACTGAGCCTTAAATATCGAAAGAAAAAAATTCCCGTCAGCCGCCTGCGCAATCTAATCATACTTATTTGTCAGCTGCTTATTATTGCCGCCTGCGCCATGATTCTGGCGCAGCCGGTAATCCGCGCGGAGGAAATGGAAAGCAACGAAAGGATTGCCGTCATCGACGCTTCGGCGGGTATGCTGACAAGCGACGGCGCGGCTTTTCGCTTTGTGCGCGCGGTTGAGCAGGTAAAGGAGCTTGCGGAGGAAACCTTTTCGCAGTCGGGCATCATCACGGTTATCCTTGCGGACACGGAGGCGTCGTTTGTCGCGCGCAGAGCGGACGCGACCATGCGCGACGAGGTTTTGGCGCAGCTTGACGAGCTGGCGCGCTGCGAAAACGGCGTGCCCGTGCACTGCTCCTACGGAGTGGCGGATATAGACGCGGGCATGGAGCTTGCCGAACAGGTGCTCGAAGAAAATCCTTCCGCCGCCGTAAGGCTTTATACGGGAAAGGAATATATCGATTCGGGCATAGTGGACGTGGTTGACATAGGTTCGGAAAACGAGTGGAACGCCGCGATTGTCGACGCCTCGGCGACGCTGGACGAAAATTTCTACACCTTTTCCGTAGACGTTGCGAGCTACGGAATAGGAGCCAATCTGCGCGTCAACTGCGAGGTTTACGGCGTGAACGGTCAGGACGTTACGGAAATGCTCAGCCTGCCCGCCCGCTGCGACGTAGGAGAAACAGTCACGGTAGAATTCAATTCTGACAGCGTGGACATGATGATTTATATGTTCGACTACGTGCGCGTGTATATAGAAGCGGTGGATACGGCGGGCGCGGTGCTCACCGATTCGTTCGTTTGGGACGACACGTTTTATCTGTACGGCGGCACGCCTCAGAAAATCAACATTCAGTACGCAAGTCCCAAGCCCAATCCCTTTGTTAGCGGCATTCTGATAGGTCTGCGCGATTCGTTGTCTTCGCGCTGGGACATAGACCTGACGGAGGTCAGGGGGGAAAACGCCGTTCCGGAAATCGCGGGGTTCGACCTTTACATATTCGAGCATACCATGCCCGAAATTATGCCTACGGACGGAGTCGTGTTTCTGATAAATCCCGACGTATCGCCCGAGGGCGCGGGAATAACGCTTGCCGCCGGCGAAGTCACGGGTGATTTTACGCTTTCCGCAGGGGATGCTCATCCCATTACCGAAAGGGTGAACGCCTCGGACATAACTGTCAGCAAATACAAACAGGTTAAAATGGCGGACGGCTTCGAAACATTGCTTTATGTGGAAAACGACCCCGCTTTCATGGTGAAAAACGAGCCGGGAGTGAAAATCGCGCTGATGCCTTTCAGTTTGAACAGCTCCAATTTTTCCGTTCTGATGAGCTTTCCCGCCCTTATGTACAACATGATGAACTACTTTTTTCCGGCGACAATAACCGATTCGCAGGAGACGGGCAGCGCCGCCGAATATATCTTTGAGGTCAACGATACCGTTATTCTCAACGGCAGGGGAGTGCAGCTTACCGTGACGGACTCTGCGGGAGCGGAGACGGAGCTCGACATTTTTCCCGCGGCAATCGAGGCGCTTTGCCCCGGTACTTACACCGTTTCGCAGATTCCGTTGTCGGGTGTGGAGACAATCGAGCGCTTTTACGTAAGGATTGCTCCGTCGGAAAGCGATTTGGGGCTGGTGGTCGACGAGCTTTACAGTCCGTATGCGGAGCTGCCCGAAAGATTCAACGATTTCGACCTTCTGCTTTATTTTGCAATCGCGCTGGTTGCGCTCGAATTTATCGAGTGGATTCTGCAAACGCGCGAGCACTTTTAACGGAGGCAATGCGACATGACGAATTTTCAGATAGAATTTACCCACCCGTGGCTGTTGCTGTTGCTTGTTCCCGCGTTGTTTTTCGCGTTGTTCCCATATTTTCGGCTTTCCAAAAAGTATCGAAAGACGCGGAACCGCATTACGTCGATAGTTTTGCATATGCTTGTCATGGTTTTGAGCATATCCGTGCTTTCGGGAATAAATTTCAAGTACGAGCTTCCCAATACGCGAAACGAGCTTATTCTGCTTGTGGACGGCTCGTTCAGCGGCAGCGAAACGGAGGAAGCGAAAAACAATTTCGTTCAGGCGGTTCTTAACGAATGCGAGCCGGAAATGCGCGTAGGCATTGTGACCTTCGGGTTTAATCAGGTTTACGCCGCGCCGCTGACGACGGACAAAAGCAGAGCGTACAGACAGTATCTCGAAGCGGAAAAGCCGGACGGCTCGGCTACCGACATAGCGTCGGCGCTGCAATACGCGGGCGGAATTTTTGAAAATCCCCAATCGGGCAAAATTGTCCTTTTGACGGACGGAGACGAAACCGACAGAAGCGCGTCTGCGGTTATACGGACAATAGCGGCTTCGGGAATCACGGTGGACACCGTGCATTTCCCCGCGGAGCGCAACGACAGCGAGGTTTTGATAACGGGCGTGACGCTGCCCGATTACAACGTGGTGGTGGAGGATTCCTTCAAAATAGGGCTTACTTTGCAAAGCTCTTTCGTCGGCGCCGCAAACGTAACCTTGCTTGACAACGGAGAGCCTGTGGGAGAGCCGCATGCAATCGAGCTGGTAAGCGGCACGCAGACGGTTGAGTTCGAGCACGTGTTTCACGAGCAGGGACTGCACGCGCTGAGCTTTGAAATCTCAAACGACAGGGATACCCTTACTCAAAACAATATATTCAACTCCTATATTTATTTGGAGGTTTTCGACGACCTGCTGATTATCGAGCGCAACGCCGACGAGTCCGCCGCCCTTGCGGAAATTCTCGGCGAACAGTTCAACGTCAGCGTGGTCAACGTGTTCAACGAGGAAGAAATGCCGACCGAGCTTGACGAGCTGAGGCAGTACGACGAAATCATACTCATGAACATTGCCAACGCGGATATGCCGGCAGGCTTTGACAGCATTCTGTATTCTTATGTAAACGAAATCGGCGGCGGTTTGTTCACCGTCGGCGGCAACAGGGAGGACGGAGAGGGCGGAACGATTGCAAACACCTACGACAGGCAGGATATGGCGGGCACGCTTTATCAGCAGATGCTGCCCGTGCAGGCGATAGACTATACTCCTCCCGTCGGCGTGGTAATAATCATCGACCGCTCGGGCAGCATGGATATGAGGGTAGAAGGCAGCGGCGGAAAAACCAAGCTAGATTTGGCAAAGGAAGGCGCAATGAGCAGTCTGCTGTCTCTGACCGAAAGAGATTATTGCAGCGTCATGACGCTTGAAGACGACTACAACGAGGATTTGGAGATGACTCCGCTTCCGCAGAGAGCCAAAATAGAAGCCGCGATAGAAAAAATAGAAATCGGCGGCGGCACGATTTTCACGGGAGCATTGGAGCGCGCGGGAGCGGCGCTGAGAGGACTTCGCAGCGTGGAAAGGAGGCACATAATTCTCGTCACGGACGGCGAACCCGGCGACAGCTTCTGGACCGACCCGATAAATCAGGTGGGCGGCTACGGCGGCGCGATAAAAAACAACGCTCTTTCGGGAATCACTCTCTCCATCGTGGCAATCGGCGTCGATTCAAAAGCGGCGCAGACCATGAAGGAGGCGACCGAGCTTGGCGGCGGCGAGTTTTACAACGTCTGGGACGCCACCACTCTTCCCGGCATAATGCGCGAGGATATGGACATTCCGCAGATAATCGCTTACAATCCCGAGCCTTTCACCCCCAAGGTGCGCGACCACAATTCTGTGCTCAACGGCGTGGACGAAAGTCTTTTGCCCGAGCTTGGCGGTTTTTACGGCACAAAAGTTAAAAGCGGCGCAAGCGTGCCTCTTATGTCGGAGTATGTTCCCGTGCTGGCGCAGTGGAAGTTCGGCAACGGAATGGTGGCAAGCTTCATGTGCGACTTGAACGGCACGTGGTCGTCGGAGTTTCTGGATAGCGAAACGGGGCGCAAAATACTCAACAATTTGGTAAACTGTCTGTTCCCCGTGAAAAATATAAAGCCGGGCGCCATTGACACGCGTATGACGGAGGAAAATTATATTACGTCTTTGAGCGTTTACGCTTCGTTGGAGGAAAGCGAAACTCTTGAAATAACCGTAACCGAGCAGACGGGCACGGCGCAGCCCTCCGTTCAGAAATTTAATCCGACGGTCACTGACGGTTTCGGCAAGGTAGAGTTTGTGATAACCAATCCCGGCGTGCACGAAATCGCCGTGCAAATAAAAAACGTCGACGGCTCGGTTGCGGAAAGCTACACAACCTACAAGAGCTTTTCTTACTCTCAGGAGTACAACGTGTTCACCGACGAAGAGGAAAACGCGCGGCTGTTGGAGCTTATTTCGGCGCGCGGCGACGGCGCGGTCGTGTCTTCCGCCCAACCGTGGAAAATTTTTGACGACTTTCAACATACGCTTGAACACGAGTTCGACCCGAGATGGGCGTTCATAATTGCCGCTCTGGCGTTGTTCCTTCTGGATATAGCGGTAAGAAAATTCAAGTTCAAATGGCTGCACGAAATCGTAAGAGACCGAAAGCTCAAAAAGGAGCTGGGTCAAAACAAAAAGTAGGCTCCAAGGAGGAAAAAATTGAGAAAATTCTTTAAACTTACCGTTACATTTACGTTGTTTCTCTTAACTCTTCTTGTTTTGACGGCTTGCGATTTTACGCCGAGACTGATTGCTCCTACGGGACTTTCGGTAAACGAGAACACTCTTGCGCTCGGCTGGTACAAAATCGGCGGCGCAACGAGGTATACGGTGGAAATAAACGGCGTCGAATATCCCGTCGTCGAAAACTCTTATCCGTTGGCAAATCTCGAAGCGGGCGAGTATCGAATACGCGTCAAAGCAATGGGCGACGAGGAAAATTATCGGGATTCCGATTGGTCGGAGCCGCTTGACTTTGTCAGGGAGCAAGAGTCCGGTTTGACCTACCGACTGATTGACGCAAACACGGCTTACGAGGTCACGGGCATAGGCTCGGCGTCGGGCAATGTGCAAATCGACAGTGTTTTTCGCGGCAAGCCGGTAACAAGCATAGGCGACGGCGCGTTTGCCAACAACAGCCGTCTCACGGGGGTGGTTGTGCCGGAGGGCGTCACGACAATCGGCAGGCGCGCGTTTTACAACTGCGCTTATCTTACGGAAGTGGCGTTGCCTCAAAGCGTAACGGGCATAGGCGAATACGCTTTTCAGAGCTGCCGCCGTCTGGAAAAAATAAATCTTCCGACAGAACTTAAAGAAATCCCCGCTTACGCCTTTTCCTATTGCCGCGCGCTTACGGAAATCAAAATCCCCGACGGAGTAGAGAGCATAGGCGAATATGCGTTTGCCAACTGCGAGGCGTTAATCTCCGTTTCCGTTCCCGACAGCGTAAGGACAATCGGCGCATACGCGTTTACCGTGTGCACGTCGGCAAAGACAATCGAACTGGGCGCGGAGCTTTCCGCAATCGGCGAATATTCCTTTTATCGCTGCTCGTCGGTAAAAAGCGTCGTGTTGGGCGAAAAATTGAAGGACGTGGGAGCGTATGCTTTTTCGGCGTGCTCGTCGCTAGAAGCGATAGAAATTCTCGGAACGGAGGTGTCAATCGGCGAATCGGCTTTTTACAACTGCACGCTTCTTTCGCGGGCGGACATAAAGGGCGATGTGCTTTCCGTCGGCGAGTATGCTTTTGCCGGCACCGCGTTCTGGACGGAGACCGACCCGCTCGTGTATGTTGACAATTGGTTGGTGGGCGTAAACAATATTGAGGTTGAAAGCGTTTCTCTGCGGCAAGATACAATCGGCATAGGCGCGAGAGCGTTTGCGGGCTGCGAGCAGTTGAGAGACATATTGATACCGTCAAGCGTCAAATCCGTAGGCGAGCGCGCTTTTTACAAGTGCACGGGGCTGCGCGCGGTAGTGTTCGGCAACGGCGGGGTGGAAAGCATAGGGGAATATGCCTTTGCGGGCTGCACCGCGCTTCAAAGCTTTCAGCTGGGAGACAGTCTTAAAAATATCGACGGCTATGCGTTTTACGGCTGCACTTCCGTTACCTCAACCACATTTATCGGCGGGCTTCCCGCGTCGCTTGAAAGAATCGGCGTCTACGCTTTTTACGGCACGGGCGTGTGGAACAGAACAAGCGGCGTGGTGTATGTGGGCGACTGGGCTGTGGGCGTCAACGGCTCGGAGATGTACGTGACGCTGGACGCAAAGACGCGGGGGATAGCGGACTACGCGTTCTACGGCGCGACAGTGCTCGAAGTGAACATTCCGCAGACTGTGGAAATAATCGGCCGCGCCGCGTTTTACAACTGTATGTTTTTGCTGGAAGCGACCTTGCCTTCCTCAATAGAAAGCATAAACGACTATATGTTTTACGGTTGTATGTTTTTAAGCAGCGTCACCATTCCCGAAGGGATTACGGAAATCGGCCGCTCGGCGTTTTACGGCTGTCCGAGCTTGTCAAGCATAGTTATTCCCGACAGTGTGAGCAAGATATCGGATTTTGCGTTTTACGGCAGCGGTCTGCGTTCCGTCGAAATCGGCGGCGGCGTGAGAGAGCTCGGCGAAAACATTTTCAGCGGCTGCGTCAACCTTCAAACCGTAACAATAAAAGACGGGCTTTTGACTTTGGGGACGCGTATGTTTTATCGCTGCGAGTCCTTGAAAGAGGTGGTTTTCGGCAACAGTCTGACAACTGTCGGCAATTACGCCTTTTACGGCTGCAAATCGCTTGACAACGTCACTCTTCCGTCTTCGGTGGAAAGAATAGGCAATTACGCCTTTTACGGCTGTTCGTCGCTTAAATCGCTCGTCCTCAACGAGGGACTTAAACAGATAGGAACAAGCGCGTTTCTCGACTGCAATTCAATCGAAACTATCGTTTTGCCTTCAACGGTGACGGATATAGGCAATTACGCTTTCAGAGGCTGCTCGTCCCTTTTTGGCATAACGCTGAGTTTAAGCGTAACGACGTTGGGCAACCACGTGTTTTACGGCTGCAACACGCTCACGATTTACTGCGAGAGCAAGGCGGCGGGCGAAAATTGGGGAGCGCGTTGGAATTCGGGCTATCGTCCGGTAGTGTACGGCTGCGTTCTTTCATCAGACAAGTCTTTCGTGCAAGCCGTTGAAAAAAGCGCGGTGGAAAATTATCGGCTTGTTGACGGCGAACCGGTAAACACCGTTACCGCGCCCGTGCGCAGAGGGTATGAGTTTGTCGGTTGGACGACGACTGCGGGAGGAACGACGGCGGAGTACGCGGCGGAAAATTTTTGCGACGCGCCCGACGGCACGACGCTTTACGCCGTTTGGCAGGAAAAGCCCGAGCCTCAACCTCCTCTTGACGAGCAAGAAGAAAACTGATTTTTTCGGCATTGAAAAGCCCCCTTGAAAAGCGAGGGGGCTTTTATGTTATATAAATATTATATAGACTGCTTTTTTCGGCGTGGCTTTGTTGTTTTTTCAAGCCGCCTTTTGCTTCGCGCGTTTGTTTTTTGTTTCAATTATATTTAATTGTTAGATCTCCGAGCGCGGCGATTCTTTCATTTGAAAATTTTGTCCGCGTCGTCGAAAGGATCGTAGTTGTACTTAAAATACTTTCTTTCCGCTCCGAAGTAGCCGACAAAGCTGCCTTTTGCTCCCTCGTCGTCGGAATGCGCGCAGCTCATTTTATACACCGTTACGCCGTTTATTTCAATAGCAGTGCCGTCGATTGTCAACTGCGCTTTTTCTTCGAAAAGCGAGTTGTCTCCGCTTCGGCGTTGGTGGTACAAAGCGTAGTCCGAGTTGATTGTTTCTATGGTTTCGCCAAGACGGAAATGCAGCCAATGTCCCGTTTCCAGCAGTGCGACGAGGTCGGCTTCCGTGGGTTGGGTTTTGAATACCGCCGAGTCGATTATGTCTATATTTGTTTTGCTGCCTGCCTGATACACTCTCGAATACATACGCGTAAAAATAAATTTGCTTTCAGGATCGGTCTCGTCCGTTGTCGGCTGTCTGATGAAAATTTCCGTTTCGGTATCGGTATTGGCTTTGGTGAATTCGACGGAGGTGTCGAGAGCGTATTCGAGTTGGTTGCCCGTTCTTCCGATAAAGTGTACATGGGAACATTGTGGGGTATAAGGGGGGAATTCTGTTTGCGTGGCTTTCGTGCTTATTTTCAGTCCCGAAAAGGTATCGGAGCCGCTCGTGTCCAGCTTGCCGTCCTCCGTCAGCTTGGGAGTGATTGTGAGATTGCTCATGTCAATGGAGACGCATTCGGGCACGATGTTCATATACATATTCCAATTAAAAAAGTTAAGGCTGAAATCGTCGAAAACAAGCGTTTTGTCCTCGCCGAGGTTGGGCAGCACTATGCGCAGGGCAATGTCCGTGCTGCTTATCGTTTGTCCGTCAAGCGTTATTTGACTGCCGTTGAAAACGGCGGTGGCTTTTCTTGACTCCTGCCCGGTCGCGGAGTTGTAAACGGGTATATTTTCAACCGTGTAGGATGGAAAATCGTACGCGCCGCCCAAAATGGCGTAATACATGAAGTCAAATGCCTGCGCCGTAAATTCGGTTATAAAAAAATTTGAAAAATCAAGTATGATTATCAAGCTGTTGAGGTATTCGCACAGTGAGTTTTCGTATTTGGCGTAGTGAAGAATACCGTTTGTTCTCAGATTTTCGTTTATTTTATCGTTTCCGCCGCCGGGAAATGCACCCGAAACGGAAAGTCCGCCGGCGGTGATTTCCACGTCGAAGCCGCAGCCGCGGTCGTTGTTGTTTTCGCCCGCCAAAATTTTGCTTTGTTCTTCAAGAGAGGTTTGGTCGTGGCTGGGGACGGGCGTGACGTCGGGTTCCTCCGCAGAAGCGAAAGAGAGCGCGCCCTCTCCCGAGATACCCGTCGAGGGCGACGCAAGCAGCGCGAGGGGCGCGATGACTGCTGAAAGGAGCAAGGCGGCGAGCAGCAAAGCGCCCGCTATCCTTACCCTGCGGTTAAGCGTCTGTTTTTTCACATTCGTCCTCCTTTGAATCCAACGGGACGTTTTGCGTGTTTTTCCCGTTCGCCGAGCTGAACGAAAACGCGCCCGTAGCTTTAATCTGTCTGTACACCTTGGCGACGCGCCCGATTTTTCTTCCGTTGTTCAAACTGCGGAGAGCATTTTCGGACTCCGCCGCCTTTTTCGCGTCGCCTTCCGCCGTGCGGGATTTTTTGTTTGTAGAAAAAGCTTTATTTTCAACGCGACTAATCAAACCGTCGGCAAGCAGCTGTTCAAAGCTCCTTGACGGGGGCGCAAAGTCCTGCGGGACCTTTTCGATTATTGTCAGGGAATGGGTTTGCGCCAAAAGCTTTATCAGCTCCGACGCGAATTTTACGCCGCGCTCGCTGTTTACGCGAAACAGAGAGGGCACGCCTCGATAAAATTTGCCGCGCTCGGAAACGTCGCAAATAAAATATTTGGCTTCCGTCGTCTGCGGCTCGATTGCAAGGCAGAGCAAAATCTTTCTGCCTCTTACGTTCAGCTTTGCGAGGAGCTTTCTGCCCTTTCTGAACGTTTCGCACCGTTTGCTTATGCGCGCTTTGACTCCCGAAAGGGAAAGCAAAGCGTTTTTTATTGCGGAGTAGCGTCTTTTTACGTCGTCGTCCGCCAAAATCAGCCTTGCGCCGAATGTTTTTACAAAATATTCCTGTTTGTCCGTTAAAAAGAACGGAGGTTTCTGCGCGGCGGTTTCCGTTTTTTTATCCGTCGCGTCGTCAAAAGCGATTGCCGCCGAGCTGAGAGCGTCGTCAACCGTCGTCGCCGTCCGTTTGGCAGTATTGCCGCCGCCCTGCGTTTCCGCAGCCGCGTCGCGCGCCGTGAACAGAATGACAAGCTCCCAGACCAGATAAATCGTCATAGCCGCGCACGGGCAGATAATCAGACTGATTATTCCCGCTTTGGAGCCGACAAAGCCCACGGTTTTGTTGAGGAACGCGGGCAGTGGAGTGGCTTTGCCCAGCACAAAATCCTGCGGTACGTAATAACCGTCGTCGAATACGTTGCTCGTGCCCTTTGTCAGATAAGTTCTTCTTCCCTCTGCGTCGGTTGAAACGGCGACGACCTCGTGCACCCAAACGGGACAGTCCTTTACAAGCTCCGCGGAAAAAGCGTTTTTGTATTGGGCTACCGCGCGATAAAAAACAATCACGTCGCCGACGTCGTATTGGTCTTCCCGATTGACGAAAACGACGTCGCCGACATAAAGTTCGCTTGCTTCCATGCTTTTTGACCTGATTACGCCAAACCTCAGTCCCGCAACGCCGTTTTCGCGCTGCGCGAGGGTGGACACGGTCATAAACAGGGAAAAAAGCAAAACAAGCGCAAACAGGACGTCGAGGACGACGCCGAGAGATTTTTCAATTTTTTCGCTTTTGAAAATACTCATGGTTTGCCTCCCGTTTGCGCTTGCGCTCGGTTAAGTGATTGCGAAATTAAGCTTGCTTCTGCGTCAGATTCAGCGAAAAATCCAGATTGTCGGTAAAGGCTTTTGCGGGAGCGTCGTTATTGATGGAAACCGTGATTGTGTAAACCACGGGCGTGCTCGCCGTGACGACCTCTGTTGGGTTGGCGTCGTTGCCTTCTACCTTAATTTCGACTTTAAAATTGCTTTGTTCGGACACGGTTGCCGTGAGCGTGGAGTTTATTTCTATGTTGGAGTCGGCGGCAAAGGTGTTGGTTACCGTCACGGTGAAAATCCACGTGTCAGTCGTTTTGTTTGCTTCCGCAAACGTAAAGGTCACGCTGTGGCTTTTGGTTGTTGTCGTTTCGTCAAAGCTGTAAGACTGCTGACCGAAGCTCACCGTCTTGGTGCCGCCCGCGTTCGCAAAAGCTACCTTTGCGTTGACGTCGGTCGGATTGAAGGTGAGCTGAGCCGTCGATTCGAGCGTGACGTTTGACGCCGCCCAGATGCCCACGCACATAACGGCGAGCACAAGCGCAAGCGAAACGATGGTTGAAAAAATCCTTACTTTTCTTCTCATAAAAAGGTCTCCTTTTTGTATTTATATCGCGTCGTCGCATACCCTTTCGGGAAAAGGGTATGCGACGATTTAATATCCGACATTTTGTTTTCCGAACGGGGAAATCTTTTCGGCAATACCGTTTGTGTGTAAAATTATAACATAGGTGCCCCTCCCCCGTCAAATGTTTGCATGATAAATTTTTGTTTTACAGTTTTGCAATCGATAAATTCAATGTAAGAATATAAAAAAATATTCCTGTTTTTTTGCGAGCTTTTGTCTTAAATCGTTGAATGTTGGAGATTTCTTCTTAAAACAAAAAAAGCCCGTCGAAAACGGGCTTTCATTCATATTCCGACCGCCGCAGGCGCGGCGTAATTCAAAGCGTATTTTATTTGTAAAGAGACGTAGATTTTCTATGCTGAAAACTCGGCAAACTCGGCAGGCAGCGAGTTTACGCTTATCACCTTTCTCAGCGTTTTGGAAACCGCCGTCATATGGCGGTAAAGCTTGTCAAGCTCCGCTTCGTTCAGATGCTCCACAAGCTTGCCTATCAGGATTTGCATGGTCGCGTTGTTTTTGCCGATAAAATTTTTGCCGCTTTCGGTGATTTCCAAAATTACGACTTTTCTGTCAGAGGGCAATTTGGAGCGCAGAACAAGTCCGCCTTTTACCAACCGTTCGACGATTCTTCCTATCTGATAGGGGGGCGCGTCGATTTTTTCCGCAACGTCCTGCATTTTTATAGGAGAGTTTTCGTCCACAATCGCCAAAACCTCGTTGTCGGCTATGTTCTGTTTTGTTTTGTTGGCGGTTTTTCCCATGAAAACGGGCAGAATCAGGCGGGTGTTGAGCAGTCGGGATTCTGCGTTGATTTGCTCTTTAAGCTGTCTGCACAGAGCGAAAAAATCGTATTCTCCTTTTTTTTCGGCGGGCAGCGGCTTTTTTTCAAACGCCGCAAGTATATAGTCGTAAATATTTGTAAGGTTAAGCAGCTCTTTCTCCGAAAGCGAAGCGCGCAGCAGCTCGTGAAAAGCAACGTCGCCGGAGTTCTTCATTTTGTCCATAAATTCGTTGCCGCTCTCCGACAGCCTGACGAAATTTGTTCGGCGGTTGTTATCCTTCTGATAGCGTTCAACGAGGTTGTTCTGTTCGAGCTGCGAAATAAGCAGGCTAAGATAGGGCAGAGTGAATCCCATGGTCTTGGCAAGCTCGCTTATACAGATATCTCGCGCGTTGTCTATGGTTTGCAGAACGCTGTATTTGAGGTTGTTGAAAACGGAGGACACGTCGAAAAGGGATTTGTCGCCGTTTAGCAGCTTTTTCGTGCGGGCGTGATGAATTTCAGCCAGCTCGTTTATCAGTTCGGTGCGTTCAAGCAGAGTGTACTGCAAATTTTTCAATGTTTCGGAAGAATACATGCCGGGTTGGTTTCCTTTTGTCACTGTTTATCAGTATATATATTTTGAATATATTTGTCAATTATTACTTTAAACAAAAAGTTAAATTTTGATAATATTAAATTGTGTTTGGACATGAATTTTAAGTTCCAACGAAAAAAATCCGATTTTTAAGATGTTTGGCATGCATTTAAAAGCGTTGTGCTCTGTGCGGAACATCTCTGTGCGGCAAGGATTTTTTTCACAAAGAAAATGACGCTATTGCATTGACAAAACAGTTAATAAATGCTAATATTAAAAAGCGATATC
>OMED01000253.1_pt1 | contig 29965 bp, 29 predicted proteins | sample 1673411 | NCBI WGS metagenome assembly OMED01 (sample SAMEA103958110, study PRJEB25191) | human gut metagenome | reverse complement strand
TCGTTGGCTGTTTTTCGCTTACGCTTAAACAATTCCATTAATTGTCCAAGGTGTTTTAGTTTGTCTTTACGTTATTCAATTTACAAGGTACAGCCGCTTTCATCAAGGTGTCTCGCAGAAAGCTTCATGATATTAACACTAAATGAAGAATTTGTCAAGCACTTTTTCGCTACTTTATCATTTTTCTTTTCCTTTCTGTCGGATGTGCATCTTATTTGCTATTTTTATCCTTTATTTTCCTTTTTTCACACATTGTCGGCAGGAAATACCATGCCGTTGCCGCGCACAGGGCCGCGAGCCAGCCATTTATGCGGAATCCTCCCAGAAAAAGGGCTGCGGCCAATGCAGCGGACCAGATGCGGTCCCCCGGGTGCTCCTGGGAGAGCAACTGCGTCATCATCAGGAAAAAGCCCAGCGCCAGTCCTACCGCAGCCAGACTTTCCAGCCGCCGGACGGAGCCCATCCCGGAAGCACTACGGCTCAAAAGCAAAAACGCATTCTCCCCGACCCAGCCGACACCCGCCGCCGTTAGACAAAAAGCAAGCGCCCACAGCCAGCCCTGCCGTCGCCTGCCCCCCGGCAGCAGAAGCGCCACCAGCAGCCATCCATCCGGAAGCCCAACTCCCGGCAGCAGATTTTCCGGCCGAATCTGGCGGAGACTACCCAGCATCACCGCCGCCAGCAGCCCCGCCTCCGCCAGGCCCAGCACGCCGGAAGCCGCCTGTACTGCCTCCGGCCCCTTGTGCGCCAGCCAAAGAGCAAGGCCCAGCAAAATCAGCCCGATCCACATTCCGTTCCCCGCGCCCTGCCAGCTTGCGCCCGCCCAGGTCAGCGCCTGGCACAGTACAAAAGCGTCAAACAGGGCCTGCACCGCCCGGAGCCATCTGGGTTCGCACGCATTCCCCCGCAGTCTTCGAAGAAGCGCCGCGGCTGCGCTGACGACCAGAACCCCCGGCCATCCGGCACCCGCTGCGGTCCGGGCGAGCCCCGCCAGTGCAGCTGCCGGGATTCCGTTCTTCTCCTCACTGCCCTTCAAAACGCAGCTTCTCCCCCTCTGCTGTCAGTTTTGGGAGCTGCAGCTCCCTCTTTTGCAGGCGATACAGCGGTGCATCCGGACCGTGAGTCTTCAAAAATGGACCGATTTCCGAAAGCTCCGCCGTGCCCTCCAATTTGTACACCCGGGTTCCCGGCCGCACATAGTCCGGCAGCTTTTCCATGCAATCCTCCGCTTCCCCTGTCAAAAGCACATAGTCCGCCGTATCCAAAAACAGGATTCCAGGCACTTCCGCCCGCAGCGCATCCACAGCCTTTTCCAGGCTGTCCCCCCAGCCCGCACTGCCCGTATCCGCAGACACCCGGTACTGCCCCGCCTGTTTCTCGATCAACAGCGTTTCCACAGGCAGCAGCTTTCCAACCTCTGTGCCCCGCTGAGGCAGCAGGAACAAAGCAAGCGCTGCCAGCCAAATCCATTTCTTCATACCTGCTTTCTCCTGTCTTCCGGATGCAGCAGCGGGTCTCGGAATTTGTCCGTGACCATGCGGTCCCGCAGCACATCGGCCCGACCCTTGTGGAAGGGTGCCAGATAGGGTACCTCCAGGCATTGCAGCCCCGCCAGATGGCCCACCAGGACGATAAATCCCGCCGTCAGGCCGAAGAGCCCCGCTACGGCGGCGATCAGTGCAAAGCCCAGCCGCCACAGCCGCAGGGCCTCTGCCAAGTCCCGATTGGGCAGCACAAAGCCGCAGACTCCCGCAATGCTCACCGCGATCAGCGCCGCCGGGGACACCAGCCCCGCGTCCACCGCCGCCGTGCCTACCACAATGCCGCCGATGGTGGAGACGGATTGACCAACGGCCTGGGGCAGGTGAATGCCGGACTCCTGCAGCAGCTCAAAGGCCAGCAGCAGGCTCACCACCTCTGCCGCCGTAGAAAAAGGCACATCCTTTTTGCTCTCAACGATGGCCCGCAGCAGGGGCAAGGGGATCATCTCCTGGTGAAACACCGCCAGGGCGATATATAGCCCCGGCAGCAGCAGCCCCAGAATCAGCGCCCCATAGCGCAAAATCCGCAGGAAGGAGGCGCTGAGGTAGTCCCGGCTCCAGTCCTCCGGGCTCTCCATCAGGTAGCCCAGGTCTGCCGGGGCCAGATAGCCCAGGGGCAAGCCGTCCACCAGCAGTCCCACCCGGCCCTCCAGGAGCCCGGCGCAGAACTTATCCGCCCGCTCCGTGTATTGAATCAGGGGAAAGGCCGTCTTCCGGGAACCGGTGACGTACTCCTCCACAGCGGAAGGGGCCAGGAAGCCGTCCACATCGATCTTTTCCAGGCGATGCTGCATCCGCTCCACCAGGCGAGGGTCCGTCAGGCCGTCAATGTAGGTCACGGTCACATTGGTCAGGCTCCTGCGGCCTACCTGGGTCTCCCAAAGCCGCAGAGCCGGGGTGCGCAGATGGCGACGGATGAGGCTGGTATTGGACCGAACCGTCTCCACGAAAGCATCCTTGGGCCCCTTGACGGTATTCTCCACCTCCGGGGCGGAGATGCCCCGCTTTTCCCCGGTTTTGACCTCAAAGGCAATGGCCCCGGCCCCGGGGAAGAGAATGACACAGAAACCGTTGACCAGCTTCCGGGCCACGGTGTCCAGGTCCTTGCAGGGGTCCGCCACGCTGTTATAGACGTTTCCCAGCAGTGCCTCTTCATAAAGGGCCGCCGGTGTACTCCCGGTCAGATTGTCCGTAATGGGGCGGATGACGTACTCCGAGGTATCGGCCCCGGAGGTCAGGCCGTCAATGGCATAGGCATAGAGGCTCACCCCATTGCAGCAAAGCCGCCGGACGATAAAGTCCGCCGCCCCCTCAAAAATCCCCGTGATAGTTTCATGGTTCACTTCCCCGGAATACATCCGCCTCACCTCCCGGGTAGGATTCCACAGATTTTTCACAGTATGCAAAAATGTACCAACACGCTCTTATTGTGAGCGATATATTTTGTATTTTTGTGGAAATTTCCATATGGCTATGATATAATATGGGTAAAATGTAATAAGTTTCTCAATATACACGCAAAGGAAATAAAAGCAAGCGTGCAGAAGTGTCTGCCAAATACGGATGATCGAAGGAGATTCTTATGATACTGGACAAAAAGAAGATGTCCGAAGAAGACATCAAATTGAACTACATAACGCCTGCCATCCAAAGCGGGTGGAAAAGCCATATCACAATGGAGACTAAAATAACAGACGGCCGCATCAATATCAGCGGCAATGTTGTTGCCCGCAGCAAGCCTAAGTTCGCTGATTACATACTTTATCTCAATGACGGGAAGCCCATCGCCGTAGTCGAAGCAAAAGATAATCATCACGCGGTATCTCACGGCTTGCAGCAGGCAATGACTTATGCTCAGATGATGGATCTCCCATTTGCATATTCCTCAAACGGAGATGCTTTTTATGAGCATGACTTTCTGACCGGGAAAGAGCAACAGATTTCCTTGGAGCAATTTCCGACACAAGAGATGCTTGTAGCGAGATATTACTCCGAGCTGCACAGCGGCAAGGGCATTTCTGATTTGGAAAAGAAAGTCATCTCTCAGCCGTACTATTCTTCTCAGAGCACGTACCCTCCTCGCTATTATCAAAGGAATGCGGTTAACCGGACTGTTGAAGCCATTGCCAGAGGGCAGCAGAGGCTGCTGCTTGTCATGGCAACAGGAACAGGAAAAACATATACCGCTTTTCAAATTGTGTACCGTCTGCTCCGTTCTGACATGAAAAAGAGGATTCTGTACCTGGCGGACAGGAACATTCTTGTTGACCAGAGCATTTTGCAGGACTTTGCTCCGCTTGAGAAAACCATTTACAAAGTGGATTTTTCTGACAAGGATTGTTTGAGCAAAATTGCATCCCATGAAGTGAACTTTGCTCTCTACCATCAAATGGTCGGGCAAAATGATGAGGAACACTTCAGGCAAATACCGTCAAAATACTTTGACCTCATAATTGTGGATGAGTGCCATCGCGGAAGTGCAAAAGAAGACAGCAACTGGCGAAAGGTTCTCGAATACTTTTCTTCCGCTACACAGATCGGCATGACCGCTACGCCAAAGGAAAGCGAAAAAGTTTCGAATATCGATTACTTTGGAGAGCCTGTTTATACTTACAGCCTAAAGCAAGGCATTGAAGACGGATTCCTTGCCCCGTTCAAAGTCATCAATATTACAACCAACATTGGCGACGGATGGAGACCGCATAAGGGACAGACCGACATATACGGCAATGTAATTGAGGATCGGATCTATAACAACAGGGATTACGACTACAATATCATTCTCCAAGACCGCATTGATGAGGTTGCAAGGGAGATCACGGAATATCTGAAAAGCACCGACAGAATGCAGAAAACCATCGTATTCTGTGCTTCTGAAGATCATGCTGAACGTATGAGAATTGCCCTTATCAACCAAAACGCCGACATGGTTCGGGAGAATCCGGATTACTGCGTAAGAATCACCGGCTCTGATATTTACGGGAAATCCAAGCTCGACTATTTTATCTCCGTATCCAGTCCTTATCCGGTTATTGCCACTACATCCGAACTGCTTTCCACCGGAGCAGACTGCAAAATGACAAAGCTGATCGTCCTGGACAAGACAGTTGAGAGTATGACAACCTTTAAACAGATTATCGGGCGAGGGACTCGTATCAGAGAAAAAGACGGCAAGACGCATTTCGTTGTTATGGACTTCAGGAATGTGACACGACTTTTTTCTGACCCCGACTGGGACGGTCCTATTGAGCAGAGCGAAGGTTTCCAGCATGGCGGCAGCAATCCAAAAGGCGACAGTCATGGAGACGGCAGGAAAGAGCCTTCCATTGAATCGCCTGTTGTCGATAAAGATGGATGCAAGGTAAAAATCATCAACAAAACCGTTTCCGTCTATGATGCAAGCGGCAAGCTGCTCCGTCAGGAAGATATCATCGATTACACAAGGACCAATATCCAGGGCGAGTATGCGTCCCTGTCCGATTTCATCCGCAAGTGGAACGCCTCCGACAAAAAGGAAGCCATAAATCAATCCTTCATGGCAATGGGTATTGACTTGAACGCACTGAAAATGGACCAGGGAATGTCCGATGTGGATGATTTTGATTTCATCTGCTATGTGGCATACGGCAGAAAACCGCTGACGAGGAAAGAGCGCGCAAACAACGTCAAAAAGAAGGACTTTTTCAGCAAGTATTCCGCTGACGCACAGGCTGTTCTTTCGATTCTCCTGGACAAGTATATGAATCAGGGCATCGGCGAAGTGGAGGACATCAAGGTTCTTTCTCTCGCGGATTTTGCAGAATTCGGAAAGCCCGCAAAGATTGTACGGCTGTTTGGCGGCAAGCCCCAGTACGAGGCAGCTATTAAGGAACTTGAAGCAAGCATTTATGAACTAGAGGTAAGTTAACATGGCAATGCAGTCAGGCTTTATAAAAAGAATCCGCGATATTATGCGCATGGACGCGGGTATCAACGGCGATGCGCAGAGAATCGAGCAGATGGTATGGATGCTTTTCTTAAAAGTATACGATGCCAAAGAGGATGATTGGGAACTAAACGAGGATAACTATCAGTCCATCATTCCCGAATATCTCCGCTGGAGAAATTGGGCAAAAGCAAACAGCAGCGGTCACGCTATGACTGGAGACAAGTTGCTGAACTTTGTCAATAACACCTTGTTCCCTGTGCTGAAAGGCAATGATGTAAAAGAGGGCGATACCATTCTCTATGAGGGAATCAAGGTCACACCCGATACCCCGATTAAAAAGGCAATCGTAAAATCGACCTTTGAGGACGCCAATAACTACATGAAAGACGGCGTCTATCTCCGTCAGGTCATCGATGTCATTGACGAAATTGAATTTGATGATGTCAAGGAGAGCCACGCTTTTGGCTTTGTATATGAAGAAATTCTGAGAGAATTACAGTCTGCTGGCTCCTCCGGTGAGTTCTACACGCCGAGAGCAGTCACCGAGTTCATGGCACTGATGATCAAGCCGAAGCTTGGTGAAAAGATGGCTGACTTTGCTTGCGGTACAGGCGGCTTCATCACTTCCTGGCTCGGGCAGTTATCCAAGCAGGTAACCGATACTTCTGCTCAAAAGCAGCTTGATGACAGCATTTACGGAATCGAGAAAAAGCCGTTCCCGTATCTGCTCTGCGTAACCAATATGCTGCTGCATGACATTGAGGTTCCGAACATCTATCACATGAACTCGTTGAAGCATAATCTGCTGGACTATACGGACGCGGATAAGTTCGACGTCATCCTGATGAACCCTCCCTATGGCGGACATGAGGACAAGTCCATTCAGGGATTCTTCCCCGATGATCTGGCAAGCTCTGAGACCGCCGATCTGTTCATGTCGGTGATCCTGTACCGTTTGAAGAAAAACGGCAGAGCTGCTGTTGTCGTGCCGGATGGTTTCCTGTTCGGCTTGGACAATGCAAAGGTGAACATCAAGAAAAAGCTCATTGGCGAATTCAATCTGCACACGGTTGTCAGACTGCCCAGTTCTGTATTCAGCCCCTATACTTCCATCACCACCAACCTGTTGTTCTTTGATAACACAAAGCCGACAACGGAAACATGGTTTTACAGAGTGGATATTCCGTCCGACAGAAAGCACTTTTCCAAAACAAAGCCGATGGAGCTGAAGCACTTCGATGATTGTATCGCTTGGTGGAACAACAGAGAGGTAATTCCCGACGGAGAATATTTCAAGTCACAGAAGTTTACCGCTGATTATCTGCTGAATGAACAGGGCTGCAATATCGACCTGTGCGGCTATCCCCATGAGGAAGAAGAAATCCTTGACCCAATGGACACTATCCGGGAATATCAGGAAAGACGGACTACCCTCAATGTGGAGATCGACAAGGTGCTTGCAGAGTTGGAAGCCCTATTGCCGGGAGGAGTGAGCGAATGACACCGGAACAGTTAAAAGCGAGTATTTTGCAGTATGCCATTCAGGGTAAGCTGGTGGAACAGAGAGCCGAAGAAGGTACCGGCGAGGAACTCTATCAGCAGATTCAGGCGGAAAAGCAACGGCTGATACAGGAAAAGAAAATCAAAAAGGGAAAACCGTTGGCGGAGATTTCCGAAGATGAAATTCCTTTTGATATTCCAGAGAATTGGAAGTGGTGCCGTTTAAGCTCATTGACTTACAATTGGGGACAAAAAACACCAGATAAAACATTTTGTTATATTGATGTTGGCTCAATAAACAATATCTCTCATACCTTAAATATTGAGAATACGGTAGTAGAAGCGAAAGATGCATCATCACGAGCAAAGAAAATTGTCCAAAAAGGCGATGTGATCTTTGCAACCATTAGACCGTATCTTAAAAACATCTGTATTATTGACAGAGATTTTCCGTATGAGCCAATCGTAAGTACCGCATTTGCAGTCATGCATTGCCCCAAGGGTCTGCTTAATAAGTACCTGTATTACTATTTACTGTCTCCCACTTTTATGCGTTTTGCCAATGCAAGCGATAAATCAAAGGGAGTTGCTTATCCTGCAATTGGAGAGAAAGACTTTTTTAATGGGCTTATTGCGCTCCCACCCCTTGCTGAACAAAAGCGCATTGTCGCCAAGATCGAGGAACTCCTTCCTCTGATTGGCCATTATGCTGTCGCCTATGAGAAGCTGGAGCAGTTTAACGCCAAGTTCCCGGAGGATATGAAGAAGTCCATTCTGCAATATGCCATTCAGGGTAAGCTCGTTGAGCAGCGCCCCGAAGAAGGCACCGCAGAGGAACTCTTTGCCCGGATTCTAGAGGAAAAACAGCGACTGATTGCTGAGAAGAAGATCAAGAAAGAAAAACCGCTGCCCGAAATCACCGAGGACGAAAAGCCTTTTGATATTCCAGAGAGTTGGAAGTGGTGCAGGCTATCCGACATCATCAATGTCCGTGATGGTACACACGATAGTCCGAAGTATGTTCCAGAGGGAATCCCGTTAGTCACAAGTAAAAATTTGAGCAACGGCATGATAGATTATGGCAATGTGAAATACATCACCCAAGAGGATGCAGATAAAATAAATGCAAGGTCTATGGTGGATGATGACGATATTCTTTTTGCCATGATTGGTTCAATAGGCAATCCTGTTTTAGTGAAAAAGGACAGAGAGTTCTGTATCAAAAACATGGCTTTGTTTAAGAAGTTCGCTGATACTGATATTTCTATGCAGTATATGTACTGGTTCTTCTTCTATGCTCAGTACAAGCTAAAAAAAGAAGCATCTGGTGGTGTGCAGGCGTTTATCTCCTTGTCCAGATTCAGAGAATATTTGGTTCCATTGCCCCCATATGAAGAACAAATCAGAATCGCTAACAAGATTGAACAGATACTGCCGTTGTGTGAACGGTTGAAATGAGGTGAATAAATATGAATGCAGATTGGGTAATGGTCATAATCACAGGGGTTTATGTTATAGCAACCATTTTCATCTGTTGGGCAAATATCAAGGCTGCCAATGCATCTAAAGAACAGTTGAGGGAGATGCAAAAGCAATTTGCAGAAACGAACAGACCTATTATCGAGCTTGAATTCCACTATAGCAGAAGAACATGGTATATCGCCCGTTTTGTAAACCGTGGAAACCTGAGTGCCCAGCATGTTAAAATCAATTTAGATCAGGAATTCATTGACAGTCTTCCGGAAGAGTCAATGAAAAAAGAATTAGAACGGATAAAAGGCAAAGAGTGCATTATAGGCACTGGACAGCATTATGACTTGTATATCGGCAGCAATAAACTTCGTGGAAATCCAAACATGAAACCGCTAACAGGAACAATAGAATATGAATCACAAGTCAAAACCTATCAAAGTGATCTATTTGTAGATCTGGAGCACTATATGACATTTTTCTCATCAACAACCGATGAGGAAGATTTGCTTAAATCTGTGAAAAGGATTGGTGATGAGCTCAAAGGCATAACGCAAATCCTAAGTGTCCAAAACACGAAGAAGGAAGATTCCGAATAAACATATCTTTTTCAAAAACAAAGAACTCTTGCCGTTGTGCGAAAGGTTGAAATGAGGCGAATATACAAAATATGTGGGCTAATATTGCTAATTTTGTCAGTAAAAACTGGATTGATATATTGCTGGTTATCGTAGGTGCATCAGCGTTTATCATTTATTGGGTTCAAGAACGCCGCAAGATTTCAGAAGCAGCATCGCTGATCGTCTTGCAGGTAGAAGAACTGCAAACAAGCATTGCAGAAGTAGGATCTTATATTTCAGAAGGCAAATTAAACGATGGTGCTTTCTATGAGTCTCAAATGCTTTTCAAATCAGATTATTGGGACAAGCACAAGCATTACTTCGTAAGAAAAATGGATTCATTCAGCTTCAGAATGTTTGATGAATTCTATAATTGTGCATCAGAAATTCTTGAGCAGCAACAGTTGATGAAGAACCTGCAAAAGAATTCTCTGTTCTTAACACAGCAGATGCTAATGCAGTCCGAAACGAACTACATTTTGCAGATACTGGCAATGTGTGCGCAGAATCCTGTGGATGTACCGACTCTCCTCAAGACAATAGAAGGAAGTCTCCCAGCTGATGCTTCTGATGAGCAAAAAACTGCTTTTGAGAATCTAATGAAACGAATGACTGCGTCAAATCAGAATATAGACCCAAATACATTTTGGAATACTTATAATCAGAGCAAAGCCAATCTTCATTCGGTAATCAATCAAAATGCGCTTACACATTACATTCCCGTCCAAATTCGGATTACTCTCGAAAACGCATTGAAGAAGTACAATGCTATACAAGTTATAGGTTGTGAGGGTTACAGAAAACTGAAGAAAATTGCAAACAGAAAATTTTAATCATACAAAAACTGTCTAAAATGTTCGCTGTTGTGTCAATGGCTGAAATGAGGAGATTTGCTTGATAGACCGAATTGTACATGAGATTCGTATGGCTTTGTCCCATGAACTGTATTTGTCAGCATTAGCACTTGCGCTGACTTTACCTGACACCTGTGGAAAAGCTGAATATCCCAACGAGGATTACAACGGCGTGCGCTATAAAAACTGGTGCAGCCAATATGTTATTACAGATAGATGTGATTCTCCATACGGATATGATATGCCCTATCTGAACGAGGAAATTATTTATAGTTTGCGTAATTGCCTGCTTCACCAAAGCACACCAAATGTAGAGCAATCAAGAATTCACGAATCTCGGTGCAAGGTTGATAAATTCGTGCTTGTTATAACCGGAGCAGATGATACCAACGGTGATCTGAGCATGGTCGCCTTTGGCAGGGATAAGCACATAGTACATCGGGAATTGAAAATTGATATCTCCCACTTATGCTGCATTCTTTGCACAGCAGCAGAGAAATATTACAAGAACAGCAAAGCAAAGTTCGATTTTATAAAGTATTCCATTGAAGACGACAGAGCCCCTATCTTTTTGTAAGACGCAACCACTAATCAACTTCAGGGCGTCCGAATGAAAAATTCACTCTTTGTATCCTCAATGGCACACGTTTAACGCTTTATAATCCCCAACCATTCAAAAAGCGAGGACGCAGAACACCCGCGTCCTCGTTTTATACTGTCGAACGACACTTACAGAAATTCCCGCATCACCCGCATATAATCCCGTTTTCCGTTGAACACCGCCATGACGTACACGGCATTCTTCTCTTTTTCATACAGATAGAACAACAAATAGTCCCCATGAACTAAGAAGCGATAGCCGCTGCTTTTCAGCACACGATCTCTGGGGACGGCGCCGGATTCCGGGAACTGCTCCAGGCGCGCTGTCTCCTGCTGCAGCTCCCGGACAAAACGGACGGCAAGAGCTTTATCCTTGGAAATCTCCGCAAGGCTGCGGGCAATATCCAGTAGATCCGACTTGGCCGTGTCCGTAAAGATCACTTTGCAGCTCATACGTCCAAGTTCTCCAATTCATCCAGGATATCCGCAAATGCATTCTCGGCGCTCTGTACCCTGCCGAGCTTGATATCGTCCATGGCCTGGGCCAGGTGGGAATAGACCTGGAGCTTCGCTTCCAGAGCATCAATATAGCGCAGCTGGTGCTGAAAATCCTCATGGCTGAGAAGCACCGTATCTTCCCTTCCGTTGACGGTGATGGCCACGGGATTCTGCCGGGTGAGGGCGGAAATCTGGGCATAGTTCGTGCGAATGTCCTTGGAGGGGCGAATAGAAATGTTCGGTTTCATGAAAATACCTCCTCGTTTTGGTAGTCATATTATATCCTAATCTTGCCACCTTGTCAACGTTGGCACGCAAAAAGCCCGCCTGCAAATCGTGCAGACGGGCTTCTCTATCAAATTTTTCACTGTGCGCTGGGCACGACCTCCGGGCCGATGGGGCAATCGTAACCGGCGGCGGCGGTTTCCCGGAACTCCTGCCGGGCGGCTTTTACCAGCTCCGGCTTTTCCATCAGGTCCATGGCGGCACCGGCCAGGACTTTAGCGGCGTACAGCAGGCCCTTGTGGGCCATGCCGGTCTTGCCGGCGGCAACCACCTGCCAGCTGTGGCCGGGGACCTGGGAAGGCCAGGTGGCCGTATTGAACTGGGCGGTGGGGGTCAGCCAGCTGACGTCGCCCACATCCGTAGAGCCGGGGCTATAGGAATAGGCAGGGTAATAGGGCACCACAAAGTCGTTGATGGCCTTATTTCCATGGTCGGACAGCTGAATGATCTGCTTTTTGAGCACGGGGTTGGTCTCCGTGCTGTGGCCGGGCAGGCCATCGTGGGGGTAGGTCTCGCGAAGCTTGGCCGCGAAGTCCCACTCCTGCTGGGTATACTCCGGCAGAGGGGCTTCCACCAGATTGTCATAGAGCAGCTGCTCCAGGACGGTATTGGACAGGGTATCGGCTGTGCCGTCCAGCTGGTGCCAGGTGACGGTGGTGCCGGTCATGAGGGCCGCGCCCTTGGCGATGTCATTGACCCGGGCCAGCAGGGCCTTGGCCTTGCGGACGGTCTCCGCCCGGACCATATAGATGAGCTTCGCCGTGGGCTGCACTACATTGGGGGAAATGCCCCCGGCATCGGCGATGGAATAGTGGATAGAGCTCTTGGGCTCCATATGCTCCCGCAGGAACTGAACGCCTATATTCATCAGCTCCGCGCCGTCCAGGGCGGAACGGCCCTCCCAGGGGTTGCCTGCGGCGTGGGCAGCGGTGCCCGCGAACTCATAGACCATCTGCAGGCAGGCGGCATTGGAGCCGGTGGTGACCTCATTGGTGTAGCCGGGGTGCCAGGTGATGGCGGCATCCAGGTCCTGGAACAGACCGTCTCTGGCCATAAAGGTCTTGCCGGCGCAGCCCTCCTCGCCGGGGCAGCCATAGAAGACGACCGTACCGTGGAGCTTTCCGGCTGCGATTTGGTCTTTGATGGCAATGGCCGCACTGAGGCTGGCCGCGCCCAGCAGATTGTGGCCGCAGCCCTGGCCGCTGCCGCCCTCGCAGAGGGGCTGCTTTTCGGTCACACCGGGGGCCTGGGACAGGCCGGACAGGGCGTCATATTCCGCCAGAATGCCGATTTTCGGGCTGCCGGAGCCGTAGGTTCCGGAAAAGGCCGTAGGAATACCGCAGAGGTTCTCTTCCACCTGGAAGCCCTCCTGCTTCAGCAGGGCCACATAGGCGGCAGTGGACTTGATTTCCAGCATGGACAGCTCGGCATATTCCCATATCTTGTCACTGAGGGTGAGAATTTCCTCTTTTTTCGCTTCAACGGTCTGATAAAGCTCCTGCTTGCTCATATTACAGCACCTTCTTCAGGAAGTCCTGGAGCCGGGGATGAGTGGGATTGTTGAAAATCTGCTCCGGGGCACTCTGCTCCAAAATATTGCCCTCGGCCATAAACAGCACCCGATCGGAAACCTCCCGGGCAAAGCGCATCTCGTGGGTAACGATGACGCTGGTCATGCCCGTATCCACCAGGCCCTTGATGACATCCAGCACCTCGCCCACCATCTCGGGGTCAAGGGCGGAGGTGGGCTCATCGAAGAGCATTACGTCCGGCTCCATAGCCAGCGCCCGGACAATGGCAAGCCGCTGCTTCTGGCCGCCGGAGAGGTTGCCGGGCATTTCATCGTACTTGTCCAGCAGGCCGACCCGGGAGAGCAGGTCCTTTGCCATCTGGCTGGCCTCGGCCTCGCTCTTGCCCTTGAGCATCTTGGGGGCCAGGGTGATATTCTGGGCCACCGTCAGGTGGGGGAACACATTGAAGTGCTGGAACACCATGCCCATCTTCTGCCGGTGAAGATCGATGTTCACTTTGGCAGGCTTGGGGAGCTTTCCCTCCTTGATGAGCTGCTTTTCCTCCTTGGTCAGGTTGCCGGTGATCTCGTCGCCCTCGAAGTAGATTTTGCCGCTCTCAGGCTTTTCCAGCAGGTTCAGGCACCGCAAAAAGGTGCTCTTGCCGCCGCCGGAAGGGCCGATGATGGAGACCACCTCGCCCTTTTCAATGGTCTGGTTCACGCCCTTGAGGACGTGCAGCTCGCCATAGCTCTTATGCAAATCAACGGTTTTGATCATTTCCATAATTAAACAGTTCCTTCCTTTTTCGCCTTGTGGCTGCGGTAGCTGTTGGGATTCGCCATCTTCTTGCCGAAGCGGTCCACGATCTTGCTCAGAGGATAGGTCACGCACAGGTAGATAATGGCAACGATGGTCAGAGGCTCCAGGGTCAGATAGGACACGCCCTTGACCACCAGGTAAGAGGTCATGATATCGCCCAGGAAGAAGGTAGAGGCCAGAGAGGTCTCCTTCAGCATCATGATGAACTCATTGCCCAGCGCCGGCAGAATATTGCGCACGGCCTGGGGCAGGATGATCTTCACCATGGTCTGGCCCTCGCTGAGGCCCAGAGAACGGGCGGCCTCGGTCTGGCCCTTGTCCACGGCCTGAATGCCGGAACGGATGACCTCGGACACATAGGCAGAGGAATTGATACACAGAGAGATGGAAACCCACATGAACTGGCTGAGCTTCATGAATTTGAAGATGTTGGGCAGCACGAAATAGAACACATACAGCTGCAGCAGAATGGGGGTGCCCCGCAGGACCTCTACATAGACGGAGGCGACGAAGCGGAGGATCTTGGACTTGGACATCTTCAGCATGGCAACCAGGGTGCCCAGAACGGTGCCCAGGGCCACGGAGATAAAGGTCAGAATCAGGGTGTTTTTCAGGCCGGTGAACAGGAAGAGCTTCCAATACTGGCTCCAAATCTTTGCCATATTCGGCAGAAACAGGCTAAAATCCATCTTTCTAAATTCCTTTCAAATCATTATAGCATCATTCGTGCATTTTTCAAGAGCAGGGGGTGCTCGCAGGATGCTTCTCTTTTCAGCGCGGCGGCGCTGCGTTCAAAAGGAAAGCATCCGTTTTATGGGATTCTTTCCGGACATACCGTTGCGAACCAGTGGCTTTGGCCACCGGTTCGCAACGGTTTTTCGTTTCCGTAATTAGTTGGCAACGTTGCCGTTGTCGTCGTAGGAGACCTCAATGCCGGAGATGGCCTTGGCCTCTTCATACCAGGTGTTCCACTGGTCCTTGGAGGAAGCCAGCGCGGCGTTGACAGCCTCGGTCAGCGCATCGTTGCCCTTCTGGAGCAGGACCACGTTGCCGGTGTACTTCTCGTCAACCGCGAACTTGAAGCCGGACATGGCAATGTCGGGGTTGTTGGCGATGATGGCTTCGCCATTGCCCTTGGCCACTGCGATGCAGTCAAAGTCGCCGTTCTTCAGCTGCAGCACGCCGGTGCCCAGGTCGGTGAAGAGGGTCAGCTCGCTGTCGGGCAGCTGCTCGGTGGCCAGGGACTGCTGCAGAGAGGCGTTCTGTGCGCCGATCTTGGCGCCCTTCAGGCCGTCGGCAGTGGCGAACTTGTCGCCGTTGGAGGCCAGGGTGATCAGGACCTGCTCGTCTTCGTTGTCACCGGCGTGGTAGTAGTTGGAGATGTTGTAGTTCTGGGTCCGCTCTTCGGTCCAGCTGAAACCGGAGATGGTCATATCCACGGTCCCGGCGTAAACGGCGGTCTGGCAGGCGTCGAAGCTCATGGGCATGATCTGCAGCTCCAGGCCCAGGCTCTCGGCAATGTACTTTGCCAGAGTCACATCGAAGCCGACGTACATATCCTGGCCCTGCTTGGTGGGGTCGGTGAACTCCATGGGGGCGAAGTCGGGAGAGGTGGCGACGGTCAGGACGCCGGGAGTAACGGTCTTGATCTCGGCCGCTGCGGCGGTTTCCTCTGCGGCGGTGGTGTCGGCAGCGGCTGCGGTGGTGGAAGTGGAGGTGGTGCTGCCGCAGCCAACCAGCATAGCGGCCAGCATCAGTGCGGCGAGGATAAAGCTAACGGTCTTTTTCATTTTCATTGACTCCTTTTCTCCGGGGGTTGATTGATGGCTGTATTATAGCGCGAATATTATGCAATTTCAATTGATAAAACATACAAATCGGAATTCTTTTTGCAGCGTATCTTATGTATGTTTTGTATATCTCATTCATTTTTTTCTTGCATATTTGCATAATTATATGTTTTATTCATAATTTTCCGTATATCTGCATATTTCAGCATTCCGTATACAGCGTATATTATTCATATAACTATGCATATTTGCATAGAAAGGGCCGCACAAAAAGGCGAGGCCTCCGGAGAGGTCTCGCTTGATTCACTCTGTTGATAACTTTGGGTTATCATAAAAAGAAGATCAGGACAGCAGCAGCTTGTCGTCGGCCTCGTCGGAGCCGGAGGCCTTGCTGAAAAGCTCCAGCAGCTGCTCAACGGTCAGGTGCCTCTTCTCCTCGCCGGAAACGTCCACGGCCACGTGGCCCTCATACATCATGATCAGGCGGTTGCCATAGGTAATGGCGTCGCGCATATTGTGGGTGATCATCATGGTGGTCAGGCGGTTCTTCTCCACAATGCGCTGCGTAGCCTCCAGAACCTTGGCGGCGGTTTTGGGGTCCAGGGCGGCGGTGTGCTCATCCAGCAGCAGCAGCTCCGGCTTTTGCAGGGTGGCCATCAGCAGCGTCAGAGCCTGGCGCTGGCCGCCGGACAGCAGGCCCACTTTGGCGGTCATCCGGTTTTCCAGTCCCAAGTCCAGGATTTTCAGCTGCTCGATATAGCGCTCCCGGTCCGCCTGGGTAATGCCCGGGTGCAGGGTGCGGCGCTTGCCCCGACGGTCTGCCAGAGCCAGATTTTCCTCGATCTGCATGGTGGCAGCCGTGCCCATCATAGGGTCTTGGAACACCCGGCCCAGGTAGGCCGCCCGCTTGAATTCCGGCAGGCGGGTGATGTCCCGGCCGTCGAGAATGATGGAGCCCGTATCCACCTGGATGGTGCCCGCCACGGCGTTCAGCATGGTGGATTTGCCCGCGCCGTTGCCGCCGATGACGGTGACAAAATCCCCGTCGTTCAGGGTCAGGTTCAGGCCGTTCAGGGCCGTTTTTGCATTCACCGTGCCGGGGTTAAAGGTCTTGCTGACGTTTTTGATCTCAAGCATTCCGGGCGCCTCCCTTCTCTTTCTTCACATGGATACTGTTCTTCCAATAGGGAATGGACAGGAACAGGGCCACAATGGCCGCGGTAAAGAGCTTCAAATCGTTGGTATTCAGGCCCAATTGCAGGACGATTTGCAGCACCAGATAGTAGATCACCGCGCCCACCACCACGGAGCAGAGCTTCAGAGCAAAATTCCGGAAGATCTTATCCAGCAGCACCTCGCCGATGATGACGGCGGCCAGACCGATGACGATGGCGCCCCGGCCCATATTCACATCCACCGCACCCTGGTACTGGGCCAGCAGCGCGCCGGACAGGGCCACCAGGCCATTGGAGAGCATCAGGCCCACGGTGACGGTGACCCGGGTGTCAATGCCCTGGGCGCTGGCCATGCGGCGGTTGGCGCCGGTGGCCCGCAGACCGGAGCCATACTCCGTGCCGAAGAACCAATAGAGAATGCCAATGAGCACCGCCAATGTGACGACTGCGGGAATCAGGGGATTGCGCGCAGACAGCTCCTTCACAAACCGCTGGGATACCACCAGATTGTACTTGTCCACGGAAATGGGCTGGTTGGACTTGCTGCCCATGATCCGCAGGTTCACGGAGTACAGGGCCAGCTGGGTCAGAATGCCCGCCAGAATGGCCGGAATGCCGCAGCGGGTGTGCAGCAGGCCCGTAACCATGCCCGCCAGCATGCCCACCAGGAACGCACACAGCAGGGCGATCCAGGGGTTGCAGCCGGAACGCATGAGCATAATGCACACCGCGCCGCCGGTGGCCAGGCTGCCGTCTACGGTCAGGTCCGCCACATCCAGAATGCGATAGGTAATGTACACGCCAATGGCCATAATGCCCCAGAGCATTCCCTGGGCAATGGCGCCGGGCGCGGCATTCAAAAGGGAGGAGAAAAACATAGGCTTGTTACCTCAAATCTTTCTAAAAATTGCAACACAGGGGCAGGGCGAAAGGGCCCTGTCCCTGTATTCTATTCCATTGTATCAGCCCTCGATGGCTGCGTAGTCATCGGGAACGGTGACGCCCAGAGTCTCGCAGTTGGCTGCGTTGTACTTCTTGGTGACCTGAGGTGCGTACTCCACAGGCATTGTGGAAATGTCAGCCTCGCCGGTCAGGATCTTGACGGCCATCTTGCCGGTGGCATAGCCCAGATCATAGTAGCTGATGGACAGGGTCGCCACGCCGCAGCCCTGGCAGATGCCCTCTTCGCCGGCAATGACGGGAACGCCCGCAGGCAGAACCACATTGGCAATGGCCTCGGTGTTGGAGGCGGCGGTGTTATCGGTGGGGATGTAGATCACGTCGCTGGAATCGCAGGCCTTCTGGGTCACGGAGGCAACGTCGTTGGTATCGGTGAAGGCGTACTCCTCACAGGTCAGACCCGCCTGCTCCAGATAGCCCCGAATCATATCCACCTGGTACTTGCTGTTGGACTCGGCGGAGCAGTACAGCAGGCCCACGGTCTTGGCATCGGGGAACAGCTCCTGGAGCATAGCCGCCTGCTGATCCAGAGGAGCCAGGTCGGAGGTGCCGGAGATATTGCCGCCCACAGTGCCGGTCCAGTTGTCAATTTCCAGGGCGGAGGCGTAGTCCGTCACGGCGGTGCCCAGAACGGGGATATCGGCAGTGGCAGAAGCAGCGGCCTGCAGGGGGGCAGTGGCGTTGGCCAGGATCAGGTCCACCTGGGAGGCCACCAGGCCATTGACGATGGTGGCGCAGTTGACGCTCTCGCCGGAGGCGTTCTGCTCATTGAAGGAGACGGCATCGCCCAGCGCTTCCGTCAGGGCATCCTTGAAGCCCTGGGTAGCGGCGTCCAGTGCAGGGTGCTGCACCAGCTGGCAGATACCGACGGTATAGGTCTTGCCGGATTCGGTCTCGGCGGAAGCCTCGGAGGCTTCGGTCTCGGCTGCGGCTGTGGTCTCAGCGGCAGCGGCGGTGGTGGCAGCGGGCGCAGTACCCGTGCAGGCCGCCATGGATACCAGCAGCAGGGCTGCCAGCACAAGCGCAAGTGCTTTTTTCATTTTCATTTTCTTCCCTTCGTGCTTTCTCTACGAACTTTTGTGCTCCACCGGTGGAGCACTTCTCGACTACTATACACCCGCTTTTCCAAATTGTCAACGAGAAAAATAAATTATTTTCGAAGAAATCGTATATTTCTCAGGCAAAACCTGAATTATTCCCTTTCAAAATGAATATATGCATTTTCCTATTCATTTTTCGGCTCCGGGGCGGAATTTTTTCATTTTCCCCGCTTCCGGCAAATTCGGCGCTGGAAACGTGGTATGCTGGCGGCAGTACAAACGCATGGAGGGATGGAATATGCGCAGAAAGATCTGTATTCTGGTTTTGAGCTTGCTGCTGTCCGCGCTTCCCCTGGGGGCCGGTGCGGAAAACGCTCTGGTTTTGGAAGGCGGCACAAAGGACCTGCTCTTTGCCGCCGACGGCAGCACACCCATGGACCATCTGTTCGGCAGCTACCTTGCCATCAGCCCCGGGGAAAATCCGGAAGAGACCGTGATCCTCCGCCCCCCGGCGGAAATGCGGCTGGTGCTGCAATGCCTGGACGTAACCCCGGCGCTCTCCGGCATCCGCCTGACCGTTCAGGGGGAGACGCTTCTCTATGACGGTCCCCTTGCCGGTCTGGCGGACCTGGGCCTGTTTTCTCCGGAGGAGACCCAATTGCAGCTGCGCCTGGCGATTCCGGAGGACCTGAGCCTTCAGGGCCGGAGAGACTGGCCAAAGCTGCGCTGGTGCCTGACCGCCCAGAGCCCCCAGTCCCCCAAAACCGGGGACAATATCCGCCTCCCCGCCGCCGTCTTCACCGGCGCGCTGACAGGCCTGCTGCTGGCCCTGCCTTGGGGCCGCAGATTCCGCCGGGTGCAAAAGCCCTAGGCGCAGGCCGGAAGGGCTCTGACTGAAGCCCTGTCGGGACTTTCGGCTGGGTATCCCTCCGGGGGCCCCTTTCTTGTCCCGCCAAGAAAGGGGGAAAGAACGCGGCTTAAGGGAGGCGCTGTCGGCAAAGCCGCCCTCCCTTAAGAATCCTTTCCGGCCTCAGAAGAAACAAAGTCTGTGCTAGGGCACTTCCGGCGCGGAAAATGCGCCTATCTGAGCACTTAGAGACGGCGTGATCTGACGCACCCATTGGGTTGGACTTCTCCAAGGCGCATTTCGTGAGAACGCTGAAAAATCTACAAAAGGCGATTGCTCCCGGCAATCGTTCCAAAAGCCGAAGTGGTCCACTATTCCGCGCCAGTGCGCACACTGGCATGGAATGAGTTGTTCATGGGGATGCTTCCGTAGAAAGTGCCGAAACCCTGCTTCTCTAGACCAAGTGCGGGCCGGAAGAATTCTTAAGGAGGGCGGATTGGTTTGCGGGAGCAAACCTTTCAGCGCCTCCTTAAGCCGCATTCTTGCGGAGCTTCTTGGCGGGACAAGAAGCTCCCCGCCGGAGGCACCCAGCCGAAAGCTTTGACAGGGCTTTCAATAAAGCGAAACGAAACCGGCCGATGTACCGCAATCGGCCCCTACAGAAATACAGGAGGACAACATATGGAAAGCTACAAAAGAGAATTTATTGAATTTCTGGAAAAGGCCGGTGTGCTGAGATTCGGTGATTTCACCGCCAAATCCGGCCGGAAGATCCCCTATTTCATCAATGCCGGGGATATCAAGACCGGCACGCAGATCGCCACCCTGGGCGAATTCTACGCCCGGGCCTACCTGGACAAGCTGGGCGATAAGAAGGCCGTCCTCTACGGCCCCGCCTACAAGGGCATCTCCATCGCCGTGTCCGCCGCCGTAGCTCTGAGCAAGCAGGGGCTGGATGTGCCCTTCTTCTTCAACCGGAAGGAAATCAAGGACCACGGCGAGGGCGGCGTGTTCGTGGGCTATGTGCCCCAGGCCGGGGAAGAGGTGGTCATCACCGAGGATGTGATCACCGCCGGCACCGCCATCCGAGAGAGCATGGCCATTCTCAGCCGCCTGGAGGGCGTGAAGGTCGCCGCCACCTTTATCATGGTGGACCGCAAGGAGCGGGGCAAGGGCGAGAAGCTGGCCATGGAAGAGGTGGAAGAAGAATTCGGCTTCCCTGTCTACGCCGTGGTGGATGTGTACGATATCATCGAATATCTGGAAGAAAAGCCGGAAATGGCTGAGAATGTAGCCCGGATCAAGGCCTATCTGGCCGTCAACGGAGGCAAGGCATGAAGAGTCTCAACAGCATCCTGGACCTTTCCGTAGAGGAGCTGGACGAGCTCATCGCCACCGCCAAGGACATTGCAGCCCACCCGGAAAAATATCGGGACAGCTGCAAATACAAAAAGCTGGCAACCCTTTTCTATGAGCCCTCCACCCGTACCCGATTGAGCTTTGAGGCCGCCATGCTGGAGCTGGGCGGCAGCGTGCTGGGCTTCTCCTCTGCCAACTCCTCCTCCGCCGCCAAGGGCGAGAGCATGGCAGACACCGCAAAGATTCTTTCCTGCTACGCCGACATCATGGCCATTCGCCACCCCAAGGACGGCGCGCCCTTCGTCGCCTCCCGGAATGCCTCCGTACCCGTCATCAACGCCGGAGACGGGATGCACAACCATCCCACCCAGACCTTGGCAGACCTTCTGACCATTTCCCGGGAAATGGGACGGCTGAACGGTCTGACCATTGGCCTGTGCGGCGACCTGAAATACGGCCGCACCGTCCATTCCCTCATTGAGGCCATGTGCCGCTATGAAAACATCCGGTTCGTGCTCATCTCTCCGGAGGAATTAAAGCTTCCCGGCTATGTGAAGTACGATGTGCTGGAAAAGAGCGGCTTCCCCTACGAGGAGGTCACCTCTCTGGAGGAGGCCATGCCCAAGCTGGATGTGCTCTACATGACCCGCATCCAGCGGGAGCGGTTCTCAGACCAAGCCGTCTATGAGCGCCTGAAGGACAGCTACATCCTGGACACCGAAAAAATGAAGCTGGCCAAGGAAAAGATGTGCGTGCTGCACCCCCTGCCCCGGGTCAACGAGATCAGCGTGGCCGTGGACGACGACCCCAGAGCCGCCTACTTCCGCCAGGCTCTCAACGGCAAATACATGCGCATGGCCCTGATTCTCAAGCTCCTGAAGCAGGCCCAGGAAAATCCCGCCCGGGAGCCCATCCGTGGGGAGCTGCGCTACGACCTGGTCTGCCGCAACCCCCGGTGCATCTCCGCCACCGAGCAGGAGCTGCCCCAGATCTTCCGCCTGACGGACAAGGCCGCAGGTATCCACCGCTGCATCTACTGCGAGCATATTGCGGAGTAATCGGAAAACATCAGGAAAATGCCCCGAAATGGACTTTCGTGCCATTTCGGGGCAAGCTTTATTCTGTCAGGTTATTTGGCATTCGCCACTTTGTCGATCAGGTCGGAACCGATCTTGTCTGCAAAATCATTCCATACAGGCTTGACAGTGGCCTGGACCTCTGCCAGGGCGTCCTCGCTCAGCCGGGTAACGGTGACACCGGCAGCTTCCATCTTCTCAATAACGCTCTCTTCCTCCTCCGTGGTCTTCTCACGCTCCCACTGGGCTGCCTCCTGGCAGGTTTCCCGCAGCAGCGTCTGAATAGCGGCCGGTAGCTTGTCAAAATACTTTGCGCTGACCAGGATGGGGTTGCAGGCGTAGATGTGATTGTCAATGGTCAGGTGCTTGGCAGCCTCATACCAGCTGTTGGAATAGATCGTAAAAATGGGGCTCTCACTGCCGTCCACAGTGCCGTTCTGCAGCGCCGTAAAGACCTCGCTCATATCCATAGCCGTAGGAATGGCTCCCAGCTTTTCGTAGAGGCCCAGGTAGATCTTGCTTTCCGGGCAGCGGAACTTCAGTCCGGAGTAGTCTGCCAGAGCGGCAACGTCCTTCTTGGTGTTGATAGACTGCCGGAAGCCGCCCTCAAAGCTTGCCAGAACGTAATAGCCCTCCTGCTGCTCTGCAGCGGAGAATATCTCACGGCCGATCTCGCCATCCAGAACAGCATAGGCCTGCTCCTTGCTGGTGAAGATATAGGGCAGGTCCAGAACGCCCACCTGGGGAACAGCGGCACTCATTGTTGCGGGGGAGTTGAAGCTCAGCTCGATGGTGCCCATCTTCAGGCCGTCCAGCATATCTGCCTGGCTTCCCAGGGTATTGGATTCATAAACCTCAATGGTCACCTTGCCGTTTGTCTTTTCCTTCACGGTGTCTGCCCAATGCTGGCAGCCCTGGAAAGCCACGGAGGAGCTGGCCTGGTTGGTGCCAAAGCGCAGAGTAATGGGTTCCATGGCAGCCAGAACAGCATCCAGATCGTTTTCATCCGCCCCCGCCGCGGCAGGTGTGCTCTGCTTGCTTCCGCAGGCACCCAGCGTCAGGATCATTGCAGCAATCAAAAGCAGGGCGGTAAAGGCACTCAGTTTTTTCATAATTCTATCTCCTTTTCAGATTGCACCCATAACCGTGGGCAGCCAAAGTGTTATAGCAGGAATATAGGTAATGAGCAGCAGCGCTACCAGAAGCGCAAGCATATAGGGTACGATGTTCTTGCAGATGGTTCCAAAGGGAAGCTTGGAAATGGACTGCACCACGAACAGGCTGACGCCTACCGGCGGGGTAATACATCCGATTGCCAGGTTCACAACCATGATGATGCCCAACAGAATCGGATCGACGCCCATGGAGGTCAGCAGAGGCACGAGGATGGGTGCCAGAATGATCACCGCAGAGGAAGCATTCAGGAAAGTACCTACGATCAGCAGCAGCACATTGACCAGCAGCAGCATAATATACTTATTGTTGGTAATGGCAGTAAAGAAGGTCGTTACCATTTCGGGGACACGGTAGGCCGTGATCATCCAGCTGAACAGGCCTGCAGCATTCATAACAAACATGACAACCGCAGTAGACTTCACAGCATCAAACAGAATAGCAGGCAGGTCCTTCAGCTTCAACTCCTTGTAAACGAAGCAGCTGACAATCAATGCATACACGCAGGATGCTGCCGCAGCCTCCGTAGCTGTGAAAATACCGCCGTAAATGCCGCCAATAATGATAACAGGGGTCAGCAATCCCCACAGGCTATCCAGGAAGGTCTTGCCGATTTCCTTCAGGGAGCAGCGAGGTGCGATGGGATAGTGATGCTTGATGGCCTGGTGGCGCAGAACCACAGCCACACACAGGCCCATCAGAATGCCCGGAACAAAACCGGCAATAAACAGAGAACCCACAGACACGCTGGCTGCCACGGCATACAGCACCATACTAACGCTGGGAGGAATGACAATGCCCGTTGTAGACGCGGCCGCAACCACACTGGCAGAGAACTCAGGATCATAACCCTGCTCCTTCATTTCCGGAATCAGCGTACCACCCACCGCAGCGGCCGTGGCGCTGGAGGAACCGGAAATAGCTGCAAAGAACATGGAGGTCAGTGTTGCCACATGGCCCAGTCCGCCGGGAGCCCAGCCAATCACAGAGTTGGAAAAACGGACCAGCCGCTTAGAAATACCGCCGGCCGTCATGATGGAGCCTGCCAGCATGAAGAAGGGAACCGCCATCATAGAAACAGAGCAGTTTGCCACAAACATCCGCTGTGCAACCAGTGCCGCGGGAAGATTGCCGGTGGCAATGATTGCCGCCAATGTGCCAAGCCCCAGGGACACCGCAATGGGCAGGCCAATGACGAGGCCAACGATCAGAACGATAAACAGAACAGCTACAACCATTACTTTGTCTCCTCTCCCTTCCGAAATGCTACCAGATCCCGGAGCAGCTGCTCCAGCTGGAACAGCACCATAAATGCACCTGAAATCGGCATGATCAAATAGACCAGCCACATTGGCAGGCTCAGTGCCGGAGAAACCGAGGTGGCACCCGCCTGCATCAGAACAATACCGCCATAGACCACCACGCCATACAGCACCAGGCAGCACACATCCAGGACGGCGGCATGGACCTTCTTGGCAGTTCCCTTCAAAGCATTGCCCAGAAGTTCTACACAGGAATGCCCACCTGTGCGAACCAGAATCGCGCAGCCCAGCATCGTTCCCCAAACGAAGCTGTACTTTGCAGCTTCATCTGTCCAGGCCAGTGGGCTCTTGAAGATGAATCGCATCAGAATTTGAAGACTTGCTGTAAAAAGCATGATCACATACATGGCAATTGCCACATACTTGGAGCCATTCCACAGCACATCATTGCACTTTTTGAGAAAACGCATAAGCACTCCTCCCAAATCAGATCATATCTTTCAGCACATCCCACAGATTGGCTTTGCATTCAAAGCCAATGCCGGGAACATCCGGCAGGGCGACATAGCCGTTCTCCACAGGAATATTATCCGCAAACCCTCCGAAAGGCTGGAAAACGCCGGGATAATTCTCATTGCCGCCAAGCCAAAGGCCTGCCGCAATATTGGCGCAGAACTGATGGCCACCGTGGGGAACGCAGCGTCTGGAACTCCAGCCCATATCCTTCAGATAGTCCAGGACCTTCATATATTCCACAAGGCCATAGCTCAGAGGGCAATCCATCTGGATATAATCCCGGTCCGCCCGCATACCGCCGTGGCGAATCAGATTCTTGATGTCCTCCAAGGAGAAGAGATTCTCGCCGGTTGCAATGGGTGCATGGTACTTCTCGCTGATCACCGCCAGGCCCTCATAGTCTAGGGGATCTACCGGCTCTTCATACCACCGCAGGCCGTAGGGAGCCATGGCGTGGGCGTAGGCCAGTGCCTCTTCCACATCCATGCGGCCGTTGGCATCTACCATCAGACGGGAGCCGTCATTGTCAACAACCTTCAGCGCCACCTCAATACGGTGCATATCCGTTTTCAGGTCCGCCCCGCCGATTTTCATTTTCACATCCCGGAAGCCCATGTCAATGTAGGACTGCAGCTCATCGTGAAGCCGGTTGTCGCCGTCCTCTGCGTAGTAATAGCCGCCCGCGCCATAGGTGTAGATCTTCTTGTCATATTTCCCACCATTATAGCGCTCGCCCAGCAATACGTACAGGGGTTTTCCCTCAATTTTTGCCACAGTATCCCACACGGCCATATCCAGCGCTCCGATGGCGTGGGCACGGTCGCCGTGGCCGCCGGGCTTTTCATTGGACTTCAAAATCCTGTTGATCTTAAAGGGGTCAAGATTGGTCCCGTCATCCGTCAGGATATCTTCGGGCTTCGCATTCATGATTTTGGGGATCATACGTTCTCTGAGAATGCTGCTGCAGGCGTAGCGTCCGATGGAATTGAAGCCGTAACCGACTACGGGCTTTCCGTCCCGGATCACATCGGTCTCAATGGCCACCGCACTTCCGGTCATTGCCGAGAAATTGATGTAGGCATTCGCAATATTGCTGCCAAATGGAACACTCTTCTCGACGATACGTACAATTTTCATGTTTATTTCTCCTTCTTTCCGTGTTTTTTTGAGCTGCCCCTAGTGTAATACATGACAGCGCCAAAAATCCAATATGGAAAAATTATGGTTCGATAAGGAAAATCGAACAACACATCTGTTGCAGCAGCCCTCAAAATATGCTATATTGACCAAAGATCAGACGAAAGGAGCATCTTCTCATGGAATTGCGGCAGCTGAATTACTTTATTGCCATCAGCGATGCCAAGAGCTTTACGCGGGCTGCGGAAAAGCTGTATGTATCCCAGCCTGCCCTGACCGGGCAAATCAACGCCCTGGAAAATGAGCTTGGAATGAAGCTGTTTGACCGGACGAACAAATTTGTGCAGCTCACTCCTGCCGGAGAGGTCTTTTACAAGCACGCGACGCAGGTGCTTTCCGAGGTTGAAAACACCCTCAGCCACGTGCAGACCATACGGCAAAACGAGCAGGGTACGCTCTGCTTCGCCGTTCACCCAATTTTCTCCGGAGCCCCCTTTCTGGCGATCCACAGAGCAGTCCAGGCGCGTTTTCCAAACCAGCGGCTGCTGTTTGACATTTCCGACCCACGGGGTATTGACTCCGGCCAGAACCGGCGGCGCAATTGCTTTCAGGTCCTTCCGGAGCTGGCTGACCCCTCTGCAAGCGGCCAGGTACTGGCCGAAAGTCCCTTCGTACTTGCCGCAATGGACAGCTCCACGCTCTCCGATCCGGATAAGATGTACCTTTTACCCGGGAGCAGCCGTCTGTGGAGCAAACTGACAGAGCTTTTGCCGGACGATGCCCCTATATCCACGTTTTTCTCCTTGGACAACGCGCTGCAATACCTGGCACTGTCTGATGCGGCAGCGCTTTTGCCCCGCGCAATAGTTCCCGCAAATACCGTGTACAGAGAGCTTTCCGGTGCCCCACGGCTGGGCATCCTGCTTAAAAGCTCAGATGAACAAATGCAAAAAGCACTCGCAGCTGTCCTGCGCAAGGCGCTGCTCGATCAAGGATGGGAGTGAACAGCCCTATGAGATTTACCATTTACGCTGTTGGCAGCAACGACGTGCTGACGGCAGAAATCAAAAACGCCATGGACGAGGTCCTGTGTCAGTCCATGGTGCTGACCCCCTGCCTCATTGGACAGCTGTCAGCCCACAGGGATGGGCAGCTGTATGTCTGCAACAGGTCTCTGGCAGAGGAGGTATCTGCCCAGGTCCCCGGAGCCGCAGTAGCCGTTCTGAACCTGATGCCTACATCCAGCTTTTATCTGCGTATCCGTGAAATTCCGGCAGGCTCCCGCATCTTTATTTTTAACAACCGCCGCCCCTACTGCGCCACCCTGGAGAATCTGTGTCGGCAAACCGGCTTGACAGAGTATGAGTATATTCCCCTGGTTTCTGAGGAAATGTCAGTAGAGGAAATCAACACTGCTCTTGAAAATGCCGAATATATCATCGGTGTCCGGGACGTGCTGGAAGCCGAGCTGAAAAGTGGGAAATACCGCATCCGGGAGCATACTGTTGTCATCGGTGCACAGCGGGTAGCCTCCGTTGTCACAACGGATTCCATTGTCTCCCAGCTGAACCAGCTTCTGCTGCTGGATTGCGAAAGCCAGTTCTGCCAGCTTCTGGATTCCTTACAGACACTCAGCGATACCAATATGCTCCACGAATACTATGCCGGCGTGACCCGGACGCTTCAGAATATGCAGTCTGCGCTGAACGGCCTGGACAAGGATACCGCCATCGCAAAAAGTACACTCCTTGTGAAGGCCGCAATGAATCAGCTGAAATAAGTCGAAACGTTCTCCGGGTATTCCGCCTCCAGGCGAGCAGCTTTTGCTTTGGCAAGCCCTTAATGCAGCAAAGGTATGATGCCATCGCTGCTGCATACTCCCTGCACCATTTAACCGATCAGCAAATTGTTAAGCGGGATATATCGTTGCGTTTCCGCACGATATATCCCGCTTTTTGCTTGCAATTTTCAGAAACCTGTGCTATGCTGTCGATGGTGCTACCAGTAGTACCCCGGTAGGCGGTTCCCCCGTTTTTCTTTCGGGGGTGAATACATATCTTTGCCCCCTTTACAGAAGGGGGCGGTGCGTCGCGCAGCGAATCTAATAAACGATTGCCGGTGGCAATCGCACCTCTATTTATGGCGGTCATGGGTATCTCATGGAGCGAATTGTTTCAATTCTGCATGGTGCTTATTTCAGTCATTGCTCTGGTCCTCCAGAACAACAATAAAGAGAAGTAGCCGCCCAACTTTCCCCAAAGTATCGGCTACTCCTCTGTAGCTATGTGGGGGAGCCGACCTACTGGCAGCACCCTTTGTGTCTTTACGATACCCCAATTTGCCCGATTTGTCAATTGTCTCCCGCCTGTACGGCGGGATTTTTCATTGGGCAGGCAAGGTCCTTTTATTCCCGCGCCGCCGCCGCCTCTTTTGTGCGGCGCTTCATGCAGACAAAATAGGCGGGGAGCAGGAAGCAGTCCGCCAGAACCCAGGCGGCGGGGCTGGCGTAGCAGACGGCGGTGAAGCCGAAGACGGACACCAGGGCCGCCACAGCGCCCCGGGCGATCATCTCGGACACACCGGCAATGACGGCCAGATTGGAATAGCCCAGGCCCTGGATGGTGAAGCGGAACAGGTTCACCCCCAGCAAGGGGATATAGAACGCCGCATTGGTCACCAGCAGCTGCCGGGCCAGGGGCAGGATCTGGGCCGAGGAGGCCACATCCTTGGAGTCCAGGAACAATGCCGTCATCTGGGCGCCCAGGAAATACATGACGACCAGGGCCGCCAGGGAATAGGCAACGCCCAGAATGCAGCAGTCCTTCACCCCGTGGTGCACCCGGTCCAGCTTTCCGGCGCCCAGGTTCTGCCCGGCGTAGGTGGCCGCCATGGTGCCCATGGCGTCATAGGGCGTGGCAAACAGATTCGTCACCTTGCCGGAGGCCGCCACGGCGGCCATGGACACGGCGCCCAGACCGTTGACCGCCGTTTGCAGCAGAATGGAGCCGATGGCGGTAATGGAGTATTGCAGCCCCATGGGCAGGCCCATGATCAGCAGCCGCCGGACGCAGTGGCCCCGCCAGAGAAGATTTTCCTTTTTCAGATGCAGAATGGGGAACTTCCTGTCCATATACAGCAGGCACAGCAGCCCGGAGATCAGCTGGCTGATGAGCGTTGCCCAGCCCGCACCGGCCACGCCCATTTGCAGGGTCACCACGCACACAATGTCCAGAGCCACATTCAGCAGGCTGGAAAACACCAAAAACATCAGCGGCGTCCGGCTGTCCCCCAGGGAGCGGAGGATGCCGGAGAGCAGATTGTAGAGCATGGTGGCAGGAATGCCCAGGAAGATCAGGAAAATATAGTCATAGGCATAGGAGAAGGTGCTCTCCGGGGTATTCATGGCGGTGAGGATCGCACGGCAGCCGATGGTGGTGACCGCCGTGACAATCAGCGCAATGATGCCGCCCAGCCAGATCATATTGCCCACGAAATTGCGCAGGCCGTCGAAGTCCTTCTCGCCGAATTTCTGAGCCACGGGAATGGCAAACCCGGCACAGACGCCGTTGCACAAGCCCAGCACCAGGAAATTGATGGAGCCCGTGGAGCCAACCCCCGCCAGGGCCTCCATGCCCAGGAAATTGCCCACAACCACCGTATCCACCATGGCATAGAACTGCTGAAACAGCAGCCCCAGCAGCAGCGGCAGAATAAACGACAGCAGTATGGGCATGGGCGCGCCCACAGTCATGTCTCTTGTCCGATCCTTCGGCATATGTTTTCCTCCCCAAAAATGCTTTATCAGGCGCAAATCGTACCACCATTTTTTCCTGCTGTCAATCCGGGAAAAATCAATAAAAATACGTGAAAAAACCGGGTTTTCCTTGTGAAATAATTGCTTAAAAAGCCTTCTCTCCAGGCAATGGCGTCAACCTAAAAATTCTATCGCAGGGGGCTGTTAGAAAACGCTCTGTCATTGCGAACCAGCGCGCACGCTGGTGTGG
>OMED01000250.1_pt1 | contig 30203 bp, 29 predicted proteins | sample 1673411 | NCBI WGS metagenome assembly OMED01 (sample SAMEA103958110, study PRJEB25191) | human gut metagenome | reverse complement strand
GATTTTATATGGGGGTGTGAAGCGTCGCCGGGGGGGATGGTTTTATGTGGGCGGCGGGAGGTTTTGCAGCTCACACGCCCAGCTTTTCCAGGGCGGCCAGCTTCAGGCAGGTGCAGAACACGGCGATGGCCTGCTCCAGCTCCGCCACCGGCGGCAGGGAGGGGGCGATGCGGATGTTGCTGTCCTGGGGGTCCTTGCCGTAGGGGAAGGTGGCACCGGCACCGGTCATGGTGACGCCGGCCTCCTTGCACAGGGCCAGGGTGCGCTTGGCGCAGCCGGGCATGACGTCCACGCTGACAAAGTAGCCGCCAACGGGGCGCTTGTAGCCGGCGATGCCCAGCGGGGCGATCTCCTTGTCCAGAGCGTCCAGCACCGCGTGGAATTTGGGGGCCAGGATGGCGGCGTGCTGCTTCATCAGGGCCAGGGTGTGGGCCTTGTCCTTCAGGAACAGAACGTGGCGCAGTTGGTTGATCTTGTCGAAGCCGATGGTCTGGATGTTGATGAGCTTGGAGAAGTAGGCGATGTTGTCGGCGCTGGATGCCATGACGCCCACGCCGGCACCGGGGAAGGTGACCTTGCTGGTGGAGGCGAACTCGTAGACCATGTCGGCATTGCCGTACTTCGCGCACAGGCTGATGATGTCGGGGAATTCCACATAGTCGCAGTCGAACTCGTGGATGCAGTAGGCGTTGTCCCACATGAGCATAAAGTCGGGGGCGGCGGGCTTCATCTTCGCCAGACGGTCGATGGTCGCGGCGGAGTAGATCACGCCCTCGGGGTTGGAGTACTTGGGGACATTCCACATACCCTTGACGGCGGGGTCCTTGATGAGGGCCTCTACCTGGTCCATGTCGGGGCCGTCGGCGGTCATGGGGACGGAGATCATCTCTACGCCGAAGCTCTCGGTGACCTTGAAGTGGCGGTCATAGCCGGGCACCGGGCAGATCCACTTGACCTTGTCCAGCTTGCACCAGGGCTTTTCGCTGTGGAGCAGACCGTTGGTGAAAGCCTTGGATACGGCGTCGTACATCAGCTGCAGGCTGGCGTTGCCGCCCACGAACACCTGCTCCGGCTTGCAGCCCAGAATGTCCGCAAACAGCCTTCTGGCCGCGGGGATACCCGCCACCTCGCCGTAGTTGCGGACGTCGATGCCGTCGGAGACGAAGTCCTCCGGCTTGGTCAGCAGGCCGAAGATCGGCGTGACCAGGTCCAGCTGGGCCTTGCTGGGCTTGCCCCGGGCCATATTCAGGCTGAGGCCCATGGCCTTGAGCTTTTCGTATTCCGCCTGCACGGCGGCGTATTCCGCCTGACGCTCCTGAAGGCTCATGTCTGTATATTTCTTCATTGCATTTTCCTCCGTTTCCTTGTGTTCCATGCGGATTTCTTGCGAATTATACTACACTATTTGCACAAAAATTGCAACCACAATTTGTGAATATCGTAGAAGGAAATTTCTCCGGGCGGGTGGGAGGTACCGTATATTTTGACAAAAAAGTGCCGCCGCGGCCAGGGGGGGGTGCCGCGGCGGCAAAGACAGGGAGCGTTATTGGGCGGAGATGTCCTCCGCTTCCTTTTCCAGCAGGGCCTTTTTGGCGGCCACGGCGGACTGGGCGCAGCCGTACTCCCAGTTCCACGGGTCTTTCCGGCAGACACCGTCGGCAAAAGGAACGAAGATGGACAGCAGGCCCACGGCGGCCAGGATCCAGCAGTACCACATACCGCCCACGATGGCGGCGGGGCTGGTGTGCAGGGCGTCGGAGGTCACGGTGGCGTTGGCCAGAGCGGCGGCGCTCAGCAGCTGTGCGCCGTAGGGGATGATGCCCTGGAACACGCAGGAGAAGATGTCCAGCAGGGAGGCGGTGCGGCGGGGATCCACCTTGTATTCATGGGACACGTCACGGGCCATGTCGCCGGCCACGATGATGGCCACGGTGTTGTTGGCGGTGGCGCAGTCGCACAGGGAGACCATGGCGGCGATGCCGACCTGGGCGGACTTGTTGCCCTTCATGACCTTCCGCAGCTTTTGAATGATCCAGGCGATGCCGCCGTTTTTGGCGATGAGTTCCGACATACCGCCGCACAGCAGCGTCAGGAAGAATACCTCGTTCATGCCGGTGAAGCCGTCCCACACGCTCTGGGCGAAGGCGGCAATGGTCAGATCACCGCAGCAGATGCCCACCAGACCGGCGGAGAAGATACCCACGGTCAGGGCCAGGAACACGTTGAGCCCGCACAGGGCCAGGACCAGCACCAGCACGTAGGGCAGGACCTTGATGAGATCGAAGGGCAGGGCCTCCAGAGGCATGACCGTCTCCGGACGGCCGAAGATCAGCAGGAGGACCAGGGTGATCAGCGCCGCCGGCAGGGCGATGAGGAAGTTGACACGGAACTTGTCGCGCATTTCGCAGCGCTGGCTGCGGGTGGCGGCAATGGTGGTGTCGGAGATCATGGAGAGGTTGTCGCCGAACATGGCGCCGCCCACCACGGCACCGATGACCACGGTGAGAGACAGGCCGCCTTTTTCCGCAATACCCACGGCGATGGGGATCACGGCGGTGACGGTACCCATGGAGGAGCCGGTGGCGGTGCCCATAAAGGCGGAGATGACGAACAGACCGGCGGCCAGGAATTCCACCGGTACCAGGGACAGACCCAGATTTACCGTGGATTCGCGGCCGCCCATGACCGCCGCCACGTTGGCGAAGGCACCGGCCAGAATGTAGATCATCAGCATGGTGAGGATGTCCACGTTGGCGGCACCCTTGGCAAAGGTGTCGAACTTCTCGTTAATGGTGCCCTTGAACATGATAAAGGCCGCCAGCACCGCCAGGAACATGGCGGTGACGGAGGGGAACTGGTAAAAGGCCATCTCCATACCCTTTACCTGGTAGTAAATGCCGGCGCCCATGTAGATGACGATGAACATCGCGAAGGGGAGCAGCGCCAGCCCACTGGGCCGCTTTTCATTGAGGTTTTTCATAGCTGGTATCCTTTCTTTCTATCCAAACAGCGCCTGCGGCGCAGAAAATGTCCGCGCTGCGAGGACAGCGCGGGCATCCACAAATCGTATGGTATCGTAAAAGGAAACTTTTGTCAACGAGTATTTTAAAAAATTGCGCCATCTGGCTATCTAAGAAATCGATAGCAGACCTACCTCCGGCGGATATCGTATATATCCGTCCGGCGGGCGGAGAGGATGGGCAGCTGCTGCCGGACAGCATCCACCCGGGAGAGATCCAGGTCGACGACGGCGGTTTCCTCGCCGCTGCCGCATTCATGCAGCACCGTGCCCCAGGGGTCGCAGACCAGAGAGTGGCCCCAGGCCACATAGGAGGCGGCCTCGTCCCGGGCGGGGGCGGCACCCACGGTGAAGCACTGGTTATCTACCGCACGCTGACGCAGGAGCAGTTCCCAGTGGGCGGGGCCGGTGGTCATGTTGAAGGCCGCCGGGGCCAGCAAGACCCGGGCACCCTCCAGAGCCATGAGGCGGCACAGCTCCTCGAACCGCAGGTCGAAGCAGATGCACAGGCCTATTCTGCCATAGGGTGTGTCGAAGAGGGTGATGTCGTTCCCCGGCGACAGGGTGGCGGACTCGCGGAAGGACTGACCGCCCTGCACGTCGATGTCGAACAGGTGCATTTTCCGGTGGCGGGCCACGCAGGTGCCTGTGGGGTCGAAAACGTAGGCGGTGTTATAGATCTTGTCGCCATCCAGCTCGGGGAGGGAACCGCCTACCAGCCAGAGGTTTAGCTCCCGCGCGGCGCGGGAAAGCATCTGATATGCCGGACCGCCCGCAGGCTCGCCGTAGGCGCGGAAGCAGGCGTTGTCATAGGGGCAGCAGAACATCTCCGGCAGGATGGCCATGTCGGCGCCGCGGACGGAGCGCAGCAGGTCTTCCGCGTGGCGGAGGTTGGCGGCTTTGTCGGCGGTGACGTGCATTTGAATTTGTGCCAGCTTCATGGGGGTCCCTCCTTAATACTCGCGCAGGACCAGCTCGGTGACGCCCTCGCTTATGCTGACAAGGCGTTTCACTTGACTGCGCTTGTTGTACACCGTCCACAGCATATCCCGGATGGCGGTGCCGCCCCGGTAGCCGTGGATGAGGCGCAGGCGGTAGACACCGCCGCCGCAGCGGCGCAGCGCCGCGTCGATGGCGATCTGCGCCTGGTACGTATTCATGCCGTGGAGATCCAGCTCCATCACGCCGCCCATCATATTGAGCACCTCCGAACTTTTGTTGCTTTTATGATACCGCAAAAGCGTTGAGTTTGCAAGGTGGACGTGGTATAATACGTCACAAATAGGATACATTTGTGAGGCAATTATGAGAATTCTGGTACTTTCCGATTCCCACGGGAATGTGGACAATATGGCCCGCGCGGTGGAGCTGACAGCGCCGGACCGGGTGCTGCACCTGGGGGACTGCCAGCGGGACCTGACGGCCCTGCGGGCGCGGTTCCCGGCGCTGCCCATGGAGGGCGTGCCGGGCAACTGTGATTGGGGCAGCTGCGACCAGCCGGAACGGCTGCTGGAGATCGGCGGCGTGCGGATCTTTGTGCTGCACGGGCACACGCGGAACGTGAAGCGTTCGCCTATGGCCGCCATGTACGCGGCGAAGGAGTACGGTGCACAGGTGCTGCTGTTCGGACATACCCATGTGCCGCTGGTGGACAACGACGGCTCACTGCTGACGCTGAACCCCGGCGCGGCAGGGGAGCCACTGCATCCTACCTGCGGCGTGCTGACCATCGAAAACGGCAGGGCTGATGTGTCCACCCTGCGGCTGTGAAGGGAGTGAAGGCCATGTTCTATATCGGGTGTCATCTGTCCGCCTCAGACGGCTTTTTGGCCATGGGCAGGACGGCCCTGTCCATCGGGGCCAACACGTTTCAATTTTTTACCCGCAATCCCCGGGGCAGCAAGGCCAAGGCCATCGACCCGGCGGATGTGGCGGCGTTTCTGGCGCTGGCGGCGGAAAACGAATTCGGCACGCTGGTGGCCCACGCGCCGTATACCATCAATCCCTGCTCCAAGGATGAGCACACCCGGGAGTTTGCCCGCATGACGCTTGCGGACGACCTGAAGCGGATGGAGCACCTGCCGGGGAACGTGTACAACTTCCATCCCGGCAGCCACACCGGGCAGGGTATGGAGACGGGTATTGCCCAGATCGCGGAGACGCTGAACGCCATCCTGACGCCGGATATCCGCACCACGGTGCTGCTGGAGACCATGTCCGGCAAGGGCAGCGAGGTGGGCAGCCGCTTCGAGGAGCTGCGGGAGATCATCGACCGGGTGGAGCTGTCGGACAAGCTGGGGGTGTGTCTGGACACCTGCCATGTGTCCGACGCGGGGTACGACATCGCGGACGACTTGGACGGGGTGCTGACGGAGTTTGACCGGATCATCGGTCTGGGGCGGCTGAAGGCGGTACACATCAACGACAGTCTGAACCCACGGGGCGCCCACAAGGATCGCCATGCCCGCATCGGCGAGGGCTGCCTGGGTGCGGAGGCGCTGGGCCGGGTGGTGCGGCATCCCGCATTGCAGGGGCTGCCCTTTGTGCTGGAGACGCCCAACGAGCTGCCGGGCTACGCACGGGAGATCGCACTGCTGAAGGCGCTGCGGGAGGGATGACTGTGCTGCGGCTGTCGGCGCTGGTGATCGTGCTGGTCACCGCCATCGGACTGTACAAAAAGGCGTGGCTGCCGGAGAAGCACTGTATCCGCGCCGGTTTTTTCGTGTACTACACACACCTGAGCAATCTGCTGATACTACTCTATGAGCTGGCGCTGGGCGCCAGCGGGCATGCCCCCCATTGCGGCACGTTCCGGTGGCTCAGTTCCCCGGGCGTGGCGCTGAGTATGACGCTGTGCATCTATGTGACGCACCTGATCTACGCCTTTGTGCTGCTGCCGACCGCCCACCGGCGGGACGATGAGAGCTGGCTGAAGGGGCGCTTTTCCTTCGGGAATGTCTGCGTACACTTTATTACGCCGGGGCTGACGGTGCTGCAGTGGCTGCTGTGGCAGGATAAGGCAGGGCTGACAGTGGGGCACGCCGTCTGGTGGCTGGTGCTGCCGCTGGCGTATTTTGCCTTTGCCATGCTGCGGGCCGGGACCGGCAAGCCTATCGGACGCACCGGCCAACTGTACCCCTATCCGTTTTTGGACTATCCCAGGCTGGGGGCGGGGCGGTTCTGGCTGTACGCCACAGCCATCCTGACGTTTTTCTTTGGACTGGGGTGTCTGTTTGTGGGGATCGGGCATTTACTGGCATAGAGCTTCATGTATGAGCAACGGACCGCTTTTATTTTCTGTGCGCTGCACAGCAAAAAAGACCGCCGGAGGGCGGTCTTTTTTCATGCAAACAGATTCCAGGGCCAGGCATCCGGCGGGGGACAGGCAACGTCGATGGGCTTGCCGGTGACGGGGTGTGTCAGCGCCAGCCGCGTGGACCACAGGGCGGGGGAGCAGTCGGCTTTGCTGCCGTAGCGGATATCCCCCATCAGGGGGAGGCCGCGGGAGGAGAACTGCACCCGGATCTGGTGGGTGCGGCCGGTGTGCAGCTGCACGCGCACCAGCGTCAGGCCGTCCGCTTCGCCCTGGACGGTGTAGCTGAGGGACGCCTGGCGGACGCCCTTCCGCATACGCTTGACCACATAGCTCTTGTTGTGGGCGGCGTCGCGGAACAGCAGGTCGGTGAGCGTGGCTTCGTCCTGCGCCGGCGTGCCCCGGAGAACGGCCAGGTATTCCTTGGTGACGCGGTGCTCTGCCACGGCGGCGGTGAGCTTTCCGGTGACGTCCCGGCGGCGGGAGAACAGCATAACGCCGCCCACCAGCCGGTCCAGCCGGTGGACGGTGGCGATATAGTCGTTCTGCCCCAGGGCGCGGTAGTGCTCGCGCAGCAGGCCGGGCATACAGGCACCGGAGGGGCTGTCCTCCGACAGGACGCCCACGGGCTTGACGCAGAGGACCAGATACGGGTCCTCGTAGAGTATACGGATAGGCGCCATATCAGTGACGGCGGCCGCGGTAGGAGTGGTGGCGGTACTGCTTGCTGCCGGGCTTGCCGTAGCGGCGGTTGCGGCCGTAGAACCGGAACCACAGAACCAGGGCGGCGACCAGCACCACCAGCGCCAGAACGGCGATGCGGGCGGAGCGCTGGGAGAAGAATTCGCCGATGGCGTGGCGCAGGGACAGGAAGCGGCTGGCGGACACGTCGGCCACGGCCAGCAGGGGTACGGTGACGTAGGTCGTGTCGCCGTAGCTGACGGTGATCTCGCCCAGGCGGTCGCCGGCGGCGATGGGGGCCAGCGCCGTCTCGTTATCCAGCGTGACGGTGCGGGTCAGGGCACTGACGTCCAGATCCTTGGGCAGCATGGCGTCGGCGCTCTCCGCCGGGTGGACGGCCACGGTGGAGACCTGCTTGCTCAGGGCCACGGGGACCTCCTGGATCAGCTCATTCTCGTCCAGCACCTGCTGGGGGGCAAAGTTGTCAAAGCCCCAGTCGAACAGACGGGCCGTCTCGGTAAAGCTCTCTACGATGTAGCCGGAGCCGTTCTCCTTTTCGACCTTCTCCGCGCCCAGCACCACGCTGATGAGCGTGCGGCTGCCGCGGACGGCGGAGGAGACAAGGCACTGGCCGGCGGCATCGGTGCTGCCGGTCTTAATGCCCTGGGCGCCGGAGTACAGGTACCCGGCCAGCCGCCAGTTGGAGATCAGGGCGTTGGTGCTGTGGAGCACGCGCTCCTCCTCGGTCTTGTTGGTGGGAGGTATCTCATAGGACTTGGTGTTCACCATGGTCATAAAGTCCTCGTGCTTCATGGCCTCGCGGGTGATGAGATACAGATCGTAGGCGGAGGAGTAGTGGCCGGACTGGGTCAGGCCGGTGGTGTTGGCAAAGTGGGTGTTTTTGCACCCCAGCTCCTGGGCGCGCTGGTTCATGCGCGCCACAAAGGCATCTACGCTGCCGCACAGCGTCTCGCCCAGGATGTTGCACGTCTCGTTGGCGGAGATGACCAGCATACAGTACAGCAGCTGCTCCACCGTCAGCGTTTCACCTTCCACGATGTCGGCGGTGCTGCCGTCCTCCGGCAGGCCGCGCAGGGCGGTGGCGGTGGCGGTGACCTGCTGGTCCAGCCGCAGTTCACCCCGGTCGATGGCCTCGAAGACCAGCAGGGCGGACATGATCTTGGTGGTGCTGGCAATGGACAGCTCATCGTGGATATTTTTGTCATAGAGTATCGTGCCGGTCTCGGCCTCCACCAGCAGCGCGGCCTTGGCACGGATGGCCGGATCCTCCAGCGCGGCGGCGGGAACGGTCAGAACTCCGCATAAAATCAGGGCGGATAAAAAAACAGCAATAAAACGACGGATTTTCATGTGACTTTTTCTCCATGTATGCTATAATATAGGGGGACGGCCCCGTCCGGAGCATGGGGCCGGTATGTCCATGACCTATTATAAGCAAAAGAGGCGGGGTAGTCAACTGTGGGAAAGCGGATAAAATTGACAAAGACGGACGTGTTCCTGCTGGGACTGACGGTGCTGTTCGTCCTGGCGATGGCACTGACGTGGCTGCTGACGCCGCGGCAGGTGCGGGGCGGCTATGACATCAGCGCCGTGCCGCCGGAGGAGGCTGCGCCCGCGCTGCTGAAGGTGAACATCAACACCGCCAGCGCGGAGGAGCTGGACGGCCTGCCGGGGATCGGCCCGGTGCTGGCCCAGCGAATCGTGGACGAACGGGAGGCCAACGGACCCTATACCGGCGCGGAGGACCTGACGCGGGTGGAGGGAATCGGACAGGCCATCGTGGAGAGCATACAAGATCACATCATAACGGAGGATACGCAGGAATGAAGATATTGGTGGTAGACGACGAGAAGCTGCTGGTGAAGGGCATGAAGTTCAATCTGGAGAACGAGGGGTATGAGGTGATGACCGCCTATGACGGCGCGGCCGCCGTGGAGTTGGAGAAGAAGGAGAACTTCGACCTGATCGTCATGGACGTGATGATGCCCGGCCTGTCCGGCAGCGACGCCTGCATGAAGATACGGGAGTTTTCCGATGTGCCCGTCATCATGCTGACCGCCCGCAGCGAGGACAGCGACAAGCTGATGGGCTTTGCCTGCGGTGCGGACGACTATGTGACGAAGCCCTTTAACATTCTGGAGCTGAAGGCACGCATCCGGGCACTGCTGCGGCGGTCCATGAACGGGAACCAGGCGGCCCAGAGCCGCCAGCGCACGCCGCTGCTGACCGTGGGCGACCTGAGCCTGGATACGGAGCAGCGGGTGGCCCTGCGGGACGGAAAGACCATCGACCTGACCGCAAAGGAGTATGACCTGATCGAGCTGCTGATGAAAAACCCCCGGCGGGTGTACAGCCGGGAGAGCCTGATGGACCTGGTGTGGGGGTATTCCTACGCCGGAGATTATCGGACGGTGGACGTGCACATCCGACGGCTGCGGGAAAAGCTGGAGCCGGACCCCGCCAACCCGGTATACATTATGACGAAGTGGGGAGTTGGTTACTATTTTAAGGGAGAAGAACAGCCCACCGTGTGACACGGCGGCAGCAAATACGGACCAGACCCCGCAGGCGCAGACTATGTGGCAGCGCCTGGGCCTTGGTATACGCAAGCTGCGGGGCAAGGCGACCTTGCAGCTGAAGTTCAGCCTGAGCTATATCCTGGTCATCGCGGCGGTGCTGATCCTGCTGAACTCCTATCCGCTGCTGGTGAGCCAGAACATGATGGTGGCCTCCAATCAGAACAACCTGAAGAGCACCGCGAAGGTCATCGAGTCGGCGATGATGGGCTTGGAGAAGCTGACGGTGGAGAACGTGCAGGCGGCGCTGGAGGGCCTGGACGAGTCCGGCGCGGCCCGTATCATGGTGACCAACAGCGCGGGGCTGGTGCTGTACGACACCCGGCAGGGCAGCAACGCCGTGGGCGAATACGCGCTGTACTCCGTGGTGGCGGTGGCCCTGCGGGGACAGGACGCCAGCTATTGCAGCTACGACGGCACGGCGTTTTTGAGCCGCGTGGCCACGCCTGTGGTGTATCACAACCAGATCGTGGGCGCGGTGTACGCCTATGACTACGACACGGAGCAGTCGGAACTGCTGGAGGCGTTCCGGCACAACCTGCTCATTATCTCGCTGCTGATCGCCCTGCTGGTGGCGGGGCTGAGCATCGTGCTCAGCCAGATGCTGACCCGGCAGATCAGCGGGCTTTTGCAGGCCATCCGCAAGGTGCGTGAGGGCGCGTACAGCCACCGGGCTGACGCCAGCGGCACCGACGAGATCGCCCAGATCGCGGCGGAATTCAACAGCCTGACCGACCGATTGCAGACCACGGAGAACGCCCGGCGGCGGTTCGTCTCCGACGCCAGCCACGAGCTGAAAACGCCGTTGGCGGGCATACGGTTGCTGACGGACTCCATCCTGCAGACGGATCACATGGACGAGGAGACCACAAAGGAGTTCGTCACCGACATCGGGCGGGAGGCGGAACGGCTGAGTCGCATTACCGAGAACCTGCTGCGGCTGACGCGGCTGGACAGCGGCGTGGTGCAGCAGCCCTATCCCGTGGCGGTGGGGCCGGTGCTGGAGCGCGTGGAGCGTATGCTGACCATGGTGGCCCAGGAGAAGGGCGTGACCGTATCCGGCGCGGCGGACGAGGATGCCGTGGCGCTGGCCACCGACGACGATGTACATCAGATCCTCTATAACCTGATGGAGAACGCCATCAAGTACTCTGCCGCCGAGGGCGGCTTCGTCCGGGCGGAGGCCCATGTGGATGGGGACAAGGTGGTGCTGACGGTCAGCGACAACGGCATCGGTATACCGAACGAGGACCTGCCGCATATTTTTGACCGGTTCTACCGGGTGGACAAGATGCGCTCGCGGGAGGTGGGCGGCACGGGACTGGGGCTGTCCATCGTGAAGGACACCATCGAGAACCGGGGCGGCACCATCTCCGCCGGCCACGGCGCAAACGGCGTGGGCACGGTGTTCACCGTGTACCTGCCGCTGGCGGAAAGGGGGGAGGAGGCATGAAAAAGCGTATCATTTCCCTGCTGCTGGCGGCGGCGCTGGCGGCGAGCCTGTGCGCCTGCGGCGAGCAGCAGACGGCGGACGGCGGGAGCCTGCGGCTGTACTGCCCGGCGGACCTGAGCGAGCAGAACAAATCTGCCGGCGGCGGCGACGCCGTGCAGGGCATCGCCATCCCCTGGGCGGATATCACCGCCGGGGACCGGGGACGCCAGCAGCAGGCGCAGTACATCATGGAGCTGCTGCTGGGCGGCTGCACGGCGGAGGGATTCATCGCGCCCATACCCGTGGGGACGCAGCTGCTGAGCTGTACCGTCACCGGCGGAACGGTGTCGGTGGACATGAGCAGCGAATACGACCAGCTGATCGGCATTGACCGGACCATCGCGGACTACTGCATCACGCTGTCGCTGATGCAGCTGGACGGCATTTACGCCGTGCGGCTGACGGTGGCGGGCGAGCTGCCTGCGGACCGGACCAGCGAGGTGTACACCTCAGAGGAGGTGCTGCTGACCAGCCCGGACGACGTGGTGCGGACGGTGAAGGTGCAGCTGTACTTCCCGGACGGCGGCGGTACGCTGGTGGGCGAGGAGCGCCGGCTGACGGTGTACGAGGGGGAGACGGTGGCCCAGGCGGTGGTGAAGGCACTGACGGAACGGCCGCTGGACAGCTACGCGGACCTGTACCCGCTGCTGCCGGAGGGCTTTACGGCCCTGAACGCCAGCACGGAGGAGGGGATATGCTACCTGAACCTGCCGGGGAGCGTGGCGGCGCTGCTGCCGGAGGACGCGGAGGCGCAGAACCGCATGATACAGGGGCTGGTGGACTCGCTGTGCTCACTGGAGGATGTGACGCAGGTGCAGCTGATGCTGGACGGCGAGTACCAGCTGATGCTGGGGAGCGTTCCCATCAGCCGGCCCATACTGCCCACGGGCGGCGTACAGCCCATGGCGGAATAACCGAAAACAGCCGGACTTTTGCACAAAAAGTCCGGCTGTTTTTGCATTTTATGCCCAAAAATATGCCATTCCCTGCCAGCATATTGTTTTGCCTCGCACAAAGTGGTATAAGTAGATGTATCATTGACCGACAGGCGCGCCCGCCCTTACTGGCCGATGACAAAAATATGTGCGTCAGGGGGTATACCCCCGTGAGCGTTTCAGCGGCGCTGAAACGACCCCTCTGGCCGAAAAAGGAGAGAGGAAAATGAAAAAAGCAGTCAGCCTCCTGCTGGCGCTGGTGATGGCGGTGGGGCTCGTCGTTCCCGTTTGGGGCAACGATTTGCCCAGCGGCACGGAGCCGCTTTTTTTCTATGGGTAGGACAATAAACAGGAATGGCACTATTTTAACGGCACTGGGCTTGGCCAGGGCAATAGCGTGACCTTTGATAGGGTCTATAAGGATGAAGGAAATGACAGCTACACGCAGCTCACTGGCTTTACGGTAGATAGTCAGGCCACTGCCGCAGGCTTGACCGCCACGGTGAACGGCGGTGCACTGACGGTTACTGCCGCAAATGACTGTGATGCCGAAGTTAAGTTCGTGGTGATCGAGGCCGCAGGCGTGAAATACGCGCTGCGCGTTATCGTTAATGAAACCTCCGGCGGCAATCAGGGCGGCCAGGGCGGCCCTCCCACTACGGGCCAGATAAAAGATGCAAAGCAGCTTACCGGAGACAAACCGGCCATTGATATGGCTCTTGACTATCTGGGGATCGGCACGAGTGGTGCAGCAGGGTCTGTTACATACAAGTATGTCGATGGCGGAAACAGTGACATTTCCATCAACGGTACATCGATCGGGCCTGACGGCCTGTTTACAGACACGGCAGCGGCCCGCGCGGCGGTCAATGCTTATTACAGCTTGCAGCCCGCGGCCCAGAATATACTGGATACGCTCTACCTTCGCGTAAACGATGAGCTGTGGATGTTTTCCCGCAGAATGGATTACTTCAGGCAGCTGGTGCAGATAGCCGAAGCGAAGGGGGACGACAGCGTTCCGACGGACCCGCTGGACTCTGAAAATGAAGCGGCAGTGATGCTGAAAAACGGCGGATTCACCGCGCCTGCTCTGGGCCGGGATATGACGATCACATTCCCAGAGCAGCTGGTGCGCGGCGTGGACTACAACTATAACTATGCGCTCGTTGACAGTATCGGCGTGCTGACGGTCGAGATCTACAAGGGCGAGAAGCAGCATTGGATCGAAGCAGCCAGAAATAACCCCAAGGGGATCAATTATCAGGTGATATTCCGCAATCCGACCGGCGGGGATTATCATGAATCAACTGCCGGAAATGGAAACAGCGGCGTTTGGGACGCATGGGCCAAGGGAGAAATATCGCTGAGAAAGAATAGCGACAGGACCGACAGCAAGGGCTTTGGCCTGGCGGCGGTGAATACGCGGGACGGCTTTATGACCGTCAATGCCATCGAAAATTACGGCGAGATGATGGTGCTGTCCGTGTGGAACAGTAACGAGAGCATGAAGGAGGGAAAACCGGTCAAGAATCTGGTGCTGGTGCGTATCCGCATTGTGGACCAGTTTACCTATGAGGCAGAGGCCGGCATGGGTGAGGGAGCGCTGCCCGCTGTAAATGTGAAGGACGAGGAGCGTGTGAAAGTAACAGGTGTAAATGCTGAGATCTGGAACGTGGCACGCGAGGCAGAACGGCTGGTGGTACGGCCCAAGGAGGGTACGCTGGCAGGCATCTTTGAGGCGGAGAAAAAGTGGGAGAACATCGGTACACTGACGGTGGCGGCGCCTATGTCGGACTATAAGCTGGCGGCAGTGAACGGCAAGCAGATCAGTAATGGCGGCGACACCTGGACTTGCGAGCAGTTCTTCCCGCAGTCCAATGGCCAAAACGGGCCGGGAACGGCGACAACAAGAACGTTCACGTTAACATGGGTATCCGGTGATGCGCAATATGATGAACAGTTTACCCTGTACATTGGCGAGATGGCCACTACAGCACAGGATCGATTCAGCCAAATAGTGAACGCCGGTAGCCAATCCAGCGTTCCCGTGGTGGCACCCAGCGAGGAGTTTGCCAACGAAGCGATGGGCAAGATTACGGCGGGTTCCGGCTTAGACGTAACATACGACAAGAGCACCGGCAGATTCCAGGCTACGTTTGACGGCAGCAAGGGCTTGCCCTCATTGGCTGACCTGGACAAGGGGTTTGTGCTGGTGCCGGACGATGCATTTAAGGACAAGGTCGCGGGTTTCCACACGCACCCCTTTGAAAGCACAGGCGATCCGGCGGAATTTGACGCGGATTGGTTCAAGATGGTGAAGCTGGGCTTCGACCAGGAGCGCAGCGATCCGAACCGGACGAACAGCTATCCGGAAAACACAGTGGCGAGGACTATCCCCTTTGTGGCCACCAACAGGCTGGTACGTGACGGTGTGACGATCTACTTTGCCTTTACTCAGAACTATCGCGGCATGGTCATCGAATGGGTGGACGCGAATAATACCGTTCTGGGGTACACCATAGCCTATGGCAAGAATGGCCCGTTTGTCATGACTACCAAAACGGAAGTCAGCGAAAATGAGCCGGAGCATGACAAGACGTACAATGAACCCTTTGCCGTGGCAGAGGGCGGCGGTGAATTCTGGTGCGAGCGCTATCCCCAGGAGGGCGGCAACGGCCAGAAGTGGTATTTCCGTCTGCGTGTCAGCGGACGGCAGCAGGGGAATGGTGAATACACGGTTTATCTGCCGTACAGCTATCTGGAGATCACTGACGCAGAGGCGCAGCGGCTGATCAACAGCGGGCGCAAGGCGCGGATCGACCACTATGTGAACGGCGACGGTATGGCACCGGAGACCCTTGAGGGCACCTACACGGAGTGGGGCATCTGCTTCAAGACCAGCAGCTTCTCGCCGTTTGTGATCAGCACGGCGGCGCAGAGCAGCTCCGGCGGAGGGTACTACTACGGCGGCGCGTCCACGCCCGGAATTTCCGCGGTGAAGACGGCTGATGCCGCCAAGAGCGCCACGGATTACACCTCCGGCATCTACGGGCTGACGTTCCGCAGCACGGCGGCGTTCAGCGGCTTTAAGGGCGTGCAGGTGGACGGCAGGACCATCGCCGCGGCCAACTACGTCGCCGAGGACAACGGCGGCATCGAGGTCTATCTGAAGGCGGTGTATCTGCGGACGCTGAAGGACGGCAGGCACACGGTGACCATTCTGTCCGATGCGGGCAACGTGACGATGAACTTCACCATCGGCGGGGTGGACAGCCCCACCACGTTCGACGCGGGCATCGGGGCCTACGTGGGCATGGCGCTGGCGTCCGTGGGCGGCATGGCCTGGATGCGGAGAAGGAAGCGCTGACCGGCCTATACGGCGGCGCACAGCCAGTACCCCGGCTTCGCCGGACCGATCATGCGGCATACGACCAGTACCCCCGGCGAAGCCGGGGGTACTTTTTTTGAAATCAGCTATTGCAAAAACGCGAAAATGTGGTATCATACGTGCGAGCGCCGCACTCTGCTGGACGGAGGCGGCAGCAGGAGGTAAAAATTATGAATAACGAAACGAAGCACGGAAAATACACCGTGCAAGACTTGGTGCGCATTTCTGTGCTGGTGGCCATTATGCTGCTGCTGGAGGTCACGGGACTGGGCATGATCAAGATGCCGGGGCTGGAGATCACCCTGCTGATGGTGCCGGTGATCGTGGGCGCCATTGTCATGGGGCCGGCCAGCGGCGCCATTCTGGGCGGCGTGTTCGGCTGCATCAGCTTCTGGGAATGCTTCGGCAGGAGCCAGTTCGGCGCGGTGCTGCTGGGTATCAACCCCATCTACACGTTTCTGGTGTGCGTGCCCACCCGTATTCTGGCGGGCTGGCTGTGCGGCGTGGCCTTCAAGGGCCTGAACAAGCTGGACAAGACGAACCTGTGGTCCTTCGGCGCGGCGGGCCTGATCGGCGCGCTGTGCAACACGGTGCTGTTTATGACCACGCTGTGCCTGTGCTTCTACAACACAGAGTATATCCAAGGCTTTGTGGCCGCCCTCGGCAGTGCCAACGCATTCCTGTTCGTCATCGCCTTCGTGGGTGTGAACGGCCTGGTAGAGGGCGTGGTGTGCCTGATCACCGGCGCGGCTATCGCCAAGGCGGTCATGTACAGCCGGGGCAAGCTGGCTGCCCGCAAGACCAACGCATAAGACGGGAGGCGCGCGTATGCTGCTGGCTTTGGACGTGGGAAACACCCATGTGGTCGTGGGACTGATGGAGGGGCGCGAGGTGCGCCGCAGCTTCCGTATCGCCACCCGGCGCGACAACGCCGTGGGCGATTACGCCGTGGCACTGAGCCAGCTGTTGGAGCTGGCGGAGGTGGACAGGCAGGAGGTGGAGCAGGTCATCATCTCCTCGGTGGTACCGCCGGTGACCCGGGCCCTGCAGGGCGCGGCACGGCTGCTGACCGGAAAGGAGCCGCTGGTGGTGGGCGGAAACGTCCGCTGCCGCGTACCGGTGCGTATCAAGCGGCCGGAGACGCTGGGTGCGGACCTGCTGACCGCCGCCGTGGGCGCGCTGGATCTGTATCAGCCGCCGCTGCTGCTGGTCGACATGGGTACCGCCACCACGGTGACGGTGCTGGATGAGCAGGGGGCGTTCCGGGGCGGGGCTATCCTGCCGGGCGCGAATCTGGCGCTGTCGTCCCTGGCGGGCGGCACGGCGCTGCTGCCGGACATCCCGCTGGCGGTGCCGGATAGAGCCATCGGCGACGATACGCTGACGTGTATGCAAAGCGGGTGCGTGCTGGGCTCGGCACTGCTGCTGGACGGACTGATCGACCGGATGGAGGCCGAGCTGGGCCGGAAGGCCACGGTGGTGGCTACCGGCGGCATCGCGCCGGTGATCGCGCCGGCCTGCCGGCACGAGATGCACATGGCCGCGGACCTGATCCTGCGGGGACTGGCCGTGCTGTATGAGCAGAATAAGTGAAGGAAAGAACGCCTCCGGCACTGCCGGAGGCGTTCTTGTCGTATTTCAGCGGTCACTTCAGCAGGTTGAAGGTCATGATGGCGGCGCCGAGGATCACCAGCACCACGCCGGTGGCGCGGTTCAGCGTTTTAGGTTCGGCCTTGTTGGCAAATACCGCGGCGACCCGCGCCCAGATCAGCGTGAAGACCACGCACAGCGCCAGTACCGTCCAGTCCGGCGCGCCGCCGATGGTGAAGTGGGAAATGGCGCCGGTCAGGGCGGTGAAGGTCATAATGAACACGCTGGTGCCCACGGCGGTTTTCAACTCATAGCCCAGCACCGTGGTCAAAATCAGCAGCATCATCATGCCGCCGCCCGCGCCCACGAAGCCACAGATGAAGCCGATGACGATGCCGCAGACCACGGACTGGACGGCACGCTTTTTGGCGGAGACACCCAGCATGGCCTCCTTGGTGGTCATAACGGGACGGACGATGAACTTGACGCCCAGCAGGAACGTCATGATCACGGAGAAGCTTCCCATGGTGCGGGAGGGCACCAGGCTGGCGATGTAGCTGCCTGCCACGGTGAACAGAAGCACGGTGACCATCATAATGATGCCGTTCCGGATATCCAGGTTCTTGTTTTTGTGGTAGGTGTAGGCGGAGACGGCGCTGGCCAGCACGTCGGAGGCCAGAGCGATGCCTACCGCCATGTAGGGGTCCATGCCCAGAAATGTGATGAGCATGGGACTGACGACCGCCGCGGCGCTCATGCCCGCAAAACCGGTGCCCAGTCCTGCGCCCATACCGGCGAAGAAGGTGACGGCCAGTATCGTGATGAACTTCATGCGGTATTCCTCCGATGGACGCCCCCGGCGATGCCGGGGGCGTTTCGCTTATTTTTTGTTCAGGATCTCCATGAACTCCTCGCCGGTGATGGTCTCCTTCTCGTACAGGAAGGCGGCCAGCTCGTCCAGCTTGGCGCGGTTGTCGGTGAGGAGCTTCAGCGCCTTCTCGTGCTGCTGCTTCACCAGTGCCACCACCTGCTGGTCGATCTTCGCCTGGGTCTCGGCGGAGCAGGCCAGAGACGTGTCGCCGCCCAGATATTGGTTCTGCACCGTCTCCATGGCCACCATGTCGAAGTCCCTGCTCATGCCGTAGCGGGTGATCATGGCGCGGGCCAGCTTGGTGGCCTGCTCGATGTCGTTGCTGGCACCGGTGGTGATGGTGCCGAACACCGTCTCCTCAGCGGCGCGGCCGCCGGTGAGGGTGGCGATCTTGTTCTCCATTTCCTCCTGAGACATCAGGTAGTGGTTGCCCTCCTCCACCTGCATGGTATAGCCCAGAGCACCGGAGGTGCGGGGCACGATGGTGATCTTCTGCACCGGGGCGGAATTGGTCTGCTTGGCCGCCACCAGCGCGTGGCCGATCTCGTGGTAGGCCACGATATGCTTCTCGTGATCGGTCATAATGGCGTTCTTCTTCTGGTAGCCGGCAATGACTATCTCGATGCTCTCCTCCAGGTCGGCCTGGGTGGCAAAGCGGCGTCCGTCACGGACGGCGCGGAGGGCAGCCTCGTTGACGATGTTGGCCAGCTCGGCGCCGGAGGCACCGGAGGCCATACGGGCGATCTTGTTGAAGTCCACGTCCTCGGCGATCTTGATCTTTTTGGCGTGTACCTTCAGAATGGCCTCGCGCCCCAGCAGGTCGGGCAGCTCCACGGGTACACGGCGGTCGAAACGACCGGGTCGGGTCAGGGCCGGATCAAGAGACTCCGGGCGGTTGGTGGCGGCCAGAATGATGACGCCGGTGTTGCCCTCGAAGCCGTCCATCTCGGTGAGCAGCTGGTTCAGCGTCTGCTCCCGCTCATCGTTGCCGCCGTACTGGCCGCCGCTGCGCTTCTGGCCGATGGCGTCGATCTCATCAATGAACACGATGCAGGGGGCTTTCTCCTTGGCCTGCTTGAACAGGTCGCGCACCTTGGACGCGCCCATGCCCACGAACATCTCTACGAATTCGGAGCCGGACATGGAGAAGAAGGGCACGTTGGCCTCGCCGGCCACAGCCTTGGCCAGCATGGTCTTGCCGGTGCCCGGAGGGCCCACCAGCAGCACGCCCTTAGGCATGGACGCGCCGATCTCCTGATACTTGGTGGGATCGTGTAGGTAATTGACGATCTCCGTCAGGTTCTCCTTGGCCTCGTCCTCACCGGCCACATCGGCAAACTTGATGCCCTCGGCGGACTTGACGTAGACCTTGGCGTCGGACTTGCCCATATTGAACATCAGGGAGTTGCTGCCGCCCATTTTCTTCATCAGGCTGCGGGAGATGATCTGACCGATGGCGATAAAGATCACCAGCGGCAGGATCCAGCCCAGGATATCCGTCAGCAGGGAAGTCTGCTCGATCTCCTCGCCGGTGGTGGAGATGCCCGCGTCCAGCAGGCGCTGGACCAGGTCGTCGTCGGGGACGATGGCGGTCTTGTAGATGGTTTTGCCGTCGGTGGAGGTAAAGAGGATGCGGTTGCTCTGCTGCTGGATCTCCACCTGGCCGATCTCATTCTTCTCGGTCATGGAGACGAAGGTGTTGTAGTCTACCTCCTTGATCTGGTGCTCCGCCAGCCAGGGCATGGCCAGCAGGTTGAACAGCAGCACCAGCAGTACCACGATCATGTAGTAGTAGATCAGAGGTTTCTTGGGGGATTTGACCTCGTTCATGGTAAGGCCTCCTTGTTCTGCATAGCTTTTTTTCTTTGATGAATTACCCTACCACATTTTGCCCGAAGTGTCTATAAGCAAATCCACAAAAACTGCGGGAAAACCCCGTTCCGGAGGCCGGAACGGGGCAGAATTTACGTTTCTGACACAATTACAGGGCGGCGAACAGGCGGCTGCCGGTGCGGTGGAGCCAGCGCAGCAGCACCAGCGTCAGCACGACGGTCAGCACTGTCCAGACCAGCAGATACCACGCTGCACCCATGTCGATACCGAACAGGTAGTACAGCACGCCGACAAGGGCGGCGTACACCCAGCCGCCCAGCATGGCAAGCAGCACCGTCAGACGCTGCTTGATGACGGTGATCTCATTGGTCCAGACCAGGTTGGGGCGCTTCAGGTCCATGGTCAGGCCGAAGGCTGCCGACAGCCACACAAAGGCCTGAGGCAGCGCTATCAGCAGGAGGGCCAGCGGCAGGGCGGGGCGGACGGCCAATAGTATCAGTACAGAGGTGACTGCCATGGGGATACCCGTTACCAGCACCTGTACCAGCAGCTTTGCACGCAGTACCTGCCACGGTGTCACCGGCAGGGACTGTGCCAGCCACAGGTTCTTCCCCTCCAGGGAGATGGAGGAGGAGGCCATGTCGTTCATGGAGCCTACCAGGAACAGGGCGGCGCACAGCGTCGTCGCCAGAAGACCGGAGGCCTCGCCGCCGGCCATTTCGTATATAACAGGCAGCAGGTCGCTGCTCTTTACCAGCAGCAGCACGCCCAGAATGGGCAGCATGACCGTGCCCAGACCGCAGTTGAGCATATAGTTGGGACTGGCGGTGAAGCGGCCCAACTCCTTACGCAGCAAGGCGGCGGGCACACCGGCGGCCCTGACGGCCGTCTCCTTATAAACGGCCTTGGCGCCGCCGTTGTTGGCGGTGGCAATGGACAGGAATGTGCGGCTGAGCAGCAGGTATGTGAGCGCGCACAGCGCCGCCATTACGGCCAGCACCAGCACGACAGCCAGATAGTCGCCGGCGCCCATACGGCCCATGAGATATAGGGGATAGGCGCTGCCGCGGATGGCTGCACCCACCTCATTCAGGTGCAGCATGAGCTGCTCGATCAGTTCGTTGGCGCGGAAGCACACCATGTAGTACAGGGCAAAGAACGCCAGCGCGATCAGGGTGGTAAGGAGGTTCTTGCGCTTGAGCTTGCTGTGGATCTTGGCTACCACCCAGCCCAGCAGACAGGAGAGCACCAGCACCAGCAGGGAGACGGCCAGAATCAGCGCGATGCCGCCAAGCACAGTGGCGGCGGTCAGCACACCGACGGCCCAGTAGACGATGACGCAGGGCAGCAGGATCACGCCGGAGAACATCAGACCCATCAGGTATACACCCAGCAGCCGGGAGGCCAGAATGGCACGCACGGGGATAGGCAGCGACAGCAGCAGGTCGTTGTCCTTGGCCTGGTACAGGCCGGAGAACGTGTTGAACACGCTGCCAAACACGCCCATCAGCACACCGACCAGGGCAAAGAGGGTGAAGTACAGCCAATCCAGACCGGCCTCGTGCAGGGGAGCGCACAGACCTATGGAGAACAGCGTGAACATACCGCCGATAACGCCCACCATCAGCAGCACATACAGCACGATCAAACTGACGGTGCTTGCCTTGGACCGGGGTTTGTTCTTTTTCGCGTCGTAGAAGTAGCTGCGGAAGATCTCGGACAGCTGCTTTTTCAGCAATAATTTGACCATTACTCCGCCTCCAGCTCCAGGAAGACCTCCTCCAGGGAGTCGTCGCCCTTGACCTCCTCCATGGTGCCGGAACGGATGAGCCGGCCGCCCTTGATGATAGCCACCTTGTCGCAGAGCTTTTCCGCTACCTCCAGCACATGGGTGGAGAAGAAGATGGCGCCGCCGTTGTCGCAGACCTCGCGCATCATGCCCTTGAGCAGGTGGGCAGCCTTGGGGTCCAGGCCTACGAAGGGCTCATCCATGATGATGACCTTCGGGTCGTGGAGCCACGCGGCAATGATGGACAGCTTCTGCTTCATGCCGTGGGAATAGGCGGCAATGGGTTGGGCCAGGTCGCCCGTCAGCTCAAAGGCATCCGCGTAGGTGCGGATACGGGCCTGCCGGGTCTGGGCGTCCACGCCGAATACGTCGGCGATGAAGTTCAGATATTTGATGCCGGTCATGTAGTCGTACAGATCCGGATTATCGGGGATGTAGGCCATCTCCCGCTTGCAGCCCAGGGGATCGGTCTTGATGGACCGGCCGTCGATGGTGATCTCGCCCTGGTCAAATTGCAGGATACCCACCACGGATTTCAGCGTGGTGGTCTTGCCGGCGCCGTTATGGCCGATGAAGCCGTAGATCTCGCCGGGGGCGATGTGCAGCGACAGATCGTCCACGGCCTTCTTTTCGCCGTAGGTCTTGGTCAGATGTTGAATGTCCAGCATGGGATCAGTTCCTCCTATTCCTCTCCTAAGCTTCTATTGTGGGGCATCATCAGCCGCGGCTGCGGCTGATGATGCGAACGATGCCCATAACGGCGGCGTACAGCACGCCGGCCACCGCCCAGATGATCCAGCTGTACCGGGGTTGGCCGTTGCCGTGGGGACCGTAGGTGTACAGCAGGAATACCGCCGTGGCGGTGAGCCAGTAGATCATGGTGACGGTGCCCATCAGCTTGTGGTGCTTTTTCTGGGGACGGGTGTAGTCGCCCTCCTCCAGCAGCTGCTCCATGGCGCCCTGATATACGCCGGCGGTGACCAGTGCCAGACAGCCGATGGCCACCAGCACCAGCAGCGCGCAGACAGCGGCGATATAGAGCAGGTCGCTGCCGTTTATGCACATGGCGGCGAACAGCGGTACGGCGGCCAGCACACACAGCACCACGCCCACGGTGACGAGCCGGGTATGGGTGTTCTTGTATTCCCGCTGCCGCTGGCGGACCATGCCCTCCACGCCGTACTCCGTTTCAAAGGGTTCTTCCTCCAGGAACCGGTACTCCTTGGCTTCTGCACCTGTCCGCAGAAAGATGCTCACAGCCAGCGCTACAAGCGCCAGCAGCACGCACAGACCGATGCCGCTGGCGGCATTTTCGGAGATGTGGAAGCGCTGCACCTCGCTCATGCCGGCCAGCAGGATCAGCGTGACCGGGGAGATAATGCACAGGGCGGTGGCTACGGCGATCTTCGGCGCGGCGGCCTTACGCAGGGCCAGATAGGCGGAGGCTTGGGTCAGGCTCACGCGGCGCAGGGGCGTGTCGTCATCCTGGGCCGCGGCACAGGGGGCTTCCTCCTCCAGTTCGTCCTTCAGCAGGTAGTCGGTGGTCACGCCGAACAGGCGGCTCATCTGCACCACCTTATCCATATCGGGCACGGACTGTGCGCCCTCCCATTTGGATACGGACTGGCGGGTGACGCCCAGCTGCTCCGCCAGCTCCTCCTGACTCCAGCCTGCCTTCTTCCGCAGGGACACGATCTTGTCAGCTAAAATCATAGGTATGCTCTCCTTCCGTATGACGGCGGGTGCCGCCGTTTGGTTTTGATGGCGCTATCATACGGGTTTTGCCGGTTGCGGTCTATAAACCGGGGCTGGAAATGTGTCAACCGACGGTTGCGTTTCGGATTTTCGGGCAGTTTTCCTCTTTTGCTACAGGCTTATTGTACGCGAAAACGTTTTTACTGTCAACTTACAGGACGGTAAGATTTTATTAAGATATGTGCAAAAAAAGAGCCGCCCGGCGGGCGGCCCGTCTGTATTTTGTTATTCCTCCGTGAAATGCACGTGGTTGAAGATGTGGTCCTGACAGAAGCAGTGGTACCCGACGCACTTGCTGCAGTAACGGAATTGCAGATCAGGGTAGTCGGTATCCGTGCGGCCGCAGACGGCGCACTTGTGGCGATAGCCCTGCTGCTGGGCCTGCTTGGCCTGCTGCTGTTGGGCCTGACGGAACTGGACGGTCTTGCGGGAGTTCTGGTATTTGGCGCGCTCCTTCAGGTAGTGGACCTCCGGCCAGATGAACACGGCGAAGTTCAGCAGGGCCACGATGGGCAGCACCACACCGGCCCAGTTGTGGGCGCCGATGGCCTTGATGATGTCGAAGGCGAACAGTGCGCCGTCCAGGTACGCCAGCCACTTCATCTTCACGGGGAGGATGAAGAACAGCAGCACCGTGGTGTCCGGGAACAGGAAGGCGAAGGCGAAGAACATGGACAGGTTCACATAGCCGGTGCCCGCTGCGGTCAGGTAGGGGTTGCCGGTGATGAGACTGGCCAGCACCACGCCCAGCACCGTCAGCAGTGCGCCGCTGATGTAGTACAGATTAAATTTGGCCGTGCCCCACTGGCGCTCCAGCGTGGAGCCGATCCAGTAATAGAAGTAGAGACTGATCAGCAGGGCAAAGGGACTGGAGTAGGCGGGCACGAACACAAAGGTCACCAGCCGCCACACCTCGCCATGGAGCAGGGCATTGAGATTGAAGGTCAGAAAGCTCAGGGCGTTGGCGTCGTTGGCCTGGGTCAGCAGCATGAGCACATAGACCGCCACGTTGCCGATGACGATAACGCGCATGAGGTTGGGAATGCCGAACCGGGGATGGGCGGCGCAGAAGCGCTGCACCCCGTCATAGAGTTTTTTCAAGGGGAGTGTCCTCCTGTGTACAAATTGTGTTCAGTATAACCCATAACGGCGGAAAAGTCATGTCATTTTTTTGAACAATGGCAAAGTTTCCGTACAGTTGAATTATTTGCAAAAATCATGGAAATGCTATTGACAATGCTAAAAAAACTGTTACAATGTACTGTACAAGTAAATACCTTATCAAGAGTGGCGGAGGGACCGGCCCGATGAAGCCACGGCAACCTGTTTTTTCAAGGTGCCAAATCCGGCGAACGAATCGAAAGATGAGGATGAGCAAAGAAGCACAGCGCTCTGTCGGTTCGGCAGAGCGCTTTTTTCAATGACCATCCGCGAGATGAAAGGAGAAAAAATTATGGCAAGACATCTGTTTACCTCTGAGTCCGTTACCGAAGGGCATCCCGACAAGGTCTGCGATCAGATCAGCGACGCGGTGCTGGACGCAATCTTCGAGAAGGACCCCAATGGCCGCGTGGCCTGCGAGACCTGCGCCTCCACCGGCCTGATCCACATCATGGGTGAGATCACCACCAGCTGCTATGTGGATATCCCCAAGATCGCCCGCCAGGTGGTGCTGGACATCGGCTACAACTCCTCCGAGTGCGGCTTCGACGGCAACACCTGCGCCGTCATCACCAACATCGACGAGCAGTCCGGCGATATCGCTTTGGGCGTGGACAAGAGCTATGAGGCCAAGGCCTCCGGCAAGAGCGAGCTGGACAACGGCGCCGGCGACCAGGGCATGATGTTCGGCTACGCCTGCAACGAGACGCCGGAGCTGATGCCTCTGGCGATCTCCATCGCCCACAAGATGGCCAAGCGCTTGACCGACGTGCGGAAGCAGGGCCTGGTGGACTATCTGCGTCCCGATGGCAAGACCCAGATCACCGTGGAGTACGACGAGAACGGCAAGCCCGTCCGCGTGGATACCGTGGTGCTGTCCACCCAGCACAGCCCTGACGTGACGCTGGAGCAGATCCGCAAGGATATGATCGAGCTGGTCATCAAGCCCACCGTGCCCGCCGGGCTGCTGGACGGCGAGACGAAGATCTATGTGAACCCCACCGGCCGCTTTGTCAGCGGCGGCCCCGCCGCCGATACCGGCCTGACCGGCCGCAAGATCATTGTGGATACCTACGGCGGCAGCGCGCCCCACGGCGGCGGCGCCTTCTCCGGCAAGGATCCCACCAAGGTGGACCGCAGCGCGGCCTACGCCGCCCGCTGGGTGGCCAAGAATGTGGTGGCCGCCGGCCTGGCGGACAAGTGCCAGGTGCAGCTGGCTTACGCCATCGGTGTGGCAAGACCCGTCAGCGTGCTGGTGGAGACGTTCGGCACCGGCGTGGTGGCCGACAGCGAGCTGGAGGCCGCGGTGGAGAAGGTCTTTGACCTGCGGCCCACCGCCATCATTCGCGATCTGGACCTGCGGAAGCCCATCTACCGCCAGTTGGCGGCCTATGGCCACATGGGCCGTGAGGACCTGGGTGTTTCCTGGGAAAAGACCGACCGTGTGGAGGCCCTGAAGGCCGCCCTGGGCAAGTAAGTTTTCGATAACGGGGGCGGCTTTGCCGCCCCCGTTTATCCAATAAAAAGGAGTGCATCGCTATGATGAAGAACCTCGATGTGACCACCGTGCTGACCCTGCGGGATCAGGTGGCCTATCAGCCGGGGCAGGTGGTCAGCAAGACGCTGGCCCAGAACGACGCCGTCAGTGTGACGCTGTTTGCCTTCGACAAGGACGAGGAGATCAGCACCCACGAGTCCGGCGGCGACGCGCTGGTGACGTGCCTGGACGGCGTGGGCCGCGTGACCGTGGACGGCGTACCCCATGTGCTGCACACCGGCGAGTCCATCCTCATGCCGGCGCGGCACCCGCACGCGGTGTATGGACAGGAGCAATTCAAAATGCTGCTGGTGGTCGTATTCTGAGAACGTCAAACGTGCGTGGATCTGCTTTGGCTGGCGGTGGAAATTGTCTGTTGCAATTTCCACCGCGTTGTGGTATCATGCGAAAAAATTTCCCAACAGGAGGGATGCATATGTACATAAACCATGAGAAATATGCGCTGGTGAACGGCGTGGTGCTGGACGGTACGCGGGACATGATGCCTCGGACGAGGCTGGCTGTCTGTGTGGATGGGGACCGCATTGCTGCCGTCTGCGACGCGGCCGATGTGCCGGAGGGCTATGCGCGCGTGGACCTGGGCGGCAAATACCTGCTGCCGGGGCTGATCAATCTGCATGTGCATCTGCCCGCCTCCGGCAAGCCCCGGAAAAAGCCCTCCGACCCTAAGAAGCTGGTGAAGCTCATCACCTCCAACGGCCTGATGCGCCGCATCGGCGTGAAGATGTGCGAGGGTTACGCCAGGACGGAGCTGCTGTCCGGCGTGACCACTATCCGTACCGTGGGCGGCGTGGCGGACTTCGACACGATCATTCGCGATGCGGCCAGGCGGGGCGAGATCCTGTCTCCCCGGGTGGTGGCGTCCAATATGGCGGTGTCGGTACCCGGCGGGCACATGGCCGGGTCGCTGGCCTATGAGGCCCGCACGCCGGAGGAGGCCGCGGCCTTCGTGGAGAAGATCGCGGCGGAAAAGCCCGACCTGATCAAGCTGATGATCACCGGCGGCGTTATGGACGCCGAAGTGGTGGGCGAGCCGGGCGTGCTGCGGATGCAGCCGGCACTGGTCAAGGCGGCCTGCGATAAGGCCCATGCGCTGGGAATGCAGGTGGCCGCTCATGTGGAGAGCCCGGAGGGCGTCCGGGTGGCGCTGGAAAACGGCGTGGACTCCATCGAGCACGGCGCGAAGCCGGATGAGCACATCATGCAGCTGTGTAAGGAACGCGGCGCTTTCCAGGTGTCCACCATCTCGCCTGCCGTGCCCTATGCGCTGTTCGACCGCAGTATCTCTCACGCCACCTATGAGCAGCAGGAGAACGGCAAGGTGGTGTTTGAGGGTATTATCGCCATGGCGAAGGCCTGTCTGGCGGATGGTGTCCCCGTGGGTCTGGGCACCGACACCGGCTGCCCCTATATCACCCACTACGATATGTGGCGGGAGCTATGCTACTTTGTGAAGTACTGCGGCGTGACGCCGGCGTTTGCGCTGCACAGCGCCACGCTGGGCAATGCGGCGCTGGCGGGTATTGCCGGCGAGACCGGCTCCATCCAGCCGGGCAAGTGCGCGGATATGATCGTCTGCGCGGCGGACCCACTGGCCGATCTGACCGCCCTGCGGACGCTGGATATGGTCATTAAGTCCGGCTATCGTGTGGAACATCCCCAAGTGAAGAAAATGGACAATGTGGAACGGGAGCTGGACAAGTTCCTGTAAATACAGTGTATCCCCCCGGCGGAGCCGGGGGGATATTTATTCGCTTATTGGCATTGCAGGCCCAACTGGTAGAAGGCTACGGCAGCCGCGGCAGCTACATTCAGGCTGTCCACCCCATGGGTCATGGGGATCATCACCGTGTGGTCGCATTGGGCGATGGTGCCGTCGGCCAGCCCGTCGCCCTCGGTGCCCAGCACCACCGCCAGCCTCTCCGCTGACAACAGGCGTGGGTCATCCAGCCGCAGGGAGTCCTCCCGCAGGGCCATGGCCGCGGTGGTGAAGCCCAGATCGTGCAGTGCCGCCGTCCAGTCGCCCTCCGGCAGATAGGTCCATGGCACCAGGAATACATTACCCATGCTTACCCGGGAAGCCCGGCGGTACAGGGGGTCGCTGCCCTCTGTGGTCAGTAGGACGGCGTCCATGCCCAGGGCGGCCGCGCAGCGGAAAATGGCACCCACGTTGGTGGGGTTCATCACGTTTTCCAGTACGGCGATGCGCCGCGCCCTGGCGCAGACCTCCGCCACAGAGGGCAGGGGCGGACGACGCATGGCGCACAGCATCCCGCGGGTCAGGTGGAAGCCGGTGAGCTGCGTCAGCACCTCCAGGGAGGCGGTATAGACGGGGAGGTCCGGGTCACAGCGACCCAGTATCTCGGCGCCTTTGCCGGTGATGTGCTGCGGCTCCATCAGGAACGACACCGGTACGCACCCGGCGTCCAGCGCACGGCCGATGACCAGCGGGCTCTCGGCGATGAACAGGGCGTTGGCCGGGTCGGCCCGGTTGACCAGCTGGTTTTCCGTGGCCCGGGCGTAGACATCCAGCGCCGGGTCGGAAAAGTCGTGTATCTCAATGACCTGTGCCATATCATTTCCACTCCTTCAGCAGCGTTTCCAGTGCCGTCCGGTAATAGGCGGCGGCGTTGGCCCGGGCGTCCTCAAGGGTCGCCCCGGTGGGGTTGATACTGCGGACGGCCCGCAGATCCAGCGGTGCCCATTGCTCCGGTGTCAGTGCCACACGCCCGGCCAGCACGGCAGCGGGGACGTGCAGCTTCTGACACCGGCCTGCCACGCCGCTGATGGCCTTGCCGCCCAGGCTTTGGGCGTCAAAGGAACCCTCACCGGTGACCACCAGGTCGCAGCCCACTGCGCGGCGGTCGAAGTCCACGGTGTCCAGCACCGTCGTGATACCGGAGCGCAGGGCACCGCACAACAGCGCAGCGCAGCCCGCGCCGAAGCCGCCGGCGGCACCGCCGCCGGGGAGGGTATCCACCTCCGCACCCAGCTGTGCATGCAGCACCGCGGCGAGATGCCGAAGTCCCGCGTCCAGACGCTGCACGCAGGCATCGTTCGCCCCCTTCTGCGGAGCGAAGATGTACGCCGCGCCGGTTTCGCCGTACAGGGGGTTGTCGATGTCGCACATGACCGTCAGCACACCGGGCCGCAGGCCAGGATGCCGCCCGGACAGGTCGATAGCCTCAATGTCCGCCAGCGTGCCGCCGGTGGGCACGAAGCCGCGGCCCTGTCGGTCGTAAAACCGAACGCCAAGCGCTGCAGCCGCACCGCAGCCGCCGTCGTTGGTGCAGCTGCCGCCCAGGCCCAGGATCAGGCGCTTTGCGCCGTGATCCAGCGCGTGGGCCAGAAGCTGTCCCACACCGTAGGTGGTGGCCGCCTCCGGGTCGGGACGGCCCTCGGCCTGGTGCAGACCCGCTGCTGCGGCGCACTCCACCACCGCTGTCCCGTCTGGCAGCAGGCCGTAGAAGCCATCGATAGTGCCGCCAAAGGGACCGGACACGGGAAGGGCGATACGCTGTCCGCCGCAGGCATCCAGAAAGCAGTCTGTGGTGCCCTCACCGCCATCGGCCACCGGCAGGGCGTCGATGTGCCAGCCGGGGATATGGAGACTGCGGGCGATGCGGCAGATGTCCGGGGAGGACAGCGTGCCTTTGAATGAGTCGGAGAGAACAAGACAGCGTTTCATGGAGCGCACTCCCTTCGTTTTGATAAGGGGATTATACCAGCCGGGAGAAAAAAACACAAGGGACGGCGTATGCCGTCCCTCATGTTTTGTACGTTATTTGCTATACCGATTTGAGGAGAGGAGAGAACTTACTTGGCCAGCAGTCTGGCAGCGCGCTTCTTGCCGTACACGCAGCAGCCCACCACATAGGCGATGGCGCACACCACACCGATGATGTAGGCGGGCGTCCAGGGGATGTTGAAGCCGATGTGTGCGTTGGCGATGTAGGTGACGCAGATGAAGGTATAGAAGCAGCCGGGGATCATGGGGATCCAAGCCCATTTGCCCTTGCCGTTCTCGAACATCCACGCGGTGATGCACAGGAAGGCGAACAGGGACAGGGTCTGGTTGGCCCATGCGAAGTAACGCCACAGGATGTTGAAGCCGTCGGCATTGGTCTTGGCGAACACCAGAATGGCAATGACCAGAGCGAAGATGGGCACAGCCAGCTTGATGCGCTTGCCGTTGGTGGACTGGTCGATGTGCAGCGTCTC
>OMED01000217.1_pt1 | contig 33026 bp, 30 predicted proteins | sample 1673411 | NCBI WGS metagenome assembly OMED01 (sample SAMEA103958110, study PRJEB25191) | human gut metagenome | reverse complement strand
CCTCGTCCTTCAGCTGCTTCAGGGCGTCCAGAATGATCCGCAGTCCCTTGTACCACATCATGCGGCCCACGAACAGCAGCAGCGGCACGCCCTCCGGCAGGTCAAGACCCTCGCCCACGGCGCGGATTTTCTCCTCCGGCAGCCGTCCGGCGGGGAAGTCCACGCCGTTGGGCATGACGATGTACTCCCCCTGATAGCCCAGCGAGCGGAGGTTCTCTCCCGCGCCGTGGCTGACCGTCCACACCTCGTCACAGGCGGAGATGTTCTCCACCAGCAGCTTGATGGAGGCCTCCTGCAACCGCTTGCTGTGGATGGCGTTGGCAATGTCGATATCGAATTTGGTGTGATAGGTGAACACCAGCGGCACATGCAGCCGCTGCCGCAGCATCCGGGCCAGCACCGTGGAGGTGACAGGACAGTGGCTGTGGATCAGGTCAATGTGACGGCCCTCCACCTGCTCCATCAGCTCCGGAGACAGGGGGAAGCCCGCCCGGTAGCCCACCAGCTTCGTCATGTCGATGCTGGGATAGCGCAGCACCGGGAAGGGATAGGCGCTGTCGTCGGCGTCGGGGTAATAGGGCGTCACCACCGTGGCGTTGCCGTAGCCCTTTTGGATGACGGTGGCGTAGTTGGTGACGGCGTTGGCCACGCCGTCGATCACCGGCGGGAAGGAATCGTTGATGAGACAAATACTGCGTTTTTCGGCCATAGAAGCGGCTCCTTTCCGATGTTATTGTCAGGTGGCTCTATTATAATCGATTCCCGCTTCCGGTGCAACCGTCGGGACAGGTTTCTTTTCGATTGTATTCCCGGCGGAAAACTGGTATAATGGGGAAAAATAAGAAAAGGGAGGCGGGAGAATGGCAGACCTGAACACCAATGTGCGCTACATCAAGGGTATCGGCGAGACACGAGCCAAGGCACTGGAAAAGCTGGGCGTCCGTACTTTGCGGGATCTGATCGGCTTCTTTCCCCGCCGCTATGAGGACCGCAGCGTCATCTATCCCATTGCGGAGCTTCCCGTGGGGGAGACGGCCTGCTGCCGGGCCATGATCGCCGCCGTCCCCACCAGCCGCCGCATTCCCGGCGGACGCACGGTGGTGAAGGTGCGGGCGGTGGACGAAACCGGCACGCTGGACGTGACCTTTTTCAATCAGGCGTACCGCCAGAGCCTTCGCCCCGGCGACAGCTTCGTGTTCTGCGGCAAGGTGGAGGGCAACCTCCTGCGCCGCCAGATGGTGAATCCCCTGATGGAGCCGGACGGGCAGCACCAGCTGACGGGCCGTATCATGCCGGTGTATCCGCTGACCAGGGGCGTCAGCCAGCTGCTGCTGCAAAAGGCGGTGCGGCAGGGGCTGGACGCGTGCCGGGAACTGCTGCCGGACGTGCTGCCGGATGCAGTGCGCATGACCCATCAGCTGTGTTATGTCAACTATGCCTATGAGAACATCCACTTTCCCGCCAGCTTCGAGGCACTGGCCCAGGCTCACCGGCGGTTGGTGTTCGAGGAGCTGTTTCTTGTCACCTGCGGGCTGCATTTGCTGCGCTCCCGGCGGGTGGACGTGGCGGGCCCGATGTGCCGTGCCGCTGACATGCAGCCCTTCTATGACGCGCTGCCCTTCCCACTGACGGACGCCCAGCGCCGCGCCATCGGCGACGCAGTGGGGGACATGACCTCCTCGCGGCCCATGAACCGGCTGTGTCAGGGCGACGTGGGCAGCGGCAAGACCATGGTGGCCGCCGCCTGCGTGTGGTTTGCGGCCCAGAGCGGCTGGCAGTCGGCGCTGATGGCGCCCACGGAAATTTTGGCCCGGCAGCATTATGAGAATCTGTCGCCGCTGCTGGAGCGGTTCGGCATCTCCTGTGCGCTGCTGACCGGCTCCACGAAAGTGAAAGAGCGCCGCGCCATTCTGGAGGGATTGGCCGACGGCAGCATCGGCCTTTGCATCGGCACCCACGCCCTGCTGACGGAGGATGTGCAGTACCAAAGGCTGGGCCTGGTGGTCACCGACGAGCAGCACCGCTTCGGCGTGGCTCAGCGGTCGGCACTGGGACAGAAGGCGGAGAATCCCCATATGCTGGTGCTGTCCGCCACCCCCATTCCCCGGACGCTGGCGCTGATCATCTACGGCGATCTGGATGTGTCCGTCATTGACCAACTGCCGCCGGGACGGCAGAGGGTGGACACCTTCGCCGTGGACGAGCGGTATCGGGCGCGGCTGAACGGCTTCATCCGCAAGCAGGTGGAGGAGGGACATCAGGTGTTCATCGTCTGCCCGCTGGTGGGCGACGGCGACGAGCTGCCCGACGAGCGCAAGGCCGTGACGGCCTATGCAAAGACCTTGCAGGAGGAGACCTTCCCCGACCTGAGGATCGCGGTACTTCACGGCAAGATGAAGCCCAAGGAGAAGGAGGCCGTCATGGCGGCCTTTGCCGGCGGCGAGGCGGATATTCTGGTGTCCACCACCGTGGTGGAGGTGGGTGTGGACGTGCCCAACGCCACGCTGATGGTGGTGGAAAACGCCGAGCGCTTCGGCCTGAGCCAGCTGCACCAGCTGCGGGGCCGTGTGGGCCGGGGCAAAGCGAAGAGCTACTGCGTGCTGGTGTCGCAAGGCGGCGGCGAGGAGACAAAGCGCCGCCTGAAGGCCCTGACGGACACCAACGACGGCTTCAAGATCGCGGAGGAGGACTTGAAGCTCCGGGGCCCCGGCGATTTCTTCGGCCAGCGGCAGCACGGCCTGCCCATGCTGCAAATTGCCGACCTCAACTGCGACATGCTTTTGCTATCCGAGGCCCAGACCGCCGCACGGGAGCTGCTGGCCGGTGACGACCAGCTGACCGCACCGGAGCACCGGCGGCTAAAGCAGCGCATCGACGAGCTGTTTGCGCTGAACGCGGAGAGCTTAAATTAAGTTCCCTTATTTTACTATTCCCCACATAAAAAAGAGACACCGGCGGTGTCTCTTTTTGCGTTATTCCTCCGGGTTCCACAGCGCCACCGCCTCTTCCGTAAACGGGGCGTTCTGCAGATCCAGCAGCTTGGTGGTCAGCAGCCGGGAGAAGTTGGTCATCACCGCCGTGGACAGCACAAAGCTGTTGACGTCCGCCGCATCGGCGCTCTCCGCCGCCAGTAGCTGGGCCGCCATGCTCTCCACCATGGAGACGAAGACACGGGCGGAATCGGTGTACTGATCCACAAAGGCCTCGTAGGTCTTTTTCACCTCGTCCTCCGTCAGGCCGTTGGGCAGGATCTTCTGGATCTCCGACATGGTCAGGCTCTGCTTCAAGGCGCAGATCATGATCAGGTAGGCGATGTGGATGCGGTTATACTTTTTCTTCTCCGGCGCAGGCATCAGCTTCATGCGGACATAGTTGTTGATGGCGCTGGTGGTGATGATCTGCTCCTCCTTCTCCTTTTTGGGCAAAAAGGGCAGATACCGGCTCAGCAGCGTCAGCACCTGATCCATATAAAGGCCCAGCGTGGGGATCTGCTCCCATGTGGGCAGGCGGTAGTGCTGCAAATAGTGGCTCCACCGGCGAAGCTTTCCGGCCACCAGCCGGGAATCGTAAATCTCCTGCATCGTTCTTTTCTCTCCCGCGTGTGTATTTATCGGAATTATAGCATATACTGCGGAAAATGACAAGTCAAATCGCCGGACGCTATTGACATGTCCCGAAAACTCTATATAATAATATCATTCATTAGATATAAGAGAGGTATCTATCATGTCCTTTGTGATCTCTACCGATACATCCGCCAATCTGCCCACCGCCGAGCTGCAATGGCATCAGCTGTATCTGCTGCCGTTCTCCTATATTGTCAACGAGGTCGAGCACCAGTGCCTTGACCTGTCCGCCTTTGACGGCGATGCCTACTATGAACTGCTGCGGCACACGCCCGCCAGCACCTCCATGATCTCCATGGATCAGTACCGCCAGCTGTGGGAGCCGCTGCTGGAGGAGGGCCACGACATTCTCCACGTGGGCATGTCCTCCGGCATCAGCGGCGCGTACCAGTCGGCGGTGATGGCCGCCCGTGAGCTGCGCGAGGAGTATCCCCAGCGGCGGCTGGTGGTGTTCGACACCCGCGCCGCCTCGCTGGGCGAGGGCATTCAGGTGCTTCACGCCGCCACATGCCGCGAGGCGGGCTATACACTGGACGAGACGGTGCGTGAGCTGGCGGAGCTGCGTCCCCGTATCCGCCAGATCTTCACCGTGGACGACCTGATGCACCTGCGCCGGGGCGGCCGGGTGTCCGGCGTCGCCGCCGCCGTAGGCACAGCCCTGCGGATCAAGCCGCTGCTGAAGGGCGACGAGGCGGGCCGCATCGTGGTGTTCGGCAAGGTGCAGGGCCGCAAGCGCTCCGTCCGTGCGCTGGCGGACAACTTCGCCGCCAACGCCGAGCTGCTGGGCCGCTGGCCCATCGGCATCGCCCACGCCGGATGCCGGGACGAGGCGCTGGCGCTGGCCGCCATGCTGAAGGAGTCTGACCCCAAGGCCCGTATCATCCTCGTGGACTACGAGCCTGTCACCGGCAGCCACGTAGGCCCCGGCGCGCTGGCCATGTTCTATGTGGCGAAGGAGCCGTGGTCTTCGGCTATTTGCTGAATACTTTTCGTTCTTTCCCGACGGACTTTGTGCGTCCTGCCCATAGACACAGTGTTGGAGATAAGCCTATAATAGCAGTAGACTTTTGAAAAGGAGAAAACACCGTATGATGCTTCGCGCCTGTTGTGATAGCTGTCTGTCCATGTGTTGCATGGGCACGCTTCGCTGTGCGCTGGAAGGTCATACGTTTTCCCGCCGCGTCAAATAGGCGCGGAAGGTGTGTTGATTCACGCAGAGGGTGTATGAGCTTTCATACACCCTCTGCTTTTTTCTACATATCATACATTGAACAAGATTTGAGAAAAAGAAAGGAACGATATCATGGCTATTTATCATTCTGTGTCGCAGCTTGTGGGCAATACCCCGCTGCTGAGCGTAGATAACTATGTCCGTCAGCGTCAGCTGCCCGCCACCATTCTGGCGAAGCTGGAGCGCTTCAACCCCGCCGGCAGCGCCAAGGATCGTATCGCGCTGGAAATGCTGGATCAGGCGGAGGCCACCGGCGCTTTGCAGCCCGGCGGCACCGTGATCGAGCCTACCTCCGGCAACACCGGCATCGGTCTGGCAGCCATGGCTGTGGCGCGGGGCTACCGGGTGATCCTCACCATGCCCGCTTCCATGAGCGCCGAGCGCCGGGCCATGCTGAAGGCCTACGGCGCGGAGCTGGTGCTGGTGGAGACCGGCGGCATGGCCGGTGCCGTGACAAAGGCGGAGGAGTTGGCCGCGTCCATTCCCGGCAGCTTCATCCCCAGCCAGTTCGATAACCCCGCCAACCCCGCCGCCCACTACAAGACCACCGGCCCGGAGATCTGGCGGGACGCCGAGGGTCACGTGGACATTTTCGTGGCCGGTGTCGGCACCGGCGGCACCATCAGCGGCGTGGGCCGCTACCTGAAGGAGCAGAACCCCAGCATCCGCATCGTGGCGGTGGAGCCCGCCTCCTCTCCCCTGCTGAGTCAGGGCCACGCAGGCCCGCACGGCTTACAGGGCATCGGGGCCAACTTCGTCCCCGGCAACTATGACAGCTCCGTGGTGGATGAGATCGTCACCGTCACCGACGAGGACGCTTACCGCACCGGCCGTCTGCTGGCCCGTACCGAGGGCGTTATGGCCGGTATCACCTCCGGCGCCGCTCTGTGGGCTGCCGACGAACTGGCCCGCCGCCCAGAAAACAAGGGCAAGACCATCGTGGCGCTGCTGCCCGACGATGGCAACCGTTACCTGTCCACACCCCTTTGGTCGGAGGAATAACCGTGTACGAGGAATATATCTGCAACGCGGCCCGCACAATGGCCGAAACCATGAAAAACGCTGACATTCCCATGTACGGCAGCCGCCTGCGCCTGCCTGACCGCAAGGCTATCATCACACTGCTGAAGGAAATGCGGCAGCTGATGTTCCCCGCCTATTTCGGCGACCCCGCCCTGATGACGCTGGCGGCGGCGGACTACGCCGCGCTGCTGCTGGAGCGGATCGAAACCAGTCTCTCCCAGCAGATTGCGCTGGCGCTGCCTCTGGAAGACGAGGGCCGCGCACCCCAGATCGCCCGCGAGGTGGTGGAGCAGCTGCCCCGCATCCAGCAGCTTCTGCTGACGGATATTGACGCCATTTTTGACGGCGACCCCGCCGCCCAGAACCGGGAGGAGATCGTGCTGGCCTATCCCGGCCTGTTCGCCATCTTCGCCTATCGGGTCAGCCACGAGCTGTACCTGCGTCACGTGCCCACCATCCCCCGCATGATGACGGAGTACGCCCACAGCCGTACCGGTATCGATATTCACCCCGGCGCGCAGATCGGCAGCTATTTCTTCATCGACCACGGCACCGGCATCGTGGTAGGCGAGACCACCGTCATCGGCGACCATGTGAAGCTGTATCAGGGCGTGACGCTGGGCGCACTCAGTCCCCGCGGCGGTCGCGCTCACAGCAGCGGCAAACGCCACCCCTCCGTGGGCGACGGCGCCACCATCTACTCCGGCGCGTCCATCTTCGGCGGCGAGACGGTCATCGGCGAAAACGCCGTGGTGGGCGGCAACGCCTTCCTCACCGAATCCGTGGCGGACAACGCCCGCGTGGTGATCCGTCCCCCGGAAACCTTTATTCACAATCTGTAAACAATCATTCTGTAATAAAAAAATCGGTGCAAACATGCCGTATTTCCGGTTTTTTCGCGCGATGCGGTGATATGGGACAATCATTCATTATTTCTCAGAAACATCAACAAAGCGCAGTCACCGCTTCTAAGGCAGCACTGTGCTTCACCGAAAAACAAAGAGCGGAGAGGGATTACCCCTCTCCGCTCTTTGCGATTCACATTGGTGCAATATCGCTTACTTGCCGAAGTAGCGGTTCAGCAGACCCTCGAAAGCCTTGCCATGGCGGGCCTCGTCGCGGGCCATTTCATGGACGGTGTCATGGATGGCGTCCAGATTGTACTGCTTGGCCAGCTTGGCCAGCTCGAACTTACCGGCAGTAGCACCGTTCTCGGCGTCCACGCGCATCTGCAGATTCTTCTTGGTGCTGTCGGTGATGACCTCGCCCAGCAGCTCGGCGAACTTGGCGGCGTGCTCGGCTTCTTCCAGACCGGCCTTCTCCCAGTACAGGCCGATCTCGGGATAGCCCTCACGATGAGCCACACGGGCCATGGCCAGATACATACCCACCTCGGAGCACTCGCCCTCGAAGTTGGCGCGCAGACCGTCGATGATCTCCTTGCGGACTTCCTCGGGCACGTTGTCGCCGAACACCTTGCCGACGCCTACCACATGCTCGGCAGCCCAGGACTTCTCCTCGGCCTGCAGGGTGAACTTCTCACCGGAAACATGGCACACCGGGCACTCAGCGGGGGGAACATCACCTTCATGAACATAACCGCAAACAGGGCAGACCCACTTCTTCATAACTTTTTACCTCCATTGTCGTAATTAAATATTTGTTTTGTTCTTATTTTGACGCTGCTCTTGTCCAAAAAGCAGCCATTGTCAACTGATTTTCTCTTTCGCCAGGCACTGATTGCACCGACCGTAGAATGTAACGCTGTAGCTCTCCTGCCCTCCCACCTGAGCCAGATCCGGGGCGTCCACCGGAATGGGCGGCAGGTCGATGACCGCGCCGCAGCCGCGGCAGATAAAGTGTCCGTGAGGGGCGACATTACCGTCGTAGCGATCCTCGCCATCCACACAGCCGATAACCTGCACCGCGCCCTCGCTGCGGAAGCGGGCCAGATTACGATACACCGTGGCCAGCGACAAATCGGGGATCTGTGGCTTCAGCTGGGTGTACACCCATTCCGCCGAGGGATGGCACGTGGTGGAGCGCAGGCACTTCAAAATTGCCTCTCGCTTAGGACTGTATCTTGTGGCTGTCTCCATTGGCATTCCCCCTTTCTTTAATCGCTAACAATTATTGTTTGCATTAGTATAGTACCACACCCTTTTGGATTTGTAAAGAGTTTTTTTGAAATTTTTCAGAAAAATTTTCCGCCGCCTTTTATTCTCTCCGCCACGTCCGGAAAATATGTAAAAAAGACCGGTACGGCTATGCCGTACCGGTCTTTTTTCATCATATAAGCTTACTCGGCCTCGGCCAGAGCCTTAGCCTCGGCGATGGCCTTCTCCTGAGCCGCAGCGGGGCAATCCTCGTAGCGGACAAAGTTGAAGGTGAAGGTACCGCGGGACTGGGTCATGGAGCGCAGGTCGATGGCGTAGCTCATCATCTCGGCCATGGGCACCTCGGCCTCCAGAACGGTCTCACCATCGCCGGTGGGGTTCATGCCCATCACGCGGCCGCGGCGCTTGTTCAGGTCGCCCATCACATCGCCCACATAGTTGTCGGGCACGGTGACTTTCAGCTCGCCGATAGGCTCCATCAGCACAGGCTTGGCCTCGGGCAGAGCGGCTTTGAACGCCAGATTGGCGGCCAGCTTGAAGGCGATTTCGGAGGAGTCCACCGGGTGGTAGGAGCCATCCACCAGAGTGGCCTTCAGGAACACCACAGGATAGCCGGCCAGCACGCCGTGCAGGCAGCTCTCGCGCAGGCCCTTTTCCACGGCGGGGAAGTAGTTCTTGGGCACGGAGCCGCCGAACACGTTCTCTTCAAAGATCATATCCTCCTGCTCGCTCTGGGGCTCGAAGATGATATGAACATCACCGAACTGGCCGCTGCCGCCGGTCTGCTTCTTATAGCGGCCCTGCTTGCGGACGGTGCTGCGGATCTTCTCACGGTAAGCGACGCGGGGGGTGCTCAGCTCGGAATCCACGCCGAAGCGGGACTTCAGCTTGCTGCACAGCACGTCGATCTGGATATCGCCGGCACCGGAGATAACGGTCTGGTGGGTCTCGGCGTTGTTGGTGACGGAGAAGGTGGGATCCTCCTCGTTCAGCTTGTTCAGGCCGGTGCCCAGCTTCTCGATCTCCTGCTTGGTCTTGGGGGAGATGGCGCGCTCGTAGCAGGCGGGAGCAAAGGCCAGCGGCGCGAACTTCACATAGGTCTTGGGCTCGCACAGGGTGTCGCCGGTCTTGACCTTGTCCATCTTGCCGATGGCGCCGATATCGCCGCAGCAGATCTCCTTGGTCTCCTCGCTCTTCTTGCCCTTCATGGTGTACAGACGGCCCAGCTTTTCGGTGTTGCCGGTGGTCATGTTGTACAGGGACATATCGCCGGTGACCTTGCCGCGGATGACCTTGATCATGGAGTACTTGCCATACTGGTCGGAGATGGTCTTGAACACGAAAGCGGCGGTGGTGCCGTTGGGATCGTAAGCGACCTCGATGGCGTTGCCGTCGTCGTCCTCGGCAGCCTCGGCGGGCATGTCGGTGGCCACGGGAACCAGATCCACGATGGTCTGCATCAGCATGTCAACGCCCATACCGGTGACGGCGGAGCCGCACAGCACGGGGCAGACAGTACCCTCGCGGACGCCGATCTTCAGACCCTTGGCCATATCCTCGGCGGACAGCTCCATGGTCTCGAAGAACTTCTCCATCAGCTCCTCGTCGGCGCCGGCGGCGGCCTCCATCAACTCAGCGCGCAGGGACTCCACCTCGTCGGCCATGTCGCCGGGGATGGCGCACTCGCCCTTGGCGTCGTAAGCCTTGTTGTGCAGCAGGTCCACGATGACGGTGACAGCCTTGTTGGCGTCGGCCTTGGTGGCCACGATGGGGGCGATGGCGGTGCCGTACTTGGCCTTGATGGCCTCAATGCAGGAGGCGTAGTCGGAGTTGGCCTCCTCCACGCGGTTGATGAACATCATCCGGGGCTTCTTGCCCAGCATCTTCCAGGTACGCTCCATACCCACGGACAGGCCGTCCTTGGCGTTGCCCACGATAACGGCGCACTCGGCGGCGCGGATGGCGCACACGGCCTCGCCGGAGAAATCGAAGTTGCCGGGGGCGTCCATGACGTTGATCTTCTTGCCCTTATACTGCACGGGGGCAAAGGCCAGGGAGATGGATATCTGGCGCTTGATCTCCTCGGCATCATAGTCGCAGGTGGTGTTGCCGTCGGCGGTCTTGCCCAGGCGATCGGTACCCTTGGTCATAAACAGCATCTGCTCAGCCAGAGAGGTCTTGCCGGAGCCTCCGTGACCCAGCAGGGCGATATTGCGAATGTCGTTAGCAGTCATAGTGATGATGTTCTCCCTTCATTTTCTTGAAGTCCGCCGCCCACAGCCGCGGACAGTAGCTCAACGTACCGATTATATAGTATTTCTTCAAGCCTGACAACCTCTAATTTAGATATTTGTGGGAAAAGTGCGGGATACTCCCGCACTTTTCGTCACTTTGTACAACCAGCAGTGTCATTCTCTGTTCATCTCGCCAATGTCCCGCAGCGCATATACCGTTACGACCGTCCCGCCGTCCTGTATCCATATATTCTCCGGCAGGCGGCGCAGCCTTCGGTGCATATACAGGGTCATTCCCATCAGGCTTATATTGTTCATCTGCCAGAACCACGCCACCCAGAACCAGCTTCGCGGCAGCACCAGCGCCGCCAGCAGGATCACCGCAAAAAGTATCGCCGGCGCGGTCAGGGTGTACCGCATATACGCCCCACGGCTGAAGTATCCGTCACAGCCCACCGTACAGACCAACCCTTTGGTAATGCCGAAGTTCGTCTTTTCCGCCCCGCACCAACGCATGGCGGCCGCGGCCAGCAGACAGGTCAGCACGATCACGGCGACCCCACCCAGACCCGCGGCGAGCAGCCGCAGGAGCACAGACAGCAGTGCTGCCAAATCCGTATAATCAAAGTGTATCAGTTCCGACAACGGCACGACAAGACAGCCGACACCTACCGTGGCCGCCATCAGCAGTACGGAGAGGATATCTCCCCACACCCTCACTCTTTTGTCGTTCTTTATATCGATGACATCGACTTCCCGATACCCCGCCGGCAGTGTTGTCCTGTACTTTTCCATATGTGCGCTTCCCTTTCTGCCATTAGCGAACTATCTCCCCACATCGAAGAGATCTTCCGTCCTGCCGATGGCAGACCGGCGACGGCGTATTGGGTATACGTCGAGAAGGTCTGACGCAGGCAGGGTGGAAAAGGTCCCGCCGTCAGTAATGTTTGACTAAGCCGGCCAGCAATAGCGTCGGCAGCAGCCACAGCACCTGATACAGCACCATGGCAATGGGCGTCAGCAGGGCGAAATTGCCCACAGAGGTGAGATAGTAGGCCAGCGCCACGCCTGCCGCCGCGCCGATGTAGCTGAGGAGGGTGGCGGTCCGCACAGCCTTCACCGCCCGGCGGCTCCCGGCCACAGACTCCACCAGCGGCATGAGTCCCTCCCGGCAGATGGCCACGCAGGGCTGCTCGCCCTGCTGCTCCGCCAGCTGGGCCAGCGCCAGCCGCGTGGACACGTCCGGATACACCGGCTTGGCGTCCACGCCGAATTTCCGCTTGATCAGCCCCGGTGTCACGTTGCCGCTTCGCACGGCCAGCACCGGCACGATGTGAAACCGCTTCAGCGTCCGCAGGGCCCATTCCGCGTTGCGGGAGGGCTGATATTTCACGGCAAACACCGCTGTCAGCGCCCCGTCTACCGCCAGAAACACGCCGGTAGACAGCTTCATATCCCGGGGCAGGGCCACCTTGCGCTTTTTCATAAAGTACGCACTGCCCATGAGCACCGTTTCGCCCCGGATATTGGCCTCCACGCCGCCCTCCTCGCAGTAGTTCACCCACTCCACCGGCAGATGGAAGCCCCCCTCGGCGGTGAGCTGGCGCTCCAGCAGCGGCGTCAGGCTGCTGCCAGCCGCCCTGGCTACCGACGCGGCGTAGGACACCGCGCGGCTGCGCTCCTCGCCGAAGACCTTATAGCCGTTCAGTGTCACCGTTCCCGCCGGGAACAGATCGTCGTCCGTCAGTACCAGCCGCCGCGGCCGGCTGACCGCCTTCGCCCCGGCATAGCCTGCGGCGGCGCAACCGCTGCGGCTCAGCCGCCGGGACAGATAGTACATGGGCAAGGCCCCGCTGAGGGGAATCCCCAGCCCCGCGCCGGCGGTGGTCAGCGCCGTCAGCACCCAGGGGAAATCGCTCATATTCCCGCCGGAAAAGCACACCACGCCGGACAGCACCGCCGCCGTAGCCAGCACCAGCGGCAGGGCGTAATTCTGCCATCTCCGCGCCGGATCGGGCTTGCTGCACAGGCGGTAAAAGCCCTCTGCCGTCCCCTGCTGCCTGCATACGCCCGCCGCCGTCACCGACGCCACATAGGGCACGGTGCCGTTGAGCACCAGCAGGTGATAGGCGTTCCGCAGCGACGATGCCTCCAGGTACAGCCCCCACTGGCAGGCCAGGATCAGCAGCGCGCCGGCAGCGGCATAGGGTGTGGCCCGGGTACTGCCCGTGACCATGCCGCACACACAGCAGATCAGCTGCGTCAGCACGGCGACAGCGGCACACAGCTCACAGCCCGCCCTTCCCTCACGCAGCAGCGACACGGCCTGCTTCCACACCGGCATACAGGCCAGTGCCGTCAGCAGCAGCCCCGCCCCCAGGGCGGCGCACCGCAGCAGCGACTCGTCCAGCCATGCCGACGGCAGCTTTTCCAGCTCCTGCAGCACCGCCGCGGCCACCAGTGCCAGCGCCGGGAGCATCCCCCATATCAGTCCGCCGCGCAGTCGGCTGCACCGGCGCTTGGCCTCCCGCAGCACGTCCTCCGGCAGGGGCTCCGGCTCCGGTGGTTCCTCCGGCTCCGGTTCCTCCTCCGGCTCGTCGAACAGCTGCTCGGTGTCCTGAAAAGCCGGACGGCGCCTCTGCTCCGCCGCCGGACGGTGGAACCTCTCCAGCACCGCCGCAAGACGCTCCCGCAGGGGCACCGGCTGGGCGATGACGCCGTCGTCCTCGTCCTCCAGCACCGCGTCCACCGTCTGGGACATGATATCCTTCAACGCCACCCGATCCGGCGCGGGGGACTCGTATTCCGGCTCGTTTTTCTCCGGGGCAGCGGGCTCCGACGGGGCCTCCGTCTCAGATGGCGGTACTGCCTCCGATACCGGCACGGGAGCCTTTTCCTCTGCCGGTGTCTCCGGTATCGCCGCTTCCTCCGTCGGGACAGGCTGACGCCCACCCTTGCCGTACTCGGCAAGGATGGCCTCCAGTGAAAGCTCGTCCTCCTGCTCGTCGAACGCGCCGTATAGTTCCTCGTCCCGTCGCCTTCTCATGCTGTTCTTTCCTGTTTTCGTCCTGTTCCGCGTCGCTTTCCGTTATCCACGCTGCCGCACAGCCTCGTACAGCAGTATGGCCGCCGCCGCGCTGGCGTTCAGCGAGGATATCTTTCCTTTCATGGGGATGCTCACCAGAAAATCGCAATTCTCCGCCGCCAGGCGGGTCATGCCCGTCCCCTCGGAGCCGATGACAATGGCCGCCGGCCCCTTCAGATCGGCATTGTACAGCGTGGCATTCCCGTCCGCCGCCGTGCCGAACACCCACACGCCCTGTTTTTTCAGGTCCTTCAGCAGCGCCGGGATGTTGGGCACCCGCGCCACCGGGATATAGCTCACCGCGCCGGCGGAGGTCTTGGCCACGATGGCCGTCAGCCCCGCGCTGCGCCGCTTGGGAATGATGACCCCATGGGCCCCGGCGCACTCGGCGGTACGCAGGATCGCGCCCAGGTTGTGGGGGTCGGATATCTCGTCGCACACCACCAGCAGCGGCGCCTCGCCCCTGTCGGCGGCGGACTGCAGGATCTGCTCCACCGTGGCGTACTCCCGCACGGCCGCCAGAGCGATGACCCCCTGGTGGGCATGGGTGCGGCTCATGGCGTCCAGCTTCCGCCGGTCGGCATCCACCACCACGATGCCCGCGGCGCGGGCCTTGGAGGCGATGTGCCCCAGCGTCTTATCCGTCTCGCCCTTGGCGATATAGATCTTGTCGATGGCCGTCTCCGTCCGCAGGGCCTCGATGACCGCGTTGCGGCCCTCGATGATGCCGTCCGCCTCGGCGTCGGGCAGCGGCCGTCTGTTCTCGGTGTCCTTTATCTCTCTCATGGGGCATACCTCGCGATCCATATAATTGTCACCAGTATACCACATCCTTTCGTCAATATAAAGGCACATTCATAGAAATTTTACAGGAAAACCCTCTGCCTTTGCCTTGAGACTTTCGGGCAGGTGTGGTATACTGATCAGAAATTATATTCCCCTCACAAGTCAAACGGAGGATAAATATATGTCCAATAACAACAGCAGCAACAATAACAACCGCGGCAGCAAGAACGGCAAAAACGGCGGTTTCCGCGGCGTTCTCACGCTGATCGCGTGGGCACTGGTGCTGACGGTGGCGTTCCAGTATTTCAACGCCTACAACAACAACGCCGCCAATAAGAGTACCAGCCACGAGATCAAATACAGCGACATGATCTCCATGATTGAAAAGGATCAGGTGAAGGAGATCCTGTTCAAGGACAGCACCATCTACGTCACCCCCGTGGACGGCTACGTCTTCACCGAGGAGGTCACTTCCGGCAGCAAAACGGAGACAAAAACCTACACCCAGTCCAAGGACTCCGGCCTGACGCTGTACACCGTGTACCTCTCCAACGCCGACCTGCTCCCCCTGCTGGAGGAGCACAATGTGGCCTATACCGGCTTCTATGAGGCCGAGATGAGCCCCTTCCTGATGATCATGATCCAGTATATCCTGCCCACCATCTTCATCGTGGGCGCGTTCATGCTGGTCATGCGTCTGATGAGCAAATCCGGAGGCGGCGGCTTCGGCGGCATCGGCAGTGTAGGCAAGGCCAATGCCAAGGTCTACATGGAGAAGTCCACCGGCGTCACCTTCAAGGATGTGGCCGGTCAGGACGAGGCCAAGGAGTCGCTGGAGGAGATCATCGACTTCCTGCACAATCCCGGCAAATACACCGCCATCGGCGCCAAGCTGCCTAAGGGCGCGCTGCTGGTGGGCTCCCCCGGTACCGGCAAGACCCTGCTGGCCAAGGCCGTGGCCGGCGAGGCCGGCGTCCCCTTCTTCTCCATCTCCGGTTCCGACTTCGTGGAGATGTTCGTGGGCGTGGGCGCCAGCCGCGTCCGTGACCTGTTCAAGGAGGCCGCCAAGGTCGCCCCTTGCATCATCTTTATCGATGAGATCGACACCATCGGCAAATCCCGGGACGGCAGCCGCTTTGGCGGCAACGATGAGCGCGAGCAGACGCTGAACCAGCTGCTGGCCGAGCTGGACGGCTTTGACCCCAGCAAGGGCGTCATCGTGCTGGGCGCCACCAACCGCCCCGAGGTACTGGACAAGGCGCTGCTGCGCCCCGGCCGCTTCGACCGGCGTATCACCGTGGACCGGCCCAACCTGGCCGGCCGTCTGGCCACCTTGCAGGTCCACACCCGCAACATCCGCCTGGCCGAGGACGTGAACCTGGAAAAGATCGCCCAGGCCACCGCCGGCTGCGTGGGCGCCGACCTGGCCAATCTGGTGAACGAGGCCGCCCTGCGCGCCGTGCGTAAGGGCCGCCGGGCCGTAAATCAGGACGATCTGCTGGTGTCCTTTGAGCTGGTCATCGCCGGCAGCGAGAAGAAGGGCACCGTCATCACCGAGGCGGAAAAGCGCATTATCGCTTACCACGAGGTGGGTCACGCGCTGGTGGCGGCCAAGCAGAAGAATGCCCAGCCCGTCAGCAAGATCACCATCGTACCCCATACCCAGGGTGCGCTGGGCTACACCCTGCACCTGCCGGAGGAGGAAAAGTTCCTCATGTCCCGCGAGGACATTCTGACCGAGATCCGTACCCTGCTGGCCGGACGCTCCAGTGAGGAGGTGGTGTGCAACACCATGACCTCCGGCGCCGCCAACGACATCGAGCGCGCCACGGAGATGGCCCGGAACCTGGTGGCCCGCTTCGGCATGTGCGACGAGTTCGACATGATGGCCTTGGGAAGCGTCCAGAGCCAGTATCTGGACGGCGGCTACTCCATGACCTGCGCCCAGGAGACCTACGCCGCAGCCGACCGCGAGACCATCAAGATCCTGCGCCAGTGCCACGAGGAGGCCAAGCAGATCCTTCGGGAGAACCGGGAGTTGCTGGATAAAATCGCCGCCTATCTGCTGAAGAAGGAGACGATCACCGGCCAGGAGATGATGGCCATCATCGAGGGCCGTGACCCGGAGACCGTGGACAACTACGGCGCCAGCAAGAGCAGCCAGCCCGCCTTCCGCCCCAGCGTGCCGGAGACCATCGAGGCCCCCGCCAGGCACATCAACATCGTGTCCGAGCCCATCCCCATGCCGAACTACGATGAGAAGCCGGAGGATAAGGACCCGGAAGGCACCCCCGCCGAAGACAAACCGGCGGAGCACGCGGACGGCGACCCCGAATAAATGCACAACAGCCCTGCGGCAGCGCCGCAGGGCTGTTTTCTTTTCAGTTTTCCGGCAGCTCCCGCACCCGTTCGCACAGCAGCGGCAGCGCCTTTTCAAACTCCACGCCGTACCACCCGGCCTGCGGGTCCCGCGCCGTGGCGTCGATACAGGCAAGTACAAATTCCACCGCCAGCGAAGCCGCCTGCTCCAGCGTCATGCCCCGCATGAGCCCGCCGGTGACAACGGCGGCGAAAATATCCCCCGTGCCGTGGAAGGAGGCCGGGTTCCGCGGGCCAAGACAGGTGAAATACGTCCCCGCGCCGCTGTCATAGCCCATAGCGCCCAGCTTATCCGGCGCAAAGGACACCCCGGTGAGGATCACCTTCTTCGCCCCCAGCGCAGCCACCCCCCGCAGCAGTTCGCGGGCAAAGCCCTCGTCCACCTCCTCCCGGTACGGCGTACCGGTCAGCAGGCAGGCCTCCGTGATATTGGGCAGCGCCACGTCCGCCCGAGCCGTCAGGCGGGCCATCGCCGCCGGGAAAGCGCCGTCAAACCCGCTGTACAGCTTCCCGTGGTCCGCCATGGCCGGGTCCACGATCAGCAGCGTATCCGGGCTCTTCACCGCGTCGAAAAAGTCCATCACCTGCTGCACCTGGGGCGCGGAGGCGATGTAACCGGTATAGAGCGCGTCAAAATGCACCTGCTGGGACCGCCAGTGATCGGCGATGGCCGGCAGCTGGTCGCTGAGATCCCGGCTGACAAAGCCCGGAAACGCCGTGTGCGCACTGAGCACCGCCGTGGGCACGATGGCGCACTCCACCCCCATGGCGGAGATCACCGGCAGCGCCACCGTCAGCGAGCACCGCCCCAGACAGGAGATGTCCTGTATGGACGCTATTCGTTTCATAGAGCCGCCTCCTGTTCATCATACCAAAAAGGGAGAGGCACATGAATATGTGTCTTTCCCTTTTTGGTGCGGGCGGCGGGACTCGAACCCGCACGCCTGTTGGCAATGGAACCTAAATCCATCGAGTCTACCAATTCCACCACGCCCGCATATCCACGCCGTATTGTAGCACACTTCACGTCGGCGTGCAAGGAATGTTTTGCCTTTCCCCTCCACCCCATGTTATACTGTCATCAACAGTACACGAAAGGATGGTGCCCCATGAACGAAAATGCCCTCGCCTTGGCGCGTCAGCACGCGCCCTGCTACATTTACTCCCGCGAGATCCTTACCGCACAGGCAGAGACTCTCCACAGGACCTTCCCCGGCTTTGATATTCTGTTCTCCGTGAAGGCCAACCCCTTTCCACCGGTAATACGGCACCTTGCGGCGCTTGGCATCGGCGCGGATGCGGCCAGTGCGGGTGAGGTCTGCCTGGCCGCGGAATGCGGGATCGCGCAAGAGGATATCTACTTCTCCGCAGCCGGCAAAAGTGATCGTGCACTGGCCGCCGCGTGGGATAACTGCCATCTGATCGCCGATTCTATCGGCGAGGTGCGGCGAATCGCCGCTATGGCCGCTGCCCGCGGCGAGACAAAGGCCATCGGCCTGCGCGTGAACCCCGCTTTCAGTATGGACGGCGGTACGGGCGGGACATCCAAGTTCGGCATCGACGAGTCCGACCTCCCGGCACTGAAAACTCTGCTGCAAACGCTGCCGGCAGCCGTCTGCGGCCTCCATATTCACCTGCGCTCCCAGAACCTCTCCGCGGACACTCTCGCCCGCTACTACAAAAACTGCTTCGCGCTGGCCCTCCGCGTCCGCGATATTCTGGACTGTGCCATCGAGTATATCAACTTCGGCGGCGGAGTAGGCATCGTTTACGACCCGGCGTGCCAACCGCCGCTGAACATGAGCACCTTGAAGCAATGTACGCAGGCCGTGGCAGAGGAAAACGCCCGTACCCTCCGCGCACGGCTGCTGGTGGAGTCCGGGCGGTTTCTGACAGCACAGGCGGGAACGTACTATCTGCCTGTGGTAGACAAAAAGACGTCCCACGGCACCACCTATGTCATCGTAGAAAACTGTCTCAACGGCTTCCAGAAGCCCTCTCTTGCCGCCATGCTGCGTAACGCCGCCGGAGAAGGCCCCCTTGCGCCTCAGGAACCTCTGTTTACCGGCGAGACCGCCTTCCCCATCACCGCCCTGCCTGCGGAGGATACCGGCATCACCGAGACCGTAGACATCGCAGGAAACCTCTGCTGCGCCGCGGACGTGCTGGCTAAGAACTTCACCGGTCCGGCGCTGGCGGTGGGAGATCTTGTGGCCGTGGGGAACACCGGGGCCTACGCCAGAACACTGTCGCCGCTGCTGTTTTCCTCCCACGACGTCCCTGCGGAATTCTTGATCTGAAAAACAGGGCAGCCCATTGGGCTGCCCTGTTTTCTTATTTCTCCCGCCTGATGGGCCGGATATACTTGAAGTACTGCCCCGGCACAAAATAGAAATACGTCTTGACGCCCTGTTCACTTTTGACCATACCGATCTCTCCCAATCCAAAGATATAGCGATCGAAGGGATGGATGCGGGTGCGGAGCACTACGGGGCGGGGCCAGCGGCGGTAAACACCGGGGGTAACGCCGTAGAGCGCCTTGAAGGCGCGGGTAAAAGCCTCCTGCCCGGAAAAGCCGTAGTCCAGCGCGATGTCCAACAAAGGCCGGTCGGTATCGCGCACCTCCTTCAGGGCAAAGGCCAGGCGCCGCTGGTGCAGGTAGGTACGCAGGGACATACCCGCGATCTCGCGGAATTTATGGGTGGCGTGGTACTCAGAATAGTGCAGACGTGCCGCCAGCGCCCGCAGTGTCAACGCCTGATCGTCCCGGCGCATAATGGCGTCGTCCATCTCATTGACGACGGTCTGGATCAGCTGCTGCCATTCGTACATAGGCTTGCTCCCTTCTCTCGCTGTGAACAGAATACACCCTTTCCGCCCCAAATGTTTGATACGAGTTGCTGTTAAAACAGGGACGGCTCCCGCCGTCCCTGTCCGCTTATTCCACTTCAGCAGCCTCCGCCGGCTCCTCCTGCCCCTGCTTGGGCAGCTGCTCGGGCCACTTGGCCCAGGTCTGGCGGATATAGGGGATCATCTGATCCCGGGGCATATCCAGTGCCGCGGCCAGCTCGCCGTAGAGCTGGTCCTCGGCCCGCTTGAGATAGCGCTCATCCATCTGGCTGACCTTCTTACCATGGCGCAGGGCCCACGCCCGCTTGCGGCAGATACCGTGGATCATGGCGGCCAGCTCGGCGCAGTCACAGCGGAGCACCAGCTGGTGGTAGAAATCCTTGGCAGCACGCATACCGCGCTCGGCGGGCTTCTGCTCCGGCAGGACCGGCAGCGCGGCGATCAGCTCCAGCGCATGGGCGCGGCTGATGATGGGGCGCATGAGGACAGCGGTGTCCACCGGAGTCATAACGGTGCCGCCGCGGTACAGGGGAGAGAGATGATAGTAGACCTTGTCGCCGCCGTCATAGGCCAGACCGGATGGCCCTATGGACTCCACCCGGCAGACGCCCTCTCCGCCGTATACCACCAGATCACCCGCTGCAAACATCACACACGCTCCTTATCCGCAACATACATACACATATATACACAAAAAGGCACATGGCACACGACCATGCGTTCCCCTTTTGCTCACCATTACCTGACATCAGTATAACATATTCTGACGAAAAATGTAAGCACAAATTTTACCGTGACTGTCGATTTTCCCGGAAAGTTGTGATACAATGCAGGAAAACTTTTGCGAGGTGCAGCCATGAAAAAAACTGTCATCCATCCCTCCGCCTTTGTGGCGGACAACGCCACCGTCCGGGGCAGCGTGACCCTGGGCGCTAACAGCAGTGTGTTCTTCGGCGCGGTGCTGCGGGGCGACCGGGCGCCGATCACCATCGGTGCGGGCACGAATATCCAGGACAACTGTGTGGTGCACGTGGACTACGACCATCCGGTGACGGTTGGCGAAAACGTAACGGTGGGCCACGGGGCCATTCTCCATGGGTGCACCGTGGGTGACAACACCCTCATCGGCATGGGCGCCATCGTGCTGAACGGCGCGAAGGTCGGCAGCAACTGCCTGATCGGCGCGGGGGCGCTGGTACCGCAGAACGTGGAGATACCGGACGGGTCTTTGGCCTTCGGCTCCCCCGCCAAGATCAAAGGCCATCTGGACGAGGCCGCCATTGCCGAGCTGCGGCAGGCGGCGCTGGACTACCAGAAGGAGGCCATGGCATACAAGGCCGAGCAGGAACAATAAAAATATGCGCTCCGACCAAGAGCCGGTGCGCATAGCTGAAAAGCGGCCCCCGGCTGTGCCGGGGGCCGCTGACCGTTTAGACGACGGCGAAGAACTTGATGATAAACAGCAGGGAAATAATGTAGGTCAGGACAGACACATCCTTGGCACGGCCGGAGAACACCTTGATCACGGTGTAGGAGATCATGGCAATACCGATGCCGTGGCCGATGGAGCCGGAGATGGGCATGGCCAGCAGCATCAGGAACACGGGCACTACCTGGTCCAGATCGTCGAAATCCACGTTCTTCAGGCCCTGGAGCATCAGGATGCCCACGTAGATCAGGGCGGAGGAGGTAGCGGCAGCGGGAATGACGGCCGCCACGGGCGCGATGAACATACAGGCCAGGAACATGAACGCGGCGGTCAGGCTGGTCAGGCCGGTGCGGCCGCCGGCCTCCACACCGGAGGCGGACTCCACGAAGGTGGTAACGGTGGAGGTGCCGCAGCAGGCGCCGGCCACGGTGCCCACGGCATCGGACAGCAGGGCTTCCTTCATGTTGGGCATATTGCCGTCCTTGTCAGTCATGCCGGCGCGGGAGGCCGTTCCCACCAGGGTGCCGATGGTGTCGAACATATCGATCATGCAGAAGGTGATGATCAGGCTGATCGCCGTGAACCAACCGATATTAAAGAAGTCGGTGAAGTCAAATTTGAACAGCGTGGTCTCCACCATGTCGTGGAAAGGCGGCAGGAAGGACGCACCCTCCAGAGAGGCAAAGGGATTGGTACCCAGGAAGATGAAGCAGCCGGCCCAGTAGATCACGGAAGCTACCAGCATACCCACCAGCACGGCGGCCTTGACGCCCTTCTTGGCCAGCAGGATGATGACAAACAGGCCGATGAACATGGTGACGACCGTCAGCACCATCTGGCTGTACTCGGCACCCATGTGGTCCTTGATCACGCTGGGGGTCATGGCGCCGAAGAAGTCGCGCATGACATAGAAGGGTGAGGTATAGCCGTTGCCCTCGGCATAGATTCCCACGTTGGAGCCCAGGCCGATGTTCATCAGCATAAGGCCGATGGCGGGACCGATACCCAGACGGACACCCAGAGGGATAGCGGTGACGATCTTATCACGAATGTTAAAAATGCTCAGCAGAAGGAAAACGATGCCCTCCACCAGAATGATGCACAGCACCGCCTGGAAGGCGCTGGTGTAGTCGGTGTTCAGCATGGCGGCCACATTGCCGGCGATGACGGCAAAGAAGCTGTTGAGCCCCATACCGGGCGCCATGACAAAGGGCTTGTTGGCGAGGAAGGCCATGACCACGGTGCCGATGGCACTGGCGATGCAGGTGGCCAGAAAGACACCGTTCCACAGCGGAGTGCCCACGGCAAAGTTGGTCAGCAGGTTGGGGTTCAGGGCGATGATGTAGGCCATCGTCATGAATGTGGTGAGACCGGCCAGGATCTCCGTTTTGACGGAGGTGCCGTTCTCTTTCAGATGAAAGATACGCTCCATGTGATTTTCTCCTTTGTAAAATGCTGTACGCCCTCCGGCGCAAGCATCATCTTAACGCTTTTTAACGGGAAAAACAAGACTTTTTGTCAGGTCTTCTGAAATTTTTTCAGATGCCAGTCAAAAAAGCGCCCCCGGCGTGGCCGGGGGCAAGGAGGTGCCCCGCCTCCTTCTGTTCTCAGGGGACTGTGTCAGCCGGGGTATAACTGACATGATTCTGATGGGATAGCCGCATGGGGTACCGACCGGGGCAGGTCAGCTTTCCGTCCGCATCCGGGGGCGCATGACAGGGGGCGCTTTTTTCAAGGAAGCTTATTGGGCCGCGCGATCGGCCTGAATGAGCCGCTTCAGGGCCTCCACGCCCACCTGAACGGCGGAGGTGGTGTCCTCGCTCATATCCTGGTCCAGACCTGCCTTTTCACGCTCCTGGTTCCAGACCACATGGAAGCAGCTGCCGCAGCGGCAGTTCAGGGCATCGGCCACCACAAAGAGGGCGGCGGACTCCATTTCACTGGCCTTGACGTGCAGGCGCTTCCAGGCCTCCCATTTGTTGAGCAGCTCATAGGATACCGGCATACGCTCGGGGCTGTGCTGGCCATAGAACGCGTCCTTGCACTGAACGACGCCTACCTGGGTACGCTTGCCCAGCGCCCTGGCCGCCTGGACCAGCGCGGTAGTGACCTCGAAATTCGCCACCGCGGGGTACTCGATGGGGGCATATTCCCGGCTGGTATGCTCAAAGCGGATCGCGCCGGTGGCGACCACCACGTCGCCGCTGCGGACATCCATCTCGATTCCGCCGCAGGTCCCTACGCGGATAAACGTGTCAGCGCCGATGTTGTGCAGCTCCTCCATGGCGATGGAGGCGGAGGGCCCGCCGATACCGGTGGAGCAGACGGAGACCTTCTCCCCCAGCAGCGTACCGGTATAGATGGTGTACTCACGGTTCTGAGAAACAAAGTGCGCATCGTCGAACAGCTCGGCGATCTTTTCACAGCGGCCGGGGTCGCCGGGAAGAATAACATAGCGGCCCACGTCGCCTTCGGCGCAGTGGATATGATACTGCTTTTCCAGCTTCTGCATGATATATCGTCCTCCATCTATGTTCAAGTCGTTATGTCCTAAGCAAATAACACGGTTCGTAATCAAACATTTACCCATCGCTGAGGTAGAAAAAATCATATCATGGTTTTTTGGAAAATGCAATACTTCCGCCACAAAAGATACGGCTTCTCCTGTACAAATGATGCAAAAGGCAAAAAGTGTCGGGGCTATAAAACCGCCCGCGGCAAAACCTACGTTTGGCGGCGGCTGTTCTCCGCGCATGTGCGCGTGCTTTTGCGCGGATCGGCCGACGCATATGGGAAAAGGAGGAAAAAGATATGACAGATCGACTCGCTGCACTGGCGGCGGCAGTGATGCTGGCGGTGACGCTGGCGGCCTGCGGCGCGGCAGACGACAAGACAAACGGCGCCGCGCCGGACACCACACCCAACGGCAGCATCACCACACAGCCGGACACCAACGGCACGGACACCGGCAGCGCCAAAGATGACCTGAACGGCGGCCACAACGAAAGCGGCCGGGCGGATGAGGACGGACAGATGGACGGCACCGTGGAAACGCGGCGGTACGACCGGGCACTGGCCGCATCGCTGAGCCAGCTGATCCTGAATCGGATCGGCGAATGACAGAAAGCGCGGCGGGCACATGATGTCCGCCGCGCGGTTTTTAATGGCAGGACTTGCATTTTTCAAAAAATGGGATATTATATAGGTGAAAAACGTCCCCACCCCCTTTTTTCGTCCTCTGAACGGCGGACGCGGGGCACGGAACAAAATTTACGCCGCAGCGGGCGGCAGAGAAAAGAAGGTTTTTACTATGACAAAGATCGACATCGTTTCCGGATTTTTGGGCGCAGGCAAAACGACCCTTATCAAGAAGCTGCTGGCCGAGGCCTTCCCCGGCGAGAAGCTGGTACTGATCGAAAACGAGTTCGGCGAGATCAGCATTGACGGTGGGTTCCTGAAGGACTCCGGCGTGCAGATCAGTGAAATGTCCTCCGGGTGCATCTGCTGCTCTCTGGTGGGCGACTTCAACAAGGCGCTGAAGGACGTACATGAGCAGTTCCACCCTGACCGCATCCTCATCGAGCCCAGCGGCGTGGGCAAGCTCAGCGACGTGATCGTGGCGGTGGAGAACACCGTGAAGGACGTACCGGACATGAAGCTGAACAGCTTTGTGACCGTAGCGGACGCCACAAAGGTCAAGATATACATGAAGAACTTCGGCGAGTTCTACAACAACCAGATCGAATCCGCCGGCACCATCATCCTCTCCCGCACCCAACGGCTGAGCCAGGAGAAGCTGGAGGCCGCCGTGGCGCTGCTGCGGGAGAAGAACCCCAATGCCGCCATTCTCACCACACCCTGGGACCAGCTGGACGGCATGACCATCCTCAGCGCCATCGAAAAGGTCTCTCTGGCGGACGAGCTGCTGGCGCATATGCGCGCTGAGCACGAGGCGGATGAGGCGGAGCATGAGCACCACCATCACCACCATGACCATGACGAGGATGAGGATGAGCATGACCACTGCTGCCATCACCATGACCATGATGATGACGATGACGATGACGACGACCATGAGCACTGCTGCCATCATCACCACGATGAGGACGAGCATGACCACGATCATCACCACCATCACCACGACGGCGAGGAATGCGATGATCCCCACTGCGGCTGCCACCATCACCATCATCACGCCGACGAGGTATTCACCAGCTGGGGCACGGAGACGGTGAAGGCCTACTCCGAAGCGGAGCTGGAGCACATCCTGACGGCGCTGGACAGCGGCGAATACGGCGCGATCCTGCGGGCCAAGGGTATCGTGGCTGCCGCCGACGGCGGCCAGTGGCTGCACTATGACTTTGTGCCCGAGGAGCACCAGGTGCGGCGCGGTCCGGCGGACTACACCGGCCGTATCTGTGTGATCGGCTCCCAGCTGAAAGAGGATAAGCTCTCTCAGCTGTTCGGACTGTAAGGAGCGGCTGACATGGATATTCCTGTTTACCTCATCGCCGGATTTCTGGACGCCGGCAAGACCGAGTTCATCAACGGCATCCTGCGGGACGGTTTTGCCGCCGAGGACCGGACGCTGCTGCTGTGCTGCGAGGAGGGCGAAAACGGCTATGATCCCAAGGTGCTGGGCAACGTATTCACCTATACCGTGGAGGACGAGGACCAACTGACGCCCGACTTTCTGAAAAAGCTGGAAAAGCAGTACCGGCCCAAGCAAGTCATCGTGGAGTACAACGGCATGTGGAGCATGGAGAAGCTGTACCGCGAAGGACTGCCCGCCAACTGGATACTCTATCAGATCATGTGCCTGGTGGACGCCACGACCTTCGAGATGTATCTGAAGAACATGGGGCAGCTGATGATGGAGAAGATCACCAACTGCGATATGCTGATCTTCAACCGCTGCAATGAGCAGCTGCGCGCCCAGCTTCGCAGCCGCAACCTGCGGATGGCCAACCGCCGGGCGGATATCTACCTGGAAAACGAGGACGGCACCAGCGAGGAGTACGTCACGCCGGAGATGTCTCCCTTCGACCTGACCGGCGGCAAGCTGGAGGTGCCGGACGAGGACTACGGCATCTGGTATGTGGACATGATGGACAACCCGGGACGCTACGAGGGCGTGGAGGTGTCCTTCAAGGCGCTGATGTGCCACTCCAAAAAGTTCAAGGGCGTGCACTGCCCGGGGCGCTTCGCCATGGTGTGCTGCGACAAGGATATGCAGTTCCTGGCCCTGGTGTGCCGCGGCGAAGGGCTGGAGCAGTATAAGGACAAGCAGTGGGTGAAGATACACGCCACAGTGAAGAAGGAGGCCTGTGACGCCTATCAGGGCGAAGGCCCCGTGCTGTACGTCACCTCCATCGCCGCCACCACCAAGCCGGACCCGGAGATGGTGTCCTTCTGATCGCGATCCGTATATTTTCACCGCACAATTGCAGCGTGTATAGAAAAAGACCCGCCGATGGCGGGTCTTTTCAACTTGTTTCGGCCTCAGCGGACCAGCTGGATGGCAGCGGGGAGGTTTTCGATCTCCACGCGGGGCGCACTGGGGCAGTATTCACCGTCCAGAGACCAGGGGAGGTTCTCCTCGGTGGTCAGGGTAACGCGCCGGACATGGCGCAGTATCACGCCGGGATAGTCGTACTGCATACGGGTCATGGCGGTAATGAGGTTCTGCAGATCCAGTGCCGTCTTTGGCATACGGAGCAGCAGCAGTTCGAATTTTCCGTCGTCCATCCGTACACGGGAGGGATCCAGCTTCACCAGGCCGCCCAGGGAGGTGGAATTGCACACAGCGCCGAAAATGAACTCCCCCTCAAAGCGCTCACCATCGGCATCCACCGCGCAGCGGTAGGGCCGCAGGGAGTCCAGATCGCCCAGCCCCTCCAGAATGTAGGCAAAATGGCCAAAGGCGTTCTTGGCCGCCTGGGTGGCGGAGTAGGAGGACCGGGTAAAGGCCCCAAAGGAAGCCACATAGGCGAAATAGCGGTCGTTATGCCGCCCCACGTCCAGGGGGCAGGGCGTGCCGGTGGCGGCCGCCTCCGCCGCGGCGGGCAGCATGGTGTGAAGATGCAGGCTCATGGCAAAGTCGTTGGTGCTGCCGCAGGGCAGATAGCCCAGCAGAGGCCGCTGCTCCAGCTGCATAAGCCCGGACAGCGTCTCGTTCAGCGTGCCGTCGCCTCCGGCACAGACCACCATGTCGTACTGTCCGCCCCACCGTGCGGTGATATCGCGGGCCTGGCCGCCCGCCTCGGTGATATAGACCCGTACCAGATAGCCGGCGCGGGAGAACTGCGCCACGGCATCGAACAGCGGGGCGCGGGATTTTGTCTTTCCCGCACGGGGATTGACGATAAACAAGAGCTTTTTCATAGGGACACCCTTCCATACCATCGTAATTCTCGCATTTTGCGCGGGGTTGTCCGAGTATGATACCACAGTTGCGGCGGGATTGCAATACACATTCCGCCGCGGGTGTTTGTGTTCGAAAATTGTTGCAAAACGCCGCGCATACGGGTATGATAGAAAAAACAGCAGTGGGAGGTCCTGCCATGAAGCGAACGCAGTATTTCAAATGGGGGCTGACGGCCTTTTTGACCGTATGTGCCGTTCTGGTGTTCTACGACACCTTCTATCAGGCGGGAACGCTGCAGCAGTTCGTGTCCAAGCTGGCATCCATCCTGGCACCGGTGCTGTATGGCTTCGCCATCGCCTATCTGCTGACGCCCATCATGTCCTGGCTGGAACGAGCCATTGCGGCGCTGTGGAAAAAGCTCTTCAAAAAAGAGCTGAAGCAGCCGTCAGGCGCGCTGCGGCTGGTGAGCATCCTGTTGACCGAGGCCGTGGTCATCTTCCTTCTGTACCTGCTGATGAGCGTGCTGGTGCCCCAGGTGCTGGACAGCGTGACCACCCTTATCAACAACGCAGAGTCCTACTACCGCAAGGTCTATCGCTGGGCTAATGACCTGCTGGAGAGTGACAATGAGATCGCCGTGTGGCTGGCCGGACTTATCACCGAGCGCTATACCGACGGCATGGCCTTTTTGACCGACAAGGTGCTGCCCTGGGCCCAGAAGGCCGTGGTGCCGCTGACCAACGGAATTTGGAGCGGCATCCGCGGGGCAGTGGGCTTTGCCTTTGACCTGATCGTGGGCATCATCGTGTCCATCTACCTGATGGGCATGAAGGAAAAGAGCCTGGCTCGCTGCTGCAAGGCGGTCTACGCCGCGCTGCCGGAGGAAAATGCCGACGCGGTCATGCGCGGCACCCGGCGGGTGAACGCCATCTTCTCCGGCTTTGTCCGCGGCAAGCTGCTGGACTCCCTCATCATCGGCATCCTGTGCTTTATCTGCTGCTCCATCCTGAAAATGCCCTACACGCCGCTGGTCAGCGTGGTGGTGGGCGTGACCAACGTGATCCCCTTTTTCGGGCCCTTCCTGGGTGCGGTGCCGTCGGCATTCCTGATCCTGCTGGTCAGCCCCAAGCAATGTCTGGTGTTCGTGATCTTCATCGTGATCCTCCAGCAATTTGACGGCAACATCCTGGGGCCCAAAATTCTGGGCGACGCCACGGGCATCTCCAGCTTCTGGGTCATCGTGGCCATCCTGGTGGGCGGCGGCTTCGCCGGCGTGCTGGGTATGTTCATCGGCGTGCCGGTGTTCGCCTGCATACAGGAACTGCTGAAATTCCTGATGGACCGCCGGCTGCGGAAGCGGAATATGCCCACCGAGGCCTACGCCTATGTGGGTCGGGCCAAGGATTCCCCGCCGGAGGATACGCCCGCGCCCGAACCCGAAGACCCCGCGTGATATAGCAGGCAGGCGGGCACGCAGCCCGCCTGCCTTTTCTTTGAAAGGAGCACCTCCATGACAAAAGACCTCTACGATAAGCTGATGGTCTTCGGCAACGACCGGGAGCCGTTTCTCACCCACAACTTTATGCGGACCACCGACCTGGATGACGGCACCGCCACCGTGACGCTGCCCATGCACACCGAAAGTCTGAACCGCTGGGGCGGCGCCCACGGCGGCATCCTGTTCTCGCTGTGCGATGTGGCCATGGGCATGGCCATCATGACCCTGCGGCAGGAGATGGTAGTCACCGTGAACTCCACCATCGATTACCTGTCCGCCGCGGCCGCCGGCAGCACCCTGACCACCGTGGGCAAGGTGGACCGCCTGGGCGGCAAGCTGGCCTTCTGCTCCGCCGAAATGACCGACGAGACCGGCAAGGTCATCGTCCGCGCCCACTGCGTCATGTGCTTCACCGGCAGGGCGCTGTCCCTATGAGCCGCCGCGCCCTGTGCCGCTGGTGTATTGCGCTGGCGGTGTTCTTTGCCGCGTATTTCGCCCTGCGCACCAGCCGCGCCGCCATGACTGCCCTGTGGTACGGCGCCGTGCTGCCGGCGGAACAGTGGCTGGGGCGGCTGTGTGGGAGGTTGACGCTCTCCGTAGGTGAGGTCCTGATCCTGACGGCGGTGTTCTGCGCCATACTGTGGCTGGCCAATGTGCCCCGGCGCATCATCGCCGCGCGGGGCCGCCGTTGGGGCATGGCCCTGCGCCTGACGCTCACCGCCCTCTGCGCCGTGCTGACGGTGTACGCCGGCTTTTGCCTCACCTGGGGCATCGGGTACAACACCGACAGCTTCCAGGAGAAAAGCGGCATCCATGCCCGGCCTTCCACGGCGGAGACGCTGGCGGAGGTGACGGCCTATTTTGCCGGCAATCTGGCCGCCTGCGCCGATGACGTCCCCAGAGATGAAAGCGGTGTCTGCACGCTGGACCGGCAGGCGGTGCTGAACCGGAGCACCTCCGCGCTGGATGTGCTCTGCGGAGAGTTCCCGTTCCTGCGGGCGGAAACGGGCGGTGCCAAGGGCTTCGGCTGCTCCCGGGCGCTGAGTGCCCTGCGCTTCACCGGGTTCTACTTCCCCTTCACCGGCGAGCCGAACGTCAACATGGACAGTCCGGCGGCCTTTCTGCCGGCCACTGTATGCCATGAGCTGGCCCACCAGCGGGGCATCACGGCGGAGGAGGAGTGCAATTTCATCGGCATACTGGCCGCTGTCCGGTCAGAGGACGCAGGGTACCGCTACTCCGGCTGGCTGACGGGGTTCGGGTATCTGTCCAACGCCCTGTACAGCGCTGACCGGGAGGCGTGGCAGACCATACGGGACGCACTGCCGGACACGGTGGTGGCTGACCTGCGGGCGGACAACGCCTACTGGGCGCAGTTCCGCGGCGTCGTCTCAAAGGTCTCGGACACCGTGTATGACGGCTTTCTCAAGAGCAACGGCGACACGGACGGCAGCAAGAGCTACGGCGTGGTCACGGACCTGCTGGTGGCCTATTTCGGATAAAAAAATCTCCCCTTCCGGGGAGATTTTTTATTGGTCCGTTTGGTCAGAGGTTGGCCAGCTTCAGTTCTATATCCTCACCGGACGGCGCGTGCCAGATCAGCAGAGCAGCATCATTTCCGTGATAATTCTCAATGACCTCCACATGGTTTGAAGCGTCCGGCTTCGGATGTCCATCTACGACCGGGAATGTTGTCTCATAGCGCCCATCGCCGGTACGCAGCGTCACGGTGCTGTTTGCGTAAGCCTCTTTCACCTTGTGACTATCTCCGGTCTCGCACTCCTGTGTCAGTGAGCCTCTGCAAACGCCCTTGAGATAGTCCGCAAAGTAATACTTGCAGACATAGCGGCTCCCCGCCCCGCCGAACAATCCCGTGCCGGCACCTGATATCTCCTTCACCCTATCAAAGTTGAAATAGCGAAGACCGTCCCCATCGCCGCCGCAGAACACGCCGCCGTACTCATACGGCAGTTGTGAGTACACATCCCAGTCCACATTCCAGGATTGGAATCTATTGGAGGTGACAACGCCGAAAAGCAGATCGTCCCACATGGACCTCCCCTCCCGGAAAGGCCCCAGCGTTTTCCCGTCATAATTGATGTCCCGGTAGTAGGTATAAAGCTCGTCCTTGCGCACCATATCGCTGTAGGAAGCGTCGTAGGGCAGCAGCACGTCATAGTAATACGGTTCTATGACCTCCTCGCAGAGCTGCCGCATCATGGGATCCAGCGCCAGCGCCTCCAGACCGGGGATGTCCTCCTCCAGCAGCGCCTCGCTGACCGCGTCCAGATAGGCGCACTGCTCCGCCGTCAGCGCGGCGCGGGGCGTGTTGTCCGTCACGGCGGCGCCCCAGCACGACAGGCCGATGGCCACCGCCGCGGCCCCGGCCACCAGCATGGCCGGAAGACTGCGGCGCTTCTTCTGCGGCGGCGCGGTGTCGTCGCGGGATATCTCGTTCCCCGGCGCGGCCCACTCCCGCGGCGGCGCGGAGAACTCCGGCCTCGGCGGAGAAAATTCCGCGGGTGCCGGTGAAAATTCCTTGTCGTTCATGGCTTACTCCCGATCCAGCTCCACCCTGTGGACGGGGCAGGAGAGTCCCTCCTCCTCAAAGGCCATGAACAGCGTGCGGTTCAGCAGGCGCTGCGCCTTGTAAATATTCTCCTCGTGCGTCTCACCCGCCACGCGCAGCACAACGGCGCGATTTTCATAGTCCAGCGACTGTACGCCCAGATAGGCCGGGGCCTTGCTGAACAGGTCTGGGTGCTCCTGATGCAGCTTCGGCAGTACCTCGCCCAGCACCTTCTCCGCCCGCGCCAGACTCTCCTTGTCATAGGGGACCGCCATGTCGCACACGGCGAAGGACAGGTCGTTGGATCGGTTGATCAGACTGCGGATATCGGAGTTGTTGATGATCTTCACGTTTCCGCCGGAGTCCATGATCTGCGTGGTACGGATGCCGATTTGTGTGACCGTGCCGCGGAAGTCGCCCACCACGATGATGTCGCCCACCTCGTACTGGTGCTCAAACAGCATGAATGTACCGGTGATCACGTCGGCGATCAAGCTCTCCGCACCGAAGCCGATGATCAGCGCCAGCACGCCGGCGCCGGCCAGCAGCGCCCGCACATCCACGCCCACGATAGACAGCGCCCACAGCAGCCCCACGATGATCAGCAGATATCGGATAGCGCTGTCCGCCAGCGTGAACACGGTCTTGCCGTGGTTGCTGCTGGGCGACACTCTCTGAAATACGGCTCTGGCCGCCGCCGAAAACAGCACCAACCCGGAAAACAGTATGATCAGCTGTGTGCCGATGTTCCAGATCTACGTAAACAGGCCCGCGGGCACGGGCACCGCCGCCCGCGCTGCCAGGGCCGCCGCCAGCAGCACAGCGGCCAACCACGGCAGCACCTTTCCCGGTTTCTTTTTCATCTCGTTTTTTTCGTTTTCCATGATGTATTTCTCCCGTTTCTTATCCATATGATAAGCAGAAATTTAACAAAATTTCTACATACACAGAATACACCGCCTTGTCGAATGTGTCAATATATCGCGTGAAATATCCGAATATTTTGTCCTTTTTGCGCGAAAAGCACCCGCCCTGCGTTATGCAGGGCGGGCGCTTTTCTATCACGGTTTACAGGCCCAGGCCGGGGATGTTCAGCCCGCCGGTGAGCGAGCTCATGGAGCTGTTCATGGCATCATCTGCCTGCCGAAGTGCCTCATTTACCGCAGAAATGACCAGATCCTGCAACATTTCCGCGTCCTCCGGGTCGATGACGTCGGGCTTGATGGTCAGCTTGGTCAGCTCCTTTTTGCCGGTGACCACTGCCGTTACCGCGCCGCCGCCCACAGAGGCGGTGAACTCCGTTTTTTCAACTTCTTCCTGCGCTTTTGCCATATCCTGCTGCATTTTCAGCAGTTTTTGCTGCATCTGCGCCTGCTGCTGCATCATCCCGGCACCACCGGTAAAGCCCCTTCGGGCGCTGTATCCCTTTGCCATATTCGTTTCTCCTTTATATCGATCTGTTCATTTTGCCAGTGTAAACTATCGGACATCTTATGTGCAGCATCGGTTTACCCATGTGTAATACCGATGCGCTCTTTGTGTAACATTGGTGTGCTCCATGTGAGACACCGGTGCGCTCAGCATGAACTGTCGGCTTATTTGATGCGAAAATTGTCCAGCTGTTTGGCGTTTTCCACCAACTCGTCCAGCTTGTCCCTGTGGGGAGCCGGCACCTCCCAGGGCGGCAGGTCCGGCGGGGCGGGCGGCGCCTCCTCCGGCAGGGGCGGGCGCTCATAGTCGTCCGCCGGCGGGGCGGGCGTGGGCCGGGGCGCGGGGCGGACCGGGGCGCGCCGCACGGGCGCGGCGGGGCCGCCGCCTACGGTGAACTGCAC
>OMED01000216.1_pt1 | contig 33035 bp, 33 predicted proteins | sample 1673411 | NCBI WGS metagenome assembly OMED01 (sample SAMEA103958110, study PRJEB25191) | human gut metagenome | reverse complement strand
GCACAGCCAGCTTGATGCGCTTGCCGTTGGTGGACTGGTCGATGTGCAGCGTCTCGGACAGGCTCAGACGCAGGGCACGCAGCGCCGTATCGCCGGAGGTGATGGGCAGCACGATGACGCCCAGCAGGGCGATGATGCCGCCCACGTTGCCCAGCAGGTACTTGCAGACCACGCCCACGGTGCCGGTAGCCAGTCCAGCATTGGGCTCCTGCAAAGCCAGGTTGTACACGCCCATGGCGCCGGCAGCCCAAACCATGGCGATGAAGCCTTCCAGCACCATCATGTTGTAGAAGGTGTTGCGGCCCTGACGCTCGCTCTTCATGGTACGGGAGATGATAGCGGTCTGGGTGGAGTGGAAGCCGGACAGAATACCGCAGGCCACGGTCACGAAGAAGATGGGCAGGAAGTGCTTGGTGGAGAAGTAGTCCGCGTAGGTGAACGTACCCACGGTGCCGTCAGCACCGGTGAGGCTCAGCACGGGAGCAGCCCAGCTGTCCCAGATGTTCATCAGGGGCATACCGGTGACGAAGATGCCGATGAAGATGCCGATGGCGGAGAACAGCAGGATACCGCCGAAGATGGGGTAGATCTTGCCGATGATGGCGTCGATGGGGAACACGGTGGCGATCAGGTAGTACAGGAAGATGACACCGTAGATGACCCACGTGGAGACGGAGGTGGCCTTGCCGTCAAAGCCAAAGAGCTGCGTGGCGGCGATGTCGCCGGGGGTGTAGATGAACACAGCGCCCACCAGCAGCAGCAGCACGCACACGAACACGTTGTAGAACTTATAGATACCCTTGGTGGAGTACCGGCGGATCATCTCAGGCATCTGGGTGCCGCCGTCGCGCAGGCAGATCATGCCGGAGAAATAGTCGTGCATGGCGCCGCCGATGACGTTGCCGATGGGGATGGTCAGGAACGCGATGGGCCCAAAGAGGATGCCCTGGATCGGCCCGAGGATGGGGCCGGTGCCCGCGATGTTCAACAGATTGATCAGGCTGTTCTTCCAGCCCTTCATGGGCACGAAGTCAACGCCGTCTTCCTTGGTGTAGGCAGGCGTCTTGCGGTCGTCGGGTCCAAAGACCTTTTCGCAGAAACGACCGTAGAGGGCTGCGCCGCCGATCAGGATGACCAGACCGATAATGAATGTCAGCACAGAAACACACTCTCCTTTGTAAAGTGAATTGTCTCATTCCGAGGTGTCCGGATCGCCTCAAAAATCATGCTCAGATTATAGCACTGCGTGAATAAATTGCACGTTAATCTTTGCGGCGTGTACATAAAAATGTCATAAATAAAAGGTCGAAGTCTGTAAAGAATTGCCGTAAAAAGAAACTTGTAAAAGTCTTTAACAATGAGGGACTTTTACAAGTTTTCCTGCCGCGAACCAAAATACAAACGGTGTTTGACTGTCAAAATTTTTGTCTGGCGGTAACGTTGCCGGGGAAACGGCAAGATCACCTGGGCACTTGCCCGCTTTCGGCAAACGTGGTATCATAGCAATAATATGAGAAAGGGAGGATATGCCTGTGGAATACAACAAGCCCATCAGCGCCATGACCCCCGGCGACGAGATCGAGGGCTACTACATACTCAAGTCCGCCAACCCCAAGGTGGCCGCCAACGGCAAGCCATTCCTGACCGGAGCGCTCAGCGACCGTACCGGCACGATGGAGCTGAAGGTCTGGGACTATACCGGGCCGCTGACCGCCGCCGACGAGGGCACCGTTGTCAAGGTGCGGGGTACCGTGGGCGAGTATCGGGGCACCGCGCAGTTCACCGCCGCGCGTATCCGTCAGGCGGCCCAGGAGGATCCGGTGGATGTGTCCGCCCTGGTGCCCACTGCGCCCATCGACTGCGGCGCGGCGATGGAGGATCTGCGCCGTGCGGCGGCCTCCATTACGGACCCGGACTACCGTGCCGTGGCCGAGGCCATGCTGGAGGCCCACGGGGAGACACTCGCGTCCATCCCCGCCGCCAAGAGCGTACACCATGCCTTTCTGGGTGGCCTGCTGATGCATACCGCCAACATGGTGAAGATCGCGGACTTCCTGGCGGGAATGTACCCGGAGACGATCGACCGCAGCCTGCTGCTGACGGGGACGCTGCTCCACGATATGGCGAAGGCGCAGGAGTTCGTGTTTTCGCAGCTGGGTCTGGCCACGGATTACTCCATTAAGGGGCAGCTGCTGGGGCACCTGGTCATGGGAGCGCAGGACGCGGCGGAGACTGCCGCCCGCCTGGGCGTGCCGGAGGAGAAGTCCGTGCTGCTGCAGCACCTGATCCTCTCCCACCACGGTGAGCCGGAGTTCGGCGCGGCGGTGCGCCCTCTGTTCGCCGAGGCGGAGCTGCTGAGCCTGATCGACGCGGTGGACAGCCGTATGGAGATCTACCGCGAGACGTATGATACGATGGAGCCGGACACCTTCAGTCCGCGCATCTTTGCGTTGGAGAAAAAGGTGTTCAGGCACGCGTAGGCTCTTGACAAACGGCGGCGCGGAGAGTACCCTGTCGTCAGTGCCCGCAGGGCACAATACACATTTTATTAAGGAGACGCGTTTGAAACTCAATACCCTGACACTGGAGCGTGTGGCCTGACCGGGAGGTCTGGCAGCCATCGATTGACAAGAGCAAACACGCCTGCCCTTGTCAATCGATGGCGATATGCACGCCATTCCTCCCGGAGCATGAAAACACATCTTCAGGAGGAAACACCATGAACCGCGAAAACAAGCGGAAGACCTTTGAAAAAGGCTACTACAAGACCCATCCCTGCAATGACACCTTCACCTGCAAGGTCTGCGGCCGACTCTGCACACCGCAGGAGGCCGGCAGCGACCACCGCAACCACTGCCCCAACTGCCTCTCCAGCCTGCACGTAGACATCGAGCCCGGCGACCGGGCTGCCGACTGCGGCGGCATCATGGAGCCGGTGGCGGTCTGGGTACGCAGGGGCGGTGAATGGGCGATCATCCACCGCTGCAAGCGCTGCGGCGCGCTCAGCTCCAACCGTGTGGCGGCGGACGACAATCCCATGAAGCTCATGTCCATCGCCATGAGGCCCCTGTGTGAGCCGCCGTTCCCACTGGAGCGCATCGAGGAGATGACCGCCCTCATGGCCGGCGACGGCCGAATGAAGTAGCCCCAGCAAAAGCAAAACCACCCGTTAGGGTGGTTTTGTTTTTGCTGTTATCTTATCATGGCACAAATAGATTCGAACACGTCCCCATACCGCAAGGGAGGCGCTGCGTGCAGGGCGGCCTATTAAGGGAGCAGCTTCAGATCAGCGAGGGTGCATTGCTTTCAATGGCGGGTATCTGCATAAGTGGTACCTCCCGGCAAAGCCCTTGTGTATTTGCGGATCATCGAAGCGGCGTAAAGCACGACCAGCAGCTCCGTGACTGGCATCGCAAACCAGATCGCATCGGCGTTGACCAGCGCAGGAAGAACCATGATCAAAATGCCGCTGATGACAAGTCCCCGTGCCACAGAAACAACGAACGCTGCCTTCGGCTTCATGATCGCCTGGAAATAATAGGTCGAGAAGATGTTGAACGGCAGCAGCAGGAAGGATAACGCATAGGTGCGGACAATGGTAGGAGCCATCCGCTCCGAAGAAGGTCAGGATGGGGCGCTCGAAGCATATGGCCCCGATCCATGCCAGAATGGATAAGATCACTGCGCCGATCACGGCCGATGTGAAATACTGCTTCTCACTCCCGTCGCATTTCTCGCTGCCGCGCTTTGTACTGAAAATCACGCTGCCGCCGATGCCCATCAAAAGGCCAAGGCTGTAGATGATGTTCCAGACCGGAGCGACGACCGCCAATGCCGCCGTTCCCTGCGGCCCGTGGTACTGGCCGAATAGACCGATGTGATCATGGCGCTGCCAAACGCAGCCGACAGGTATTTAAAGTACATTGCATCACCTCCAATAATCTATTGTAAAAAACGTCGAAATGTGTTAGAACAAAATGGAAATATATTTGAAGGAGTGGTTTTATGCTAAATTATACTTTAGGAACGATAGAAGCTTCTGAAGCCTTGATCAAAGATTTATATATTGATTTAAGAGCAAAAGTTAATGCATGGTCAAAAATAACTCAACAAACGCCTCAGGCACGTATGGGATATGTTGGTCAGCATTTGGTGAGTGTCGTAACAGGATATCCTGGCGGAAAATCTGGTGCTCGTGGTTATGATTTAGTTATAGATGATGAAAGACATGGTGAAATTAAAACTTGTTATAGAGTCGATCAATTAGGGTCTTGTAATGCTTGTGGTGCAGTTGTTTCAAGTTTAGAAACGGAATGTGCTGTATGCGGCTCTACAAGCATTAATAGGAAAGATGATTCGAAGTGGTTAATAGCAATCCGAAACAATGACGAGTTTGCAAAGTTATTGGATCCTTACAGATATTACTTTGTTCTTTTTGAATTCGAATCCATATATGATAGCAACAACAACGACATTATTGCATCAATATGGGAAGTTGACCCAAAGAGTAAAGGGTTTGCGTACTGTATGATTGACTATTATCTCAATATTCGTTCACAGTCAACATCTAAAGCACCGTTTAACATGTGGCCTCATATGCTAAAATTCGCATTAACAGAACCAACTTTGATTTACAGATCAAAAATCACAAATGATGGCAATATAATCACCGATGTATTCCCATCCAAAAACAATACTTATTCAGATGTACTACTTCCTTTAAGTTCATATTCTGGATCAACTACCATAAGTGTAGCTAACATTAAAAATGTTATTAAAAAATACAGCCCATCTGCTCGTGTTAATGGATTAAATAAAGAAAAGCTATTGCAATTATTAGAAGACATAAGGAAAACTAATAATATAACCAATGCCGATCTATGCAACAAATTCGCGGATGAAATATATTTGCCTAAAATCGTTTTGAAAAAAGCAGATATACCACTATCGTTACGCTCACAGTTTATCGATTTAAGATAATTATAATAGCGTCATCTGTCTACATGCTAATCGTTCTAACGACTTTTCGTAATACTCTTGTTCTATTTCAAATCCAATATAATTACGCTTGTTATTAATACAAGCCAAGGCTGTTGAACCTCCACCCATAAATGGATCTAAAACAATATCGTCCTCATCACTGCTTGCAAGAATTAGTCTTGCAAGCAGTTTTTGCGGTTTTTGGGTAGGATGGATGCGGTCTTTTTCTTCATAAAAATTCACATCATCCCATACATCTGTTAACCCAATTTGTGCATGATATGTTTGACTAATCTTATCGTATGGAATGTTAAATTCAAGAATTGTTTGCAATTTGTCCCACAATTCTTCAGTGGGTAATTGCTCGCAAACATTTTTGCCTGTATAAATACTCCACATACCGCCACCGTTTGATTTGACACCCAACATCTCATTGATTTGTTTTGCGGAATAACCTAATTCTTTTTGCCTTTGCTTTAAAAAGGATTTTGCAAAAGGTTTGGGATCTTTACATAAAAATAAAATACTTTCGGTCACATTAGGGAACATTCGATAATTTTTAGTTGCTCGCCCAGATACAGCTTGCATGCCTTTATTTAATACTATTTGTTGTCTAAGCTCAAAACCATACTTTTCTAAAATAGGCAGCAATCTACTTAACATTCTAAAATAACCAAACAAATAGAAACTGCCGCCCATTCTTAAAACACGGGCAGCTTCTGCAATCCATTTTTCTGACCATTCAAGATAGTCTTCTTCTGTTCTCCAAAGATAATCCCATTTTTCGCCGATAACCTTAAAATATGGTGGATCCGCGATGATAAGGTCTATAGACTCCTCATCTATCATTTGATTCATTCCGGCGACGCAATCTATATTATAAATAATGTTTGTATCCATTTTTTCACCTTCTCTTTATTTATCGAACCTGATCTCCATTAGCTAAAACAAAATACTGTTCATATTTCACATTGAGCACATTAGCAATTTGATTTAGCTCATCTTGTGTAACCGTATTTCTCTTAAGTTTAACACTGAAATTTTGTGGTGTTTGATTTATTCTTCTTGCCAATTCTGACAAACTTACGCCAGAACGCACACAAAGAACTCGTATCTGTTCAGAAGTAGTCATAATAAGCCTCCATACAACTATTATCACAGTTGACATTATAAATCGTTTGATTGATAATATCAACTGTTTCTTTGAGAAACGAGGGTGGCAAACTCCTTAAGTTAAGTTGATATGCAAAAACGAGGGAGACCTGAACTCAAGTCTGACAATGAAACAAAAAGAAACCTTTGAAAAATTCAAGGACTGCACAAGTGAAATGCCCTGCATCACTGAGTGTGAAGCGTTCAGTTCAGGATTTATCTTGGCCACTCGCATCATGGCGGAAGTGATGCAAGGCTTGGAGGAGGCCGAGAATATGCTACAAACCACAGTAATTTCTAAATTATAAAACAACTCATAAAAATCAAAAATCCGAACGTATCACCATTGATGATAATGTTCGGATTTTTTGACTTTTGGTGGAGCTGAGGGGAGTCGAACCCCTGTCCGAAAGCGCTTTGACAAGACTTTCTCCGGGCGCAGTCAGGTTTCAACGTTTCCTCTCCGCGCAGACACCTGACAGACTGCGCGGTTCAGTAGAGTCATAATGCATGGGCGGGGCAACTCTTACCCGCCGCACGTCCGCCGCATAAACGACGCCTTCCCCGGCCTGCGGCCTCTCCGGTTCAGACGGCTGCCTTTAGTTAGGCAGCGACAGCAATACGATTGTTGTCAGTTAATTTTTAAGTTGCCCGTTTTATGGCGGTCAGGCGCCGCCGCCCGCTTATCCAGCCTCCACACCCCCGTCGAAACCGGTGCAGCCCCATATTGGGGATTTTTTGGGTATTGTTCCAATGCCCGGGGAAAATCGGTGCAGCCCCATGAGGGGTTTTCGCATTGTGCGATACTGGGGAACAGCGTAGTCCGCGAGGGACTTGCGCATTGTGCGATACTGGGGAACAGCGTAGTCCGCGAGAGACTTGCGCGTTGTGCGACACTGGGGAACAGCGTAGTCCGCGAGAGACTTGCGCATTGTGCGATACTGGGGAACAGCGTAGTCCGCGAGGGACTTGCGCATTGTGCGATACTGGGAAACAGTACAGCCCATAAGGTTTTTGCGCGCTGTGCACACACAACCCATGGGAATATTTACATATGTGTGGGGGAGGGGGCCCTCCCCCATGCAGAAAACCTATCTTCCGAAGGGATCGGCCAGCTTCTCCGGCTCCGGATACGTCACGCCCTGCGTGTCCACGGTGACCTTCGCCATGACCTGGTCCTTCTTGGGCTTGTTGGTCATCATGTTCCGGGGCTGGTTGGCGATGCGGTCCACCACGTCCATGCCGTCCATCACGCAGCCGAAGGCGGCGTACTGCCCATCCAGATGGGGCGCGTCCTTGTGCATGATGAAGAACTGGCTGCCGGCGCTGTCCATGGGCTGCGCCCGGGCCATGCTCAGCACACCGCGGGTGTGCCGCAGGTCATTCTGCACACCGTTGGCGGCGAACTCGCCCTTGATGCAGTACCCCGGGCCGCCCATGCCGGTTCCGTCGGGGCAGCCGCCCTGGATCATAAAGCCGGGGATGACCCGGTGGAAGATCAGCCCGTCGTAGTACCCGGCGTTGGCCAGGGCGATGAAATTGTACACGCTCTGGGGCGCGATGTCGGGATACAACTCGGCAACGATCTTGCCGCCGTCCTGCATTTCAAAAGTCACGATAGGATTTGCCATTCCGTTTCCCTCACTTTGTCATAAGAATATGCGCGCTTCCCGCGCAATGTCATACCATTCAATACCCGCGGTTTTTCTCCCGCATGGCGCGGTCCATCTCCCGCTTGGCGTCCCGCTTGGCCACGGCCTCCCGCTTGTCGTAGGTCTTCTTGCCCTTGCACAGGCCCAGCTCCACCTTCACCCGGGAATTCTTGAAATATACTGACAGCGGTATCAGCGCATAGCCCTCCTGCTTCTGCAGGTCGTGGAGCTTCCGTATTTCCCGCTTGTGCAGCAGCAACCGCTTGGGCCGGTCCGGATCGCGGTTGAAGATGTTGCCGTGGTCGTAGGGGGAGATGTGAAAGCTGTAGGCGTACACCTCGCCGTCCTTGGCCACGCAGAAGGCGTCTTTCAGGTTCAGGGTGCCGGCGCGGATGGACTTGACCTCCGTGCCGAACAGCTCGATGCCGGCCTCGTAGCGGTCCTCCACGAAGTAGTCGTGGTACGCCTTGCGGTTCTGGGCGATGGTCTTGGTGCCGGACTTGTCCATGGAGACACCTCCTTCCGGTAACGTGAACGATAGTATACCACATTTTCTCGCATCGCGCAAGGGGGATAGAGGGGTGGTAATTTTGAACTTTCTGTGCTATACTGGGACAAAAAGCGAAGGGAGACGCATCTATGGATATGACCGAGAAAACGCTGGAGAGCCGTGAGGTCTACCGCGGCCGCATCCTGCGCGTGCGGGAGGACAGGGTACGCCTGCCCAACGGGAAAGAGGGTGTCCGCGAGGTGGTGGAGCACCCCGGCGGCGTGGGCATTCTGGCCCTGGACGGCGACGACGTGCTGCTGGTGAAGCAGTACCGCTACGCCTTTTCCCGGGTGCTGACGGAGATACCCGCCGGCAAACGGGAGCCGGGCGAGGACCCCTTCGTCACGGCCCAGCGGGAGCTGAAGGAGGAGATCGGGGCCACGGCGGAGGCGTGGACGGACCTGGGGGCGCTGATCGCCTCTCCCGGCTGCTATGGCGAGACGCTGTACCTGTTCCTGGCCTGTGAGCTGACCTTCGGCGAGACGCACCCGGACGCGGACGAGTTTTTGGAGACGGTGCGCGTGCCCTTCGACGAGGCGGTGGAGCTGTGTATGTCCGGCGAGCTGACCGATGCCAAGACCGTGGCGGCGATCCTCAAGGCGAAAGTGCTGCTGGGGCGGTAAATTGCCCTTGTATTCTGTCCGGTTTTCCGCTACAATCAAACCAGTGGGCGCGCCGCGTCCCAAGGGAGGAGAGAAACGCCAATGTCCATGAATACGAAGAAAAACATATCCATCGTGCTGCTGGTCCTGGCCCTGCTGCTGTGGCTGCTGCGGAAGATGAACGTGCTGTACATCCCCGGCCTGTCCATGGTGCTGCTGGGCTTGTCCATGATCATGGTGGGTATCATGATGTTCCAGGTGAAGCAGAAAAAGAAGCTGGGCGGCACGCTGATCCTGGCCTTCGGCCTGTTCTGCATCGTAACGGCCGTGATGGAGATCAAGGGCTATTTTGCGTGAGGGACATAAAGAGGAGCACCCGACCGGGTGCTCCTCTTTTGCGCTGCCCTCCGTCCCGCCGCAGCGGGCCCTCAATTCCCATTTTTTGCCAAATTCTCCCGTTTTCCATTCCCGGTAACAGAAAAAATATGTAAAATTTCCATAAAAAGGCTGGACAAACGGTGAGACTGTGCTATAATCTGACTATCCGCAGAGGTACCTCTGCATTTACGTTTTAATGGTTATTAAAACGAGTGCGCCTGCGGAAATCTAAAACAAACGGGGTATGAGACATGAAGAAATTGTTAGCAACCATTCTGGCGCTGGTCATGGCGCTGGGCGTCACCACCATTTCGTGGGCAGACGAGAAGAATTATGTGACTATCGATGGCTTGGCCGATGAAAACGGCGCGCTTATCCATTATGACACGCTGACCGCTGCCGCCAAAGCCTGGCGCGAGAGCAAGAACGTCACGACTACTGGGAATACTTTTGGTGCCAACAGTCTGGGTACGGTGGAAAAAATTGCCTGGACGATCCACGGTACAGTGGAGACCGGTGATGGTGCCGGGGTCGTAGGCAGTAATGGCGCAGGCGATTCAATTTTTGGCGGTGGCTATTTTACCCCCGCTGTTACGGTAAAAAGCGTGACTGTCAAGGGTGTTGACAATGCGAAGGTTGCAAAGACCGGTGACAATGCCTATCGCATTAGTGCCGCAGCACAGAGTGTTGTTTACGAGGACATCACGTTTGTTGATACTGTCAGGATCGACAGTAACCCGGCGAACTTGACCTTCAACAACTGCAAGTTTGAAAACGGGTTCAGAATGCCGCACTCTGTTGAGGGAGCCGATGTAACGGTCAATAACTGCAAGCTTTCCGGAAATGCAAACGGTTATGCTGTTTTTGTGCAGGGTACGATGGCGAGCTTCAAAATCGTTGACAGTGAAATAACCAACTGCGAACGTGGCATGAACATCCAGGCCGGAAATGATGCCGTTGTCACCATCGACAATAACACCATCAGCGATTTGACCGGCGCAGAAAAGAATGGTGCTAAATATGGCTCCGCTATCCAGCTGACCAGCGGGAAGACTTTCACTGTTACAAACAACACCATTTCCAATGTGCCCGTCAACGCCATCCATATTCACAACCTTTGCAGCACGGACGCGACAGTGACCATCAGCAACAACGATATCACCGCGGGCTATCTTATCTGGAATGAGGCGAATCTGGCACAGGGCAATATCACTTCTGAGAACAACACATGCAATATCGCCAATCCCGGCAAGAGCCTGACGAAAGTCCAAGTAAATGATGAGGAAGAAGTCGAGGTTTCCGAGAGTACTACCGTTATCAACGTCAAGCCACCCCGCTACTACTACAACTCCACCACTACTACCGACACCAAGGCGGACACCACCAAGGGTTCTCCCAAGACCTTTGACGCGGGCGTGGGTATCTACGCCGTGACGGCAGTGCTGTCCGTGACCGGCATGGCATGGACCGCTAAAAAGCGTCACTGAGAGCAAAAAAAGAAAGCCCGAAAGGGCTTTCTTTTTTGCCCCGGCCAGCGGGCAAAAAGAGAGCACCCTGCCGGGTGCTCTTTTTTAATCAACGATATCCACAGACACCTTGGCGCCGGTGCGCTGGGCGTAGGAACGGATCACAGTGCGTATCTCCTTGGCGATACGGCCCTGACGTCCGATGACCTTGCCCATGTCCTCCGGCGCGACGCGAAGCTGAAGCGTCAGCTCGTCACCGTTTTCCACCTCGGTCACGCTGACCTGCTCCGGGTGCTCCACAAGGTTCTGCGCGATATACAGCAGCAGATCCTTCATGGCGCGCTCCCGACTTACAGTACGTCGACCTTCTTCAGCAGGGCGCGAACGGTATCGGTGGGCTGGGCACCGGTCTTGATCCACTCGCGGGCGCGGTCAGCGTCGATACTGATCTTGGCGGGGGAGACGGTGGGATCATAGGTGCCGATCTCCTCGATGAAGCGGCCGTCGCGGGGATAGCGGGAATCGGCGACGACGACGCGGTAATAGGGGGCCTTCTTAGCGCCCATTCTTCTCAGACGAATTTTAACCATTGTTGTGTTCCTCCATGTAAATTAAATGTTTTATATCTGTTAAATGCGACTGCACTTACACACTTTTTCTAACTTTATTTCAACCGTTTTTTTCGGCCAAAACCGTGCATGGCGCCTCTGGCCACCTTGCCGCCGAAGCCGCCCATCATGCCGCCCAGGCCGCGCATACCGCCGCCCTTGGTCATGGCTTTGGTCATCTGCTGCAGCATCTCAAAGGATTTCAGCAGGCGGTTGACATCCACCACCTCCAGGCCGCAGCCGGCGGCAATGCGCTTTTTGCGGCTGGCGTTGAGGATCTGCGGATTTTCGCGTTCCAGCGGGGTCATGGACTGGATGATGGCCTTGTTGTGGGCCATCTGCTTCTCGTCGATCTGGCTGGGGTCGAAGCCCTTAGCCATGCCGCCGGGGAGCATATCGGCGATCTGGCTCAGGTCGCCCATGCTTTGCAGCTGCTCCATCTGATCCAGATAGTCGGTGAGGGTCAGGCGGTTCTTGCGGAGCTTTTCCTCAAGCTTTTTCGCCTGTTTTTCGTCGTACTGCTGCTCGGCCTTCTCAATGAAGGTGAGCATATCGCCCATGCCCAGTATCCGCCCGGCCATGCGGTCAGGGTGGAAGGGCTCGATCATGTCCAGCTTTTCGCCGGTACCCACGAACTTGATGGGCTTACCGGTGACGGCCCGGATAGACAGGGCAGCACCGCCGCGGGCGTCGCCGTCCAGCTTGGTCAGCAGCACGCCGTCGATGCCCAGCGCGTCGTCAAAGGCCTTGGCGGCATTGACCGCGTCCTGGCCGGTCATGGCGTCCACCACAAGGAGTATCTCGTTGGGATGAACGGCAGCCTTGACGGCCTTCAGCTCGTCCATCAGCGCCTCGTCGATATGCAGACGGCCAGCGGTGTCCAGAAAGACGATGTCGTGGCCGTGGTCAGCGGCGTACTTCACCGCCTCCTTGGCGATGGTCACCGGGTCGATCTGGCCCATCTCGAAGACGGGGATGTCCAGCTGCTTGCCCACTACCTGCAGTTGGTTGATGGCGGCGGGACGGTACACGTCGCAGGCCACCAGCAAGGGGCGCTTGCCGAAGCTGCGGCGCATGAGCCCTGCCAGCTTGGCGCCGTTTGTGGTCTTGCCGGCGCCCTGCAGACCTACCATCATCACAACGGTGGGGCCCTTGGAGGCGGTGGTCAGACGGGCGTTGGTGCCGCCCATCAGCGCCGTCAGCTCCTGGTTTACGATCTTGATGATCTGCTGGGCGGGGGTCAGGCTGTCCAGTACGTCGGCGCCGACGCACTTTTCGGTGACGTCCGCCACGAAGTCCTTGACGACCTTATAGCTGACGTCGGCCTCCAACAGGGCCAGACGCACCTCGCGCATACCCTCGCGGACATCGGCTTCGGTAAGGCGGCCCTTACCGCGCAGGCGCTTGAATACGCCGTTCAGTTTTTCGCTAAGTCCCTCAAATGCCATGGGTCGTTACTCCTTCAGGGCGGCGGCAGCGTCCAAGATCGTCTCCGCCAATTCCTCTAACCGGGGATTTTCGTACTGCCGGTAGTTGATGGTTTTAATGTCTCCGGCAGCGGTGATGATACGGTCCACGTGCTGCTGCATCTGCAAAAAGCGGCGAACCAGGCCGGTCTTGTCCTCCAGCTCGGTCATAGCGTTCTCCGCGCGAACGATCACGTCCCGTACGCCCTGCCGGGAAATGCCGCAGTTCTCCGCGATCTCTGCCAGGGACAGGTCCTCATTATAATACAGGTCGAACAGCTCACGCTGCCGTGGGGTCAGGATATCGCCGTAAAAATCGAACAGCATGGTCATGCGGTATGTCTGGTTTTTCACGGTGTGGCCTCCTTCTGTAAAGTTATATGCCTTTACAACCTCGAATATCATACACGATTTCGGGAGAAATGTCAAGGTGAAAAATGGGGCGGCGGAAAAAATATTCCCTTCGGCGAAAGCCGAAGGGAACAGAAGACGGGATCAGTGCTTCAAACGCTTGTCGCACCGCTTGCTGAGCCAGGTGCCCACGCTTTGGAACAGCTGCACCAACAGGATCAGAATGACCACCGCCACCAGCATCACCAGGTACTTATAGCGATAGTAGCCGTAGTCGATGGCGATCTTGCCCAGGCCGCCGCCGCCGATGATGCCGCTCATGGCGGAGTAGCCCAGAATGGTGGTCAGCGCGATGGTGACATTCTGGATCAGGGAGGGAACGCTCTCAGGGATCATTACCTTGCAGATGATCTGCATGGGGGTGGCGCCCATGCTCTGGGCGGCCTCAATGATATTACCATCCACCTCGCGGAGACTGCTCTCCACCAGACGTGCCACAAAGGGGAACGCCGCCGCCACCAGCGGAACGATGGTGGCCGTGGTGCCCACGGCGGTGCCGATGAGCAGACGGGAGAGAGGGAATACCATGATCATCAGGATCAGGAAGGGGATGGAGCGCAGCAGGTTGATGATGACGTTGATGACCTGCATGAGCCAGCGGGGCAGGGGCAGGACGCCGTTTTTCTCGCCGGCCACCAGCAGCACGCCCAGGGGCAGACCAAGCACCAGCGACAGCGCCGTGCTGACCACGGTGACGTAAAACGTCTCCCAGATAGCCACGGGCAGGGAGGGCAGCACGCTCATCAGATCCTGTACGGACTTTTGGGAAAACAGATCGCTGTACATACTCACTCCACCTCCTCTACCTGTACGTTGGCCACATTGTGGATAAAGGCCACGGCCTTATCGTACTGTGCGCTGGGGATGCCCAGCATCATGCTGCCGTATACCGTTTCGGACAGCTTCTGCGTGCTGGCGGAGATCACGTTGCAGAAGACGCCCTCCTCCGCCGCCAGCCGGGCGATCATGGGGATGCTGGTGGTCTTGCTGTCCTTGAACACCAGCCGCACCAGCTTTTCGTCCTGGGGGTTGTATACCTGCGCGTCCGCGCCGCCGGGGAACACCAGGCGGCGGCCGGCTTCAGACTTGGGTGCGGCGAAGACAGTGCCCACCATGCCGGATTCGGCCACACAGCCGTCGTCCAGGATAGCCACATGGGAGCAGACCTCCTTCACCACGCTCATCTGATGGGTGATGATGACCACGGTGATGTTCAGCTTTTGGTTGATGTCCCGGATCAGCTCCAGTATCTGCCGGGTGGTCTTGGGGTCCAGCGCGCTGGTGGCCTCGTCGCACAGCAGCACCTTGGGGTCGGTGGCCAGGGCACGGGCAATGGCCACGCGCTGCTGCTGGCCGCCGGACAGCTGGGCCGGATAGGCGTCTGCCTTGTCAGGCAGGCCAACCAGCTCCAGCAGCTCGCGCCCGCGCTTTTCCGCGTCGGCCCGCTTTACACCGGAGATCTCCATGGGGAAGCAGACGTTACGCAGGCAGGTGCGCTGCATGAGCAGGTTGAAGTGCTGGAAGATCATAGTGATGTTCCGACGGGCGGCGCGCAGCTGGGCGGGGGTCATGGTGTCCAGCCGCTGGCCGTCCACGATGATCTCGCCTTTTGTGGGGCGCTCCAGCAGGTTGATGCAGCGCACCAGCGTGCTCTTGCCCGCGCCGGACATACCGATAATGCCGTAGATGTCTCCATCCTCAATAGTCAGGGACACATCCTTCAATGCGTCCACGCCTCCGTTGGCACCGGAGTCGTATGTCTTGCTTACGTGTTTCAGTTCTATCACGACGGCGTTCCTCGTTTCTGTTTAATTCGCGCTGTTTCCTTTCTGCATCCCCCGCGCCCTGGCGGGAGCTCCGGAAAAGAAACCGGGCGTTTCGCATTGTCCTGTTTCCGCGGCGTTCCCCGCCCTGTGCAGGGCGGGGAACACGCGAGGGGGAGAGGAGGGTAAAATCCTGTTGTTTTATGTTACTGGGCGGAGGTGCTCAGCGCGTCCAGCGTGGTCTGCTTGCCGCCGTACAGACCCATGGGCTCCACGTGGATGGCGGCGATGGAGACGATGTGGGTGCCGTTCTGAGCGTTGAAGTCCTCCAGATAGGGCAGGTGCTGGAAGTAGTTGGCGTCCACCGTGCCGTCATCGACGACGGTGTTGGGCACAACGTAGTCATTGTAGACCTGGATGTCCAGGGTGATGTCCTTGGCGGCCAGGATCTCCTTGGCGACCTCCAGGATCTCGGCATGGGGCGTGGGAGAAGCGGCCACGGAGATGGTCTCGCCCTTCAGCGCGTCGTAGTCCACGGAAGCGTCATAGCCGTCAGTGGGGTTCTCCACCACGGAAACCACGGAGCCGGTGTACTTCTCAGCGATGAAGTCGGCGACCTGCTTGCTCTCCAGGGCGGCTTTCAGGGCCAGGATCTTGGGGGCGGTCTCGTTGCCCTCCTTGACGGCCAGAATGTTGGCGTAGGCGGAGGCGCTGCCCTCGATCAGCAGGGAGTCATTCACGGGGTTCAGGCCGGCGTTGATGGCGTAGTTGCTGTTGATCACGGCGTAGTCCACGTCGGGCAGCAGGTTGGGCAGCTGGGCAGCCTCAGCCTCCACGATCTCCACGTTGTGCGGATTCTCCACGATGTCGTTCTTGGTGGCGGTGATGCCCACGCCGTCCTTCAGCTTGATGATGCCGTTCTCCTGCAGCAGCAGCAGGGCGCGGGCCTCGTTGGTGGTGTCGTTGGGAACGCCGATCTTGATGACGGGAGCGTCGGTCTTGTCGCCGCTGTTGTCGTCGGTCTTGCTGCCGCAGGCAGCAAGGCTCAGGGCCAAGACAACGGCCAGGGCTAGGGTGATGATCTTAGTCAAAGTGTTGTGTTTCATGTTCGCAGTCTCCTTTGAAATGATTAAACTTGGTTGGTTACGATTTTTATCTCAGCACCGCCGCCCGGCCGGAACGGCGGTACATAAGCAAAACAAAAACAGCGGCTGGTCATCACTGACCCTCCGCTGTCTGCTTACACATCGGCTTTTTTTCAAGCCGTCAAACAGTTTTCGGAAAGCTGATGACCTTTTCGGCGCGACGAAACATGCACATGGACATCATACCCATGCACATCTCGCACATCATCATGGTGACGTTACGCTTCATGTCGGCTTTCCTCCTCGCTGTGATTTTCCCTGTCGGAATGGTGGCATAATACGCCCTTAACGCGCCGTTGTCAACCCTTTTTTCACCTTTCTGCGTTTTTTACAAAAAACATACAGGACTGGTATGTGATTTCGTGTATTTTGGTTATTTGACTATTGGGGCTTGCATGGGGCACAATATGTGGTATAATGGTTGACACAACAATACAATACGTGGGGAGAGATGGGTGTGACATCCAAGGTTTTCGACTATATTGCCATGGAGCAGCGGCGGCAGGAAACAACGGTGGAACTGATCGCCAGCGAGAATTTCACCAGCGAGGCGGTATGTCGCGCTGTGGGCAGCTGCCTGACCAATAAGTATTCCGAGGGGTATCCCGCCCACCGGGAGATGGGAAATCAGGGGCGCTACTACGGCGGCTGCCTGGTGGTGGACGAGCTGGAGACGTACTGCATCGCCAAGTGGAGGGAGGTATTTCACACTGACTACCACGTGAATGTGCAGCCTCACAGCGGTACCTCCGCCAATCTGGCGGCGTATATGGCGCTGCTGCAGCCGGGAGACCGGATCCTGTCCATGAGTCTGGCCAACGGTGGGCATCTGTCCCACGGACTGCCGGTAAATGCCTCCGGCAGGCTGTATGACATAGCGGCCTACGATGTGGACGAAAACGGCCTGATCGACTATGACGGTATGGAGAGGCTTGCGCGGGAGCTGAAGCCGCGGCTGATCATCGCAGGAGCGTCGGCCTACAGCCGGACCATCGACTTTGCACGTTTTGCCCAGGCGGCGCAGGCGGCGGGGGCGTATTTCATGGCGGACATCGCTCACATTGCCGGGCTGGTGGCGGCGGGGGAGCACCCCAGCCCCTTTGGACTGGCAGATGTGGTCACGACCACGACGCACAAGACGCTGCGCGGCCCGCGGGGCGGACTGATCTTCTGCCGGCCGGAGCTGGCGAAAAAGGTGGACAGCGCCGTTTTTCCCGGTATGCAGGGCGGCCCTTTGCAGCACGTGATCGCCGGCAAGGCGGTGGCTGCGGAGGAGGCGCTGACCCCGGAGTACCGGGCGTATATCCACCGTGTGGTGGTCAACTGCAGGGCGATGGCGGCGGAGTTCATGGCCATGGGCTACAAGGTCGTTACCGGCGGCACGGACAACCATCTGTTTTTGCTGGATCTGACGGATACCAGACTTACCGGACGTGAGGTACAGGAGGAATTGGACCGCTGCGGTATTACGCTGAATAAGAACTGTGTCCCCGGGGACAAACGCTCGCCATTCCAGACCAGCGGCATCCGCATCGGCACCGCCGCCATGACCACCAAGGGCTATACGGCGGAGGATTTCTGCCGCGTTGCCCACCGTATCGACGAGGTGGTGCGGCAGATGATGGCGGGAAAGGCCGCGCAGGCGTAAGGCGCCTTAAAGAGAGCAAAAAAGTATCCCGCGGCTGTGCCGCGGGATACTTTTTATGTTGGTTATGCCGCGGTTTTCCGCAGGAACCGCCGGAGGAACCACACGGCCATTACCGCGCACAGCGCCTCGGAGATCACCGGCGCAAACCAAATGCCCGTGCCGCCCACGGCTGCCGCCAACAGCAGCAGCGCACCGGCCTGGAAGAGCAGGCCACGGCCCACGGAGATGGAAATAGCCGCCTTCGGTCGCTCCACCGCCGTCAGGAAGCCGCCCATGAGGATGTTGCCGCCCAGCAGCAGATAGCACAGACCGTACCGCCGCAGCGCGCCCGCGGTGTCCGCCGCCAGCCACGGCTTATCCGCGTCCACGAATATGCCGGCGATCTGCGGCGCGAACAGCATCACCCCGGCGAAGATCACCGCCGTCATGATGCCCACCGCTGTAAAGCCATACCGCAGCAGCTTCTTGTAGCCCGCCGCGTCCTCCTTGCCGTAGTGATAGCTGACCAGCGGCTGACTGCCCTGCGAGATGCCCAGCATGGTGTTGACGATCAGCGTGTTCACGTAGGCGATGATGGTGTAGCTCACCAGAGCGTCATCACCCAGACAGCGCAGGATGACCCGGTTGAACAGGAAGATCATCACGCCGTTGCACAGCTCCGTTACGCCGTCGGCAAAGCCCAGCGGGATCAGCCGCTTGTAGATGCCCCAGTCCATCCTGAACTTCACAAAGTGGAAGGTGTTGTGTCCGCCCAGGAAGTGGCGCAGATAGATGATGCACGTCAGAAGCTGGGAAAGACCTGTGGCGAAGGCCGCGCCCCATACGCCCAGATTCAGCACAAAGATGGCGATATAGTCCAGCACGCAGTTGGCCAGACAGCCGGTGATGACCGTCAGAATTGCCAGACGGGGATAGCCGTCGGTCTTGATCAGCACCTCCATGTTATAGGAGATGATGAAGCACAGCGCGAAAGGGGCCAGGCCCCGGAGATAATCGATGGTATATTGATACGTTACGCCCTTTGCGCCCAGCAGCACGGCGAACGGCTCCAGAAATACGAAAACGAGGACGGTGATGGTCAGGCCGACGCACGTCAGCAGCACGATGTTCTGAGAGAACAGGCTATTGGCCTTCTCGCCTTGGTTTTGCCCCAGATAGATGGCGATGATGGTGCTGGTACCGACGGCGAAGATGACGCCGATGGAGAACAGCACATTGGTGAACGGTACCGCCAGATTCACCGCTGCCATGGCGTATTCGCCTACGCCCTTGGCGACCATCAGCCCGTCCACGATGGAGTACAGGCTGAAAACCATGAGGGATGCCACCGTAGCGGCTACGAAATGCAGAAATTGTGATAACAGACTTCGCTCATTGAGCATTTTGGATGAGATTCCTTTCTTTACTATTTGCAGGTGCGGTTTCCCGCACCTGCTATGAATTCTATTCTAACGAAAATTTCCGGAAAAGTCAAATATACTTGCCGTTAAGAGCAAGAGAGTATATAATGAAAACCACAAGAAAAACTGGGAGGTATACCCTATGAAGCTCTATGTGATGGACGCCTTTGCCAATCGGATCTTCGGCGGCAACCAGGCGGGCGTGGCACTGCCGGACCGGGAGCTGTCTGATGAGACCATGCGGCAGATCGCTGCGGAGATGAAGCACTCGGAGACGGCCTTTATACATACGGAGCCGGACGGCTCCGTATCCCTGCGCTATTTCACCCCCGCCGGGGAGGTGGACCTGTGCGGCCACGCCACGGTGGCGTCCTTCGCCCTGCTGCGGCAGCTGGAGAAGATCGGCGACGGCGACCACACGGCCCATACAAAGGCCGGGGAGCTGAACATCACCGTCAGGGGCGGTACCGTCTGGATGGATATGGCGCCGCCGCAGCTGATTGGCGACATCCCGGCAGCGGAGCGCGCCGCGCTGTACGCCGCCTATGGCCTGACGGAGGCGGACTGCCCGGAGGGATATATCCCACGGATGGTGTCCACCGGTCTGGCGGATATTATGATGCCCGTCCGGGACCATGAGACGCTCATGCGGGCAGTGCAGAACGCACCGGTGGTCACGGAGCTGTCACGGAAGTACGATGTGACCGGCGTGCATATGTTCTGCCCGGGGCGGGACGGCGTGACGGCCTGGTGCAGCAACTACGCGCCCCTGTACGACATCCCGGAGGAGTGTGCCACCGGGACCAGCAACGGTGCACTGACGTATTATCTTTACCTGCGAGGCGATGTGGAGCCGGAGCAGGAGAATGTGTTTTTGCAGGGCGAGCACATGAGTCGGCCCAGCGAGATACGCAGCCTTCTGTATGAAAAGGACGGCGCCGTGACGGTCCGTATCGGCGGCAGCGCGGTGATGAGCCTGGATTGTGAACTGAAGCTGTGAGCAAAAAAAGAAAGCCCTCGCGGGCTTTCTTTTTTTGTGGATATAGGTCCCGGCGAAGCGGGGAGCAGGTATCAGACGTAGCGCTGGGTGGTGACGTCGAACACGCCGCGGGTGGTGATACGCAGACTGGGAATCACCGGCAGGGCCATGAAGCTCAGGGTCATAAACGGGTCGATACCGGTGGACACGCCCAGGTCGTAGGCGGCCTTTTTTGCGTTCTCCAGGTCGCGGTTCACGTTCACCAGCGTGTCGTCAGACATGATGCCGGCGATGGCCAGCAGCAGCTCGCCCTTTACCTGACCGTTCTCCACTACGGTGATGCCGCCGTGCTGCTGTACGATGCGGTTGGCGGCGAAGGCCATATCCTCCTCGTTGGTGCCCACCACGATGATGTTGTGGCTGTCGTGGCTGATGCTGGTGGCCACGGCACCCTTTTGCAGGCCATAGCCCTTGATGTAGCCCAGACCGATGTGGTGGGTGTTCTTATGACGCTCGATGACGGCGATCTTCAGAATGTCATAGTCCACGTCGATACGGTCGGTGTAGCCGCCGTCAGTGGTGGTGATCTCGCCGTTGACCATGCCAATGACCGCGTGGGGACGGCTGTCGGTAAAGTCGGCGGCGGTCAGCGGGGCCACATGGAAGGTGTCGTGGGCGCGGTTGACCAGATAGGGGTCGATCTCCGGGACGGGGAAGTCCGCCACCACGCCATGGTCTACCATCAGTACGCCGCGCTTGTAGACCTTTTCGATGTTAAAGTGGTCAAAGTCGTCGATGATGACGAAGTCCGCCAGATAGCCGGGTGCAATGGCGCCGCGGTTGTTCAGCAGGAAGTAGCGGGCAGCGTTGTGGCAGGCGGCCTTGATGGCGGTAATGGGGTCGGCGCCCAGGGAGATGGCCTTTTTGACGATGTAGTCGATGTGACCCTTTTCCAGCAGGTCGTTGGGGTGCTTGTCATCGGTGCAGAACATACAGCGTTCCACATACTTGTCGCACAGCAGGGGGACCAGCGCTTCCAGATTGCGGGCTGCGGTGCCCTCGCGGATCATAATGAACTGGCCGCGCTGGAGCTTGGCGATGGCGTCGTTCAGGTCGTGGCACTCGTGGTCGGAGTACACGCCGGCGGCGATGTAGGCGTTCAGGTCGTTGCCCACCAGGTCGGGGGCGTGGCCGTCGATCTTCTTGTGATGGGCCTGGCTGGCCACGATCTTCTCCACCACCTGGGGATCGCCGTTGATGGTGCCCACGAAGTTCATCATCTCGGCCAGACCCTGTACACGGGGATGGTCATAGAAGCTGTCGATAGCCCGGTAGTCCAGGTTGGCGCCGGACTCGTCCAGCGGCGTGGCCGGCACGCAGGAGGGCAGCATGAAACGCACGTCCACGGGCAGGTCCTCGGTAGCCTGGAGCATATACTCGATGCCATCGGTGCCCATGACGTTGGCGATCTCGTGGGGGTCGGTGATGACGGTGGTGGTGCCATGGGGCAGCACCGCCTTGGCAAACTCCGTGGGACTGACCAGGGAACTCTCCAGATGAATGTGGGCGTCCACAAAGCCGGGAAGGACGATCTTACCGCCCATATCTACCTCTGTATTGCCGCTGTATTCACCCATGCCCACGATCAGACCCTCGGCCACGGCGATGTCGCCGTGACACAGCTCGTTGGAGAATACGTTGACATAGGTGGCGTTTTTCAGCACCAGGTCGGCCTTTTCACGGCCGGCGGCCACGGCGATGACCCGCAGCTTTTTCGTCAGCTTCCGGTTGATCTTGCCGGCATAGCTCTCTTTTACTGCCATAATGGAACTGCTCCTTTCTCCCACTCAAAGCATTAGTTTTATTAATTCTACATATTACCATAACTTATCATAAAAGTCTATCCCCGCACGCTATAAAAAATGTGCGGCAGATGGCGGCGGTCATGCGGTTTTGCTAATGAGAACAAAAAAAGAAGCGCCCGCAGGCGCTTCTTTTCACTTGATGCTGCCGTCGGCATTGAATACCGGCAGGACATTCAGGTACTTGATGTCCTTGCGGTCCGCCGCACCGCCCTCGGCCAGCACGGCGATGCGGTCCACTACGGTACCGCCGGCCATCTTCACCAGCTCCTCCATGGCGTGGAGGGAGCCGCCGGTGGAGATCACGTCATCCATGAGAACGATGCGCTTGCCGCGGATCAGGTCGGCGTCGTCACGGCCCAGATACAGCTTCTGCACCCCGGCGGTGGTGATGGATTTATCCTCCACATGGAGGGGGTCGGGCATATACGCCTTGGGGCCCTTGCGGGCGATGAAATACTTTTTCGCACCGCTTTGGCGGGCCATCTCGTGGATCAGGGGGATGGACTTGGCCTCGGCGGTGAACAGATAGTCATAGCTGTCTGCCTCCAGCATGGCCAGCATATCACGGGCACAGGCCACGGTCAGCTCCGCGTCGCCAAAGCAGATGAAGGCGCCGATGTACAGGTCGTCCGTGACCTTACAGATAGGCAGCTCCCGGTGGAGCCCAGCGATGTCCATGGGATAAACAGGCATGATACAAAACTCCTTCAAGCGGTCCTGCCTGCGGGCAGCCGCGCATAATAAGCGGCGCATGGGGCGCCGTAACCCTAATTATAGTAAATCGTTCGACAAAAGTCAAGGATAAAGCAGTTCGCCGAAGCTGGAGATGTAACGATCACAGGTGCGGGCCATCTCACCGGCGCAGGAGGCGAAGTAGAGATCCGCCACGCCCACGGTGTGCATCCCGGCGGCCTTGGCGCCGCGGATGGCCTCCACGGAGTCGTCGAACAGGGTGCAGTCTGCGGGGGAGACGCCCAGTGCAGCGGCGACCTTCTCCCAGAGGGCGGAGTACTTTTTCTCGGTGCCCAGCTCCTGGGCGAAGAAAATACGCTCGAAATAGGGCAGCAGGCCCAAGTGGGTCAGCGCCGTACGGCAATGAACAGGGACCGCACTGGTGACCACAGCCATACGCTCGCCGCGGCGCTTCATCTGCTCCAGATAGGCGCGGACACCGGGCTTTTCCGTTACGTCCGTGGCGTAAATGTCGCCGGCCATCTCCATCCACTCGGCCATGATGGCGGCTTCGCTCTCCGGCAGATGGCAGAATTCCTTTGTGAATTTGGCCGCCAGCGGGAAGATGGTGTGGGCCACGCCCTCATAGTATTCCTGCGTATAGGGCAGACCTCGCTTCTCCAAGAAACGCGTGTCCACGTCCTTCCAGATGCCGTTGGAGTCGATCAGCGTTCCGTCCATGTCAAACAGCAGCATGAGAAACCTCCTTTTCCGGGGAAATATGGCTTGCTATTCCGCGTTGCAGGTGTTATCATATCATGGTTATTGGACGCTGTAAATGGGGAAACTACCCGATTTCTGCAGGAAAGTGAGGGAAAACGTATGCAAACGGTCAACTACCGCAAGGGCCTGGGGGCTATGTCGGTGTGCTTTTTCATCTGGGGTTTCCAGCCGCTGTACTGGTATATGTGCACCAATGTGTGCGGCGAGATCGACACGTTTTTCATCATGGCCTGCCGCATTATCTGGGCAGCGGTGGCCTGCCTGTGTATTCTGAAGGTGCAGGGAAAGCTGCCGCAGCTGTGGGCCGTATTCAAGGACAAGCAGGTGCTCAAGCGGGAGATGCCTGCATCGGTGCTGCTGTTCGGCGACTGGCTGGTGTACCTGTGGGCGGTGCAGAACGGCCGCGTGCTGGAATGCAGCCTGGGCTACTACATCCAGCCGCTGGTGGTATTTGCCCTTGGGGTCGTTATCTTCCGCGAGAAGATGAATTGGCGGCACTTTGTGATCATTGCCATCGTGGTGGTCGGCATCGTGTTCAGCACCTCCGGCTTCGGCGGCGTTCCCTATGTGACCATCGCCCTGGCGTTGATGTTTTCCATCTATGCAGCCATCAAGAAGAGCTTGACCATCGATTCCATCGTGTCTACCACGTCAGAGATCCTGATGATGGTGCCGGTGGCGCTGCTGTTCATCCTGTTTTTCCGCATGGGGGACAACGGTATGGGCAGCATGACGGTCGTCAAGCAACTGTTGATGATCGGCGGCGGTGTGATCACCGGGCTGCCCATGGTGTTTTATTCCATCGGCGTTAGGCATCTGCCGCTGATGACCACGGGCATCTGCCAGTATATCAGCCCGTCTCTGTCTATTATTTGCGGTGCCATCATGGGCGAGGCCCTGACCCACGAGAAGCTTGTGAGCTTCCTGTTTATCTGGACGGGTGTTATCCTGTATGTGCTGAACACCGTCTATGAGGAGAAGCAGAAGAAAAAGGCCGCCGTGCAATAGCGTATCAGGGGCCGTCCCGGAGGGGGCGGCCCTTTTGCAGGGGACGGGCTCGTTTGAATGGTTTACAAATGGGGAAAACTGTGGTACAATACCATGTATTATGGGTCAGTGTATCCAAAGGAGGCGAGCGCTGTGCAGGGAAAACTCATCGTGTTCGAGGGGACGGACGGGTCCGGCAAGGCTACCCAGTCCCGGCTGCTGTGCGAGGAACTGACGCGCCGCGGTATCCCTTTCCGCAAGCTGGAGTTCCCCCGGTATCAGGAGGAGTCCTCTGCGTTGATCCGCCTGTATCTGGGCGGTGCCTTCGGGGACAAACCCGGCGACGTGAATGCCTATGCCGCGTCAGTGTTCTACTCTGTGGATCGCTATGCCTCCTACAAACAGGACTGGGGCGCGTACTATGAGCAGGGCGGACTGGTCATTGCGGATCGATACACCACCAGCAACGCCGTTCACCAGACCGGTAAGCTGCCGCCGGAGCAGCGGGACGGTTTTCTCGACTGGCTGTTTGACTTCGAGTACCGGCTGTTGGGGCTGCCGGAGCCCACACGGGTGCTGTATCTGGATATGCCCACAGAGGCCACGGAACAGATGATGCGCCTGCGGGAGGCCGCCACCCACACCACTGCTGACATCCACGAGAAGGACGAGGAATACCTGCGCCGCTGCCGGAAAAACGCCGCCCATGTGGTGGCACGCTGCGGCTGGACGCGCATTGACTGCGCCCGGGCGGGCGCGCCTCGCCTGATAGACGACATACACAACGAAGTGATGACCTGCGTGGCCGATCTTATCGGCTGACGCTGGGAAAGGAGCAAAGACTTATGGGAAACCGTGAAGAACGAAACGAATACGCCACGGCGAAGTGGGACGCCGAGGAGGTCCGCCGGCAGGCGTCCTCCGAGCAGCGCCGCCACAGTGACCGCCGCCGTCAGGCCAAGCGCAACCGGACCATCATCTATCTGGCCTGTGTAGTGCTGGTATCCTGCCTGCTGGCGGGCATCGGTTGGCTGCTGGTCAACGACGTGTGTTCGCTGAACAAGCCCTATACCGAGGTGGAGATCACCGTAGAGGAGGGTGACAGCCGGGGAGATGTGGCCAAGAAGCTGCACGACGCGGGGCTGGTGAATTCCCGACTGGTGTTCAATATTGCCGGCACGTTCCTGCACTACAACCGCTACGTGGAGCCGGGGACCTACAAGCTGAACAGTGATATGGACTTCCGCGCCCTGATTACCAATATGCACGACTGGGAGACGGACGCCAAGGAGGCCCAGGGCCTGATCAAGGTCACCATCCCCGAGGGCTACACCGTCCGGGAGATCATCGATCTGCTGGCGGAGAAGGGCGTGGCCACCAAGGAGGATCTGGAGGATGCCTGCGCCAACTTTGCGTATGAGGACTACGATTTCCTGGATGACGACAAGCTGGGCAGCATCGATCGCATGGAGGGCTTCCTGTTCCCCAGCACCTATGAATTCGACAAGAACCGGTCCGCGGTGTATACGGTGGAGACGATGCTGGTGTACTTCAAAAACAGCATCAGCCAGCAGATGCTGGCGGACATCAAGGCGTCTCCGTACTCCCTGCAGGAGATCATCACCATGGCATCCCTGATCGAGAAGGAGTCCATCGGCGACGACACCGAGCGCAAGAACATCAGCTCTGTCATCCACAACCGTCTGGAGAACCCGAGCAGTGAGAAGGGCGGAAGAGCGCTGCAGCTGTGCTCTACCATCAACTATATCATGAAGCACGACGGGGTCAAGACCTTCGATACAGAGATCGACAGTCCCTACAACACCTATATCAACCCCGGCCTGACTCCGGGACCCATCTGCAATCCCGGCCTGTCCGCCATTGAGGCGGCCATCTACCCGGCGGACACCGATTATTACTTCTTCGCCCTGGGCAAGGACGGCAAAAGCCACTTCTTTACCGACTATAACGAGCACCTGAAGTTCATTAACAGCGGTGAATACCAGCCCATCTACTCCTGACGCCATGGGAAAGAAGCCTGAATTGCTGTCCCCGGCCGGGGACTGGGAAAAGCTGCAGATGGCGGTGCTGTACGGCGCTGATGCGGTGTATCTGGCCGGTACGTCCTTCGGGATGCGTTCCTTTGCCGGGAACTTTGACGACGAGCAGCTGCCCCGCGCGGTGCAGTTCGCCCACGACCACGGTGTAAAGGTACACGCCACGGTGAACACCATGCCCCGCTGGAATGAGGCGGAGGCCCTGCCCGCCCATCTGGAAAAGCTGGACGCGGCGGGGGTGGACGCCCTGATTCTGGCGGACCTTGGCGCGTTCACCCTGGCGGGGAAGTACGCGCCCCACTGCCAGCGTCATATCAGCACCCAGCAGTCCATTGCCAATCACGTCTGCGCCCAGGCCTGGCATGACCTGGGCGCCAGCCGTGTGGTACTGGCCCGGGAGCTGAGCCTGGAGGAGATCGCCGCCATTCGGGCCAGGGTATCCCCGGAGCTGGAACTGGAGGCCTTCTGCCACGGGGCTATGTGCGTCAGCTACTCCGGGCGCTGCCTGCTGAGCAACTATATGACCGGACGGGACAGCAACCGGGGCGAATGTGCCCAGCCCTGCCGCTATCAGTACGCACTGATGGAGGAGAAACGGCCCGGGGAGTATTTCCCGGTGTTCGAAGACGAAAAGGGCACATACATTATGAACAGCCGGGATATGTGCATGATCGACCACCTGGACGACCTGATGGCCGCCGGGGTGGACTGCCTGAAGATCGAGGGTCGGGCTAAGTCCGCTTACTACGCGGCCATCGTTACCGGCGCGTACCGGCACTGTTTGGACGACGTGGCCGCAGGGCGCCCGCTTGACCCGGTGTGGCGGGATGAGGTGGAGCACATCAGCCACCGGCACTACGCCACAGGTTTTTTCTACGGCCAGCCGGGGCAGTATTATGAGAGCGCCCGGTATCTGCGGGACTGGCAGATCTGCGCCGTGGTGACAAACTGTGATGAAAATGGGCTGGCCACCCTGAGCCTGCGGAACAAATTTGCCGCCGGCGACATCGTGGAGGTGGTGGGGCCGGATACGAAGCCCTTTACGATCACCGTGCCGGTGATGCGCGACAGCGAGGGCAATGGCCTGGCGGAGCCGAAGACGCCCCAGATGGTGTTCACCATGCAGCTGCCCCGTCCGGTGCCGCCCATGAGCTTCATCCGCCACGCGGTGGCGCTGAGTGGGAAATAAGTACATGAAAATTGTCCCCCGGCTTCGCCGGGGGACAATTTTTATGCGTTGCTGGTGGGGTGGGCGCTGCTGTCGGGGATGGTCTCCGGTTCCTTGGCCAGGGCTTCATGCCTGCGTTCGCATACGGACAGGAAGAAGGCCCAGGCGATAAGGGGCAGCACGGCCAGCGCGCCGCGGATATACCACCACGTCACGGCGAAGTAGGCCGCTGCCGCGCCGATGTGGAAGCACAGCAGGGTGAGGGCAAAGACCTTCAGCTTCCGCAGGTGGGCGCGGTCATGGTCACACAGGTAGTTGGCCAGGGCCAGAGAAGTCTGCTTGGTGTTGTTGGTGGAGAAGATGGTGGAGCTGTAAAAGCCGCGGGCGCCGCCGAAGCTGCTCCACTGGATGCTCATGGCAAAGAAGATGGGATACAGAGCCACCACAACGTTCAGCGTTTCCGGCAGGAAGGCTACGGCCACGGCGGCTGCGGCGGTGATAACAGGCGATACATAGTGCATATCCCAGCCCCACCAGTGGGGCAGCAGCACCGTCAGCATAGTGCCCAGCACGTACAGCACCAGCGCGCCCAGGTGCAGGAGCACGGCGTGCAGATCGCCCCGCAGGGCGTCCAGCAGCAGCTCGATCAGGTTCACCGTCTGGGCGTTGCCCATGACGCCGCTGTGGATAAGAACAGCGTAGCAGCCGAAGAAGCCGCCCACGGCACAGAAGGATAGGTGGCGGTACAGGTCGATATGGTCGTTGCGGGAGAGCTTTTGCACGGGAGGCCCCTCTTTCTGTAAAAATGACGGTTTCCAGTATACCACAGCAGTGCGGAAAGACAAGGGGGAATATCTCACAAAAAGAGAAATTTCGTGTTGACAATGGGGAACATTGTGGTAAAATAACGCTATATTCCATAATGGCGATGAGAGAGAAGAGTTACCGGAGGCCGCCCGGAGCGAGACGGGGACAGTGCAAGCCCGTTGGGATCGGCACGGTGACAGCCGCTTTTGAGCCTGCCGTGATGAATGGCACGGGATGCTCCCGTTACAGGGCGCTGAGAGGGCGGCTCGCCGCCAAATCAGGGTGGTACCGCGGAAGTGATTTTCGCCCCTGTTTGCTATGGCAAACAGGGGCGTTTTTCGTTGCAGGAGGTGGGAGATGCACTATACGATCATCGACATGGAAAAAGACCCACGCTGCGGGCAGTTTGCCTACTTCCGGGGGATGACGTTCCCCTTCGCCGGACTGACGGTGGAGATGGACATCACGGACATGATGGCCGCCCGGGACGGTAGGCCGTTTTTCCTGAGTATGCTGTACGCGGCGGTGCGGGCGGCCAACGCGGTGCCCCAGCTCCGGCGGCGTATCCTGCCGGACGGGCGGGTGGCGGAGTACGACTGGTGCGCGCCGTCCTACACCGCCATGAAAAGCGACGGCGTGTACGTCTACTGCAACGTGGAGGGCGCGCTGCCCTACGACGAGTTTGTGGCGCAGGGACAGCGGCGGCAGCGGGAGGTGCTGGAGCGGGGCACGCTCACCGAGGACGGTGACGTGCGGAGCTTCTTCTTTGTCTCCAGCGTGCCGTGGGTACACTACTCGCAGCTGCAGCACCCGGCGGAGAGCCCGGACGACAGCAATCCCCGCATCAGCTGGGGCAAATATGTGACCGTCAACGGGCGGACGACACTGCCGGTGTCGCTGTTCGTGAATCACGCCCTGGCGGACGGGCTGCATATCTCCCGGTTCTTCCTGAACCTGGAGAAAGAACTGGCGGATATGACCCGCCAATGGAACGAGAGCGAAAAAGAATTTTAGTATACATTGTAAAGGAGACAACGACTATGAGCCATCCCTATCACGGCCTGAACGAACTGCGGGAGCTGTTCCTGAAGTTCTTTGAAACGAAAGGCCACCTGCGTCTGCCAAGCTTTTCGCTGGTGCCCCAGAACGACAAATCTATCCTGCTGATCAACGCCGGCATGACCCCCATGAAGCCCTGGTTCAAGGGCGAGGAGGAGCCGCCCTGCCGCCGCGTCTGCACCTGTCAGAAGTGCATCCGCACCGGTGACATCGACAATGTGGGCAAGACCGCCCGCCACGGCACCTATTTCGAGATGCTGGGCAACTTCTCCTTTGGCGATTACTTCAAGCACGAGGCTATCGCGTGGAGTTGGGAGTTCCTGACCTCCCCTGAGTGGGTGGGGCTGGAGGCCGACCGGCTGTATCCCTCCGTGTACGAGAGCGACGACGAGGCCTTCGCCATTTGGCGGGACGAGATCGGCATTCCTGAGGACAGGATCTTCCGCTTCGGCAAGGAGGACAACTTCTGGGAGCACGGCTCCGGCCCCTGCGGCCCCTGCTCCGAGATCTACTATGACCGCGGACCGGAGTACGGCTGCGGCAAGCCCGGCTGCACCGTGGGCTGCGACTGCGACCGCTATATCGAGATATGGAACAACGTGTTCAGCCAGTTCGACAACGACGGCCACAACAACTACACCGAGCTGAAGCAGAAGAACATCGACACCGGCATGGGTCTGGAGCGTCTGGCCTGCGTGTGCCAGAACGTGGACAGCCTGTTCGACGTGGACACGGTGATGAACATCACCCACAAGGTCAGCGAGCTGACCGGCGCCCACTACGGCGAGAGCTACAAGCGGGATGTGAGCCTGCGGGTCATCACCGATCACATCCGGTCTGCCACGTTTATGATCTGCGACGGCATCCTGCCCAGCAACGAGGGACGCGGCTATGTGCTGCGCCGTCTGCTGCGCCGCGCCGCCCGCCACGGCAAGCTGCTGGGCGTCAACGAGCCGTTCCTGTACAAGGTGGTGGACACTGTGGTACACGAGAACGAGGGGCAGTACCCCGACCTGAAGGAAAAGCAGAGCTACATCACCAAGGTCATCCGCACCGAGGAGGAGAACTTCGCCCGCACCATCGACGGCGGCATCCGCATCTATAATGAGATGCTGGCCTCCCACAAGGAGAAGGGCGAGACGGTGTTCTCCGGCGCTGACGCCTTCAAGCTGTACGACACGTTCGGCTTCCCCATTGACCTGACGGCCGAGATGGCCGCCGAGGAGGGCATGACTGTGGACGAGGACGCCTTCAAGGCGCTGATGACCCAGCAGAAGGAGCGTGCCCGCGAAGCCCGCAAGGCGCTGGGCGATCTGGGCTGGGCCGGTGTGGAGTTCGGCAAGGACATGCCGGCCACAGAGTTCGTGGGCTATGACCGCGACACGGTGAACGGCGCGAAGGTGCTGGGTATCGTGGCCGAGGGCGAGCTGGTGGACGAGATCGTGTCCGGTATGGAGGCCATCCTGGTGCTGGACAAGACCCCCTTCTACGCCGAAATGGGCGGTCAGGTGGCCGACCACGGCGTGATCACCGGCGACGGCATGGAGTTCGTGGTCAGCGATGTGCAGAAGAACAAGGGCGGCAAGTTCATGCACTACGGCAAGCTGCTCAGCGGCAGCGTGGCCGTGGGCGACAGTGTGACGGCGTCTATCGACACCGACCGCCGCGCCGCTATCCGCCGGGCCCACAGTGCCACTCATCTGCTGGATGCGGCGCTGGTGAAGGTGCTGGGCGACCATGTGCATCAGGCCGGCTCTCTGGTGGAGCCGGATCGCCTGCGCTTTGACTTTACCCACTTTGAGGGCATCACGCCCCAGCAGCTGGATGAGGTGGAGGATCTGGTCAACGACGCCATTCTGTCCGGTTTGCCCGTTACCACCGAAGAACTGCCCATCGCCGAGGCTAAGGCCCGGGGCGCGGTGGCTACCTTCGGCGAAAAATATGGTCAGACCGTGCGGGTGGTGACCATGGGTGACTTCTCCATGGAGCTGTGCGGCGGCACCCATCTGGACAACACCGCTAAGGCCGGCCCCTTCCGCATCAAGAGCGAGAGCAGTGTGGCTTCCGGTGTGCGCCGCATCGAGGCCACCACCGGAAAGGTCACCATGGAGGACATGCGCCGCAGCCGCGGGCTGCTGAACCGGGCGTCCCAGTTCTTCAAGTCCGCGCCGGAGACGCTGCTGGAGCGTCTGGAGCAGCAGGCCAGCGAGATGAAGGCGCTGCGGCAGGCGCTGGAGAAATTCAAGAGCGAGGCGTCCATGGGCGAGGCCAAGCAGATTCTGGCCTCCGCCAAGACCGTGGACGGGCTGCACGTCATCACCGGCACCCGTCAGGGTCTGGACGCAAACGCCCTGCGGCTGATGGGCGACTTCCTGCGGGACAAGGATCCCCATGTGGTAGGCGTGCTGGCCAGCATCGTGGGCGAGAAGGTCACGTTCCTGGCGGTGTGCGGCAAGGAGGCCGTGGCGCGGGGCGTGAAGGCCGGCGATCTGGTCAGAACCGTGTCCGCCGTGTGCGGCGGCAAGGGCGGCGGTAAGCCGGACAGCGCCATGGGCGGCGGCACCGATCTGCTGAAGGTGGACGACGCACTGGCAGCTGTGGATGATTTCGTGGCGGAAAAGCTGAAGTAAGAACGCGCAAGACTGCCGGAAAAGTCGTTCCCGTCATTCCGAGGAGTACCCCAAGGGCACTTGCTTCGCGGCGCGAAGCGACGTGGGAATTCGTATTCTTTTAGCTGAAATCTGCAAAATGTAAGAGCTGTGCATTTTGGAGACGGATTGCCGCGCCAGTGTGAACACTGGCTCGCAATGACAGACTTTTTCCGGCAGGTTGAACGACCACTATACTATACTATATCCGAAAGGAGATGCGACCATGAAGAACGATTGCCTGTTCTGCGCCATTATTGACGGAGAGATCCCCAGCAAAAAGGTGTATGAGGACGAACAATGCTATGCCTTTTATGATATCGAGCCGCAGGCACCGGTACACTTTTTGGTGGTGCCCAAGGCACATATCTGCTGCGCCAATGCCATCACGGCGGACAACAGCGGTGTGGTGGCCCATTGCTTCGAGGTCATCGCCAAGATCTGCAGGGAGCTGGGCGTGGAGAGCTACCGAATCGTCAACAACTGCGGCGATCAGGCGGGACAGACCGTGAAGCACCTGCACTTCCATGTGCTGGCGGGGCGGGATATGACCTGGCCTCCGGGCTAAAGGAGAACAGAAAAAGGGTCGGCGGGAGCCGGCCCTTTTTTCTGTGCGGCGGTGCGGGGCGGGACGGGGGCGTTTTACGCCGCTGTGCGACTACACCTTATCCACCCCCTGCGGGGGCACCTGTCTCCCTGCGGGTCGGTCGGTTCGCGGATCTGACAGGCCACCGGCCTGTCATTCAACACCGCGAACTCCCAGGGGGAAGGCTTAGGGGGGGCGTGCCC
>OMED01000204.1_pt1 | contig 33852 bp, 31 predicted proteins | sample 1673411 | NCBI WGS metagenome assembly OMED01 (sample SAMEA103958110, study PRJEB25191) | human gut metagenome | reverse complement strand
ACACTTGAAAAGTGCGAACATAAAAATAGTTTCATCAATATTCTCCTTTATAAATTCCGATTTATTGTATTGAAAATACAGCAAGTAGAAGCCAAAAACATCAGGAAAATTGCCGGAATATGTGTAAAACGGGAAAATTACACTGTCTGTCAGCGCTTCTTACCGGAAGATGCGGGACGGGCGTTCCTGCTTGCCTTTGCGGAATGGGCGGCAGGGGTTTTCCCGGTGTTCCTTCCGGCCTTTTGGAAAGTTCCGCCTTTTGCGTTATTTCCCTTGCCGGGGGCAGCAGACTGGGCAGGCTTTCCCGGGGCCTTGGAGGCGGAGGTGTAGCCGCCGCTTCTGGGCGGAACAGCCCGAATCAGGCACTTGGGGCCGGAACCGATCAGATCCTCCCGGTGGGCTGCGATCAGCGCCTCTTTCACCAGATAATAGTTTTTGGGATTCCGGTACTGGATCAGCGCCCGCTGCATGGCCTTCTCATGGGGGTCCGTGGGGACATAGACCTTCTCCATGGTCCGGGGGTCCAGGCCGGTGTAGTACATGACGGTGGACAGGGTAGAGGGGGTGGGGTAGAAGTCCTGCACCTGCTCCGGATTGTAGCCCATATCCCGGATGTACTCCGCCAGCTCCACGGCCTCCTTCATGGTAGAGCCGGGATGGCTGGACATGAGATAGGGCACCAGGAACTGATTCATATTGTACTGCTTGTTCAAAGCAAAATATTTGTCCACAAACCGATTGTATACCGCGTTCCTGGGCTTGCCCATGCGGCAGAGCACAGCATCGGACACGTGCTCCGGGGCGACCTTCAGCTGCCCGGAGATGTGGTACTGCACCAGCTCCCGGAAGAAGGTGTCCTTGGAGTCGGCCAAAAGATAGTCAAAGCGAATGCCGCTGCGAACGAAGACCTTCTTGACCCCGGGAATTTTCCGGAGCTTGCGCAGCAGCGCCACATAATCGCTGTGGTCGGCGTTCATATTCTTGCAGGGGGTGGGGTAGAGGCACTGCCGTCCGCCGCAGGCACCCTTGGTCATCTGCTTTTCGCAGGCGGGGTGCCGGAAGTTGGCGGTGGGGCCGCCCACATCGTGGATGTAGCCCTTGAAGTCCGGGTCTTTGACCATTTTTTCTGCCTCGGCCAGAATGGATTCGTGGCTTCTCACCTGGACGATACGGCCCTGGTGGAAGGTCAGGGCGCAGAAGGAGCAGGCACCAAAGCACCCCCGGTTGCTGACCAGACTGAACTTGACCTCCTCAATGGCGGGCACGCCTCCCAGTTTTTCATAGCTGGGGTGATAGGCCCGGCAGTAGGGCAGGTCATAGACCGCGTCCATTTCCTCCATGGTCAGGGGCTTCTGGGGCGGGTTCTGCACCACATATTCCTTCCCGTAGGGCTCGGCCAGCCGCTTGGCGGTGAAAGGATCACAGTTGCCGTACTGAATCTTGAAGGACTCGGCGTAGGTGCGCTTGTTTTTTTGCAGCTCTTCGTAGCCGGGCAGAATAATCGTGGGCAGGCTTTCGTCCAGCTCCCTGCACTTAAAGACCGTGCCGTCGATATAGGTGATGTCCTTCACGTCCATACCGGCGTTCAGGGCGTCCGCAATTTCCACGACGCTGCGCTCACCCATGCCGTACATCAGCAGGTCCGCCTGGGAATCCAGGAGGATGGAACGCTTCATGGCATCGGACCAGTAGTCGTAGTGGGCCAGGCGGCGCAGGCTGGCCTCAATGCCGCCAATGAGAATGGGTACATCTTTGTAGGTCTGCCGGATGAGATTGCAGTAGACGACGGTGGCGTAGTCCGGGCGCTTGCCCATGACGCCGCCGGGAGTGAAGGAGTCCGTCTTCCGGCGGTGCCGGGTGACGGAATAGTGGTTGACCATGGAGTCCATGTTGCCGCCGCTGACCAGAAAGCCCAGCCTGGGGCGACCGAAGACGTCGATGGACTTGGGGTTGCGCCAGTCCGGCTGAGAGATGATGACCACGCTGTAGCCGTGGTTTTCCAGAATGCGGCTGATGATGGCGTGGCCAAAGGAGGGGTGGTCTACGTAGGCGTCGCCAATGACGTAGACAAAGTCCGGCTGTGCAATGCCGCGCTCCAGCATTTCCTGCTTGGTGATGGGTAAAAATTCCATGTATTTCTCCATATTACGCGCCCAATGCGCGCACTCTTTCCATTAGCTTTTGATAGACCCAGCGGTTCATCCAGGGCTCCGTGACCCTTTCGGCTACCTGGGATACGGGAAACCAGGCAACGCCGCTGTTTTCGTCTGGCTTCATGCGAAGCGGTTCCCTGGGGTCTGCCTCCAGAAGATAGGTCACATTCAGGTGCAGATGGCTGGAAACATAGCTTCCCCGCTTGATATGGCCGTCTACCGTCAGGGTTTCCAGAGAAAAGATGCCGTCTTTCAGCACCCGCAGGGTTTCAAGCCCGCTTTCCTCCCGGGCTTCCCGCAGGGCCACGGCCAGAAGATCCCTTTCCCCGTCGGCGTGGCCGCCGGTCCAGGCCCAGGAACGGTAGATGTTGTGATAAATCAAAAGCACCTGCTGCCGGTCCGGGCTGACGATCCAGGAGGAGGCCGAAAAGTGGCCGACGGTATTCGCCCTGGTAAAGGGGTCTGGTGTGGAATCCAGCCAGGAAAGCATCTGGGCCTTGTCCCGCTGCTCCTGTTCGCAGCCCGGAGTGAATAATTCAATTTCGGAACGAATATCCATTATTTCTTCGTGACCTTCTTTTTGGTGCCGTCGGGCTGCAAAATGTAGGTGTTTTCCAGCTGCCCCACCAGATTGGCCTTGACGGAGTCAATATAGATGCGGCGCAGCTTGTCTCGTTCGGCCTGCTCCTCCTCCGTCAGAGGGCCTTCCTTTGCTTTTTTTGCCAGAGCGTTGATCCTGGCAATGACTTCATTCATATTCATAACGGATTCCTCACACATATTTCTGAATGGTGACCGCGATGCGGTCCTTCTTTGTCCTTCCTCCGATTTGGGAGAGCTTGATTTTTCCCAGCCCCCGGACGGAGATTTTGGCCCCTTCGGAAACGGTCTTGTCCGGCTTTTCACAGGGCAGACCGTCAATGCTCACCTTCCCGGCGTTTACATAGTCCGCAGCCAGAGACCGGCCAATGCGGAAGCCGGAGGCAATCACGCTGTCCAGCCGAATGGATGCCATGGTGTCCCGAATCTCCTGAAATTCCGGCTCCGGCATGGAAAGCCCCAGCAGGGGCAGCTGCTTGAGGTGCAGCTTTGTCCGGCCCGCCTCCCGGAGATTATCCAGCACATAGGGCGTGATCTCGGCGGTCACAAAAAACAGACACCGGCCCGGCTCCACGCAGATATCCCCCACGGTTTCCCGGGCAATGCCCGCGCCCATCAGTGCACCAAGAAAATCCCGGTGGCTCAGCTTGTCCGCTTCAAAGAAGCTTGCCTCCAGGCAGCACAGAGGGCTGTCGTCTTCATATAAGGCACTTTCCTCCAGGTAGCCGGGAAGGTACACAAGCATTTTCCGCTCCGCATCCTCATAGCCTCCGAAACGGTACAGCCCCGGCAGATTCCCAAAGAGAAAGCCTGCCAGCTCCAGCTCCCTGGGAGCCAGGAAACAGGTATTGGCCGGAATGTTTTTGCGGACTCCGGCATTTATTTTGTCCCAGAGCTTGGCAAGCAAAAGCCGGTCCTCTGGATTTTTTGCGATTTTTTCAATTCCGCTGCGTTCCATAGCATCACCTTCTTCCATTATAGCATAGATTCGCCCCACTGGGAAGAAGTTTTTCTTGTACCTTGGGGCAAAATCGTGTATAATAACCGGAAACGAAGGAAAATGAGGAACGAAATATGATCGTTGGTATTATTGGCGGCGGTGCTTCCGGTATGGCGGCGGCGCTGCGGGCGGCGGAGAATCCGGCATGCCGGGTGATCCTGCTGGAGCGGCAGGCCCGGGTGGGCAGAAAGCTCCAGGCAACCGGCAACGGCAGGTGCAATCTGACCAATCTCCATGCCGCCCAGGGTGGCTTCCATGGAGATGACGCGGCCTTTTCCCGCTATGCCCTGGAGCGGTTCTCCCCGGAGCGCACCCTTGCCTGGTTTCGGGAGCTGGGGCTGCTGACTGTGGCGGAGGCCTCCGGGCGGGTCTATCCTTTTTCGGATCAGGCCAATTCCGTGGTGGATGTGCTGCGGTTTGCATTGGAAAAGCCCAATATCACCCTGAAAACCGGTTGTGAGGTTCAAAAAGTCCGGCGGGAAGCCACAGGCTTCACTCTTGAGACCGGCGGCGAATCCCTGCACTGTGATAAGCTGATCATTGCCTGCGGCGGCCTGGCAGGCACGAAGCTTGGCGGCTCCATGTCCGGCTATAAGCTGCTGCGTTCCATGGGCCATGGCTGCACCCGTCTGCGCCCCACATTGGTCCAGCTGAAAACCGACTGGCCCGGGGTCAGCGCTCTGAAAGGCGTCCGGGCGGAGTGTCGGGCGGAGATTTCCAGGGATGGAGAACCTTGGTCCGAAAGCAGCGGCGAAATCCAGTTCACGGAATACGGCCTGTCCGGCCCGGTGATTTTTGAGATTTCCCGGGATGTGTGCCAGAGAAAAGGGGACTGGTTCTGCTGCCTGGACCTGCTGCCCCAGCTGACCGAGCAGGCTCTGGCGGAGATGCTGTTTGCCCGGCGGAAAACGGGCCTGAATGCCGGGGAGCTGTTTACGGGCATCCTCCACAACCGGCTTGGCCGGGTGCTGGTGCAGGAGACAGGCATCGGCCTCAATACGCCCATTGCCCAACTGCCGGAGAAGGCCCTGTACCAGGCGGCGGCAAATGCCAAGTGCTTCCGGGTGCATCTGACGGAGCCCCTGGGTATGGACAGCGCCCAGGTCACGGCGGGGGGCATTGTAACGGCGGAATTTGACGAAAAGACCATGGAGAGCAAGCTGGTGCCCGGGCTCTATGCCTGCGGTGAGGTGCTGGATGTGGACGGAGACTGCGGCGGCTACAATTTGCAATGGGCCTGGAGCTCCGGCAGCCTGGCGGGAATGCACGCAGGGGAGGCAGAATCATGCTGAGAGTTCGAGACATTGCCATGGGGCCGGAACAGGACGTGACGGTGCTGCTTTTTGAGGCGGCGAAAATTCTGCGTATTTCCGCCTCGGAAATCCAGAGCGTCAGCCTGGTCCGCCGGTCTGTAGACGCCCGGAAAAAGCCGGATGTGAAATTTATCTATACCGTAGATGTGACACTGAAAAGCGGCGAAGGGAAAATTCTGAAAAAATGCGGCAGCAAAAAGATAACTCCGGCCCCCACAGAGCGCTATAAGCCCCCGAAACGGCAGCCGGAACGGGAGAAACGGCCGGTGGTCATTGGCTTCGGCCCTGCCGGAATGTTTGCCGCCCTGATCTTAGCTCAGGCAGGCCAGCGGCCCATCGTCCTGGAGCGGGGCGAGGACGCAATTTCCCGCCATGAAAAGGTGGCGGCCTTCTGGAAGAACGGAACCCTGGACGCCAAAAGCAACGTCCAGTTCGGCGAGGGCGGCGCGGGGACCTTTTCGGATGGCAAGCTGAACACCGGCGTCAGCAATCCCAGAATTCACTGGATTTTGGAGCAATTTGTGGCTTTTGGAGCCCGGGAGAATATCCTCTATGACGCCAAACCCCATGTGGGCACGGATGTGCTGCTGGAGGTGGTGCAGAATCTCCGCAAAAAGATCATCGCCCTGGGGGGCGAGGTGCAATTCCAAAGCCAGGTGACGGATTTCCTGCTGGAGGGAGATCGGCTATCCGGCGTGAAGCTGGCAAGCGGGGAGGAGATTCCCTGCGACAGGGCCATTCTTGCCATTGGCCACAGCGCCCGGGATACCTTCGAGACCCTGCTTTCCCGGGGCATTCCCATGGAACCGAAGCCCTTTGCCATGGGTGTGCGCATCGAGCAGCGGCAGGAAAAAATCAACGAGGCCCAGTACGGCGGGCAGAATGCCCATCTGCCTCCGGCGGACTACAAGCTGGTGCAGCACCTGGAGGACGGAACGGTGTATACCTTCTGCATGTGCCCCGGCGGCTTCGTGGTGGCGGCAGCTTCGGAAGAGGGCCGCACCGTGACCAACGGCATGAGCTACGCGGACCGGGACGGGGAGAACGCCAATGCGGCCCTGCTGGTGACCGTAAACCCCTCTATTTTTCCGGAAAAAGGCCCCTTGGGCGGGATGTACTGGCAGCGTCAGATAGAGCAGGCTGCCTATCAGCTCACAGGCAGCTATTGCGCCCCTGCCCAGCGGGTAGAGGACTTTTTAGCAGGGAGACCCAGCAGCGGCCCCGGCACCGTGAAGCCCACCTACCGTCCAGGTGTTACCTGGTGTGATCTTCATGACTGCCTGCCGGAATGCATCACGGGCCCACTTGCCCAGGCCCTGCCGGAGCTTGACAGGAAGCTGCATGGCTTTGCCGACCCGGACGCGGTGCTCACCGCCCCGGAGACCCGCAGCTCCTCCCCGGTGCGCATTCTCCGGGACGAGACCCGGCAGTCCGCCATCCGGGGGCTCTACCCCACGGGAGAGGGTGCAGGCTATGCCGGGGGCATCATGTCCGCCGCCATTGACGGCATCCTGACGGCTGAGGCAGTTTTGGCATAGAATTTCCCCCTAAAGCAGACTTTGGTTCTCCCTGGGCTGCTTTAGGGGGATTTTATGTTAGGACGGTGCTTTCTTGAAAGAAATTGGTTTATTAAGCTGTTTCGGTTCACATCAGAACCCCATAATCACTCTGCGACACAGATAGATTCCAAGATATGCCAATGGGAGACAACAATATACTGTGTAATTTTTGTTGGAAACGTTTCCATTCCTAGTGCAGAGGAAAATCGGGATAAGAGACAGTGCGGAAAGAAATTGTGCGTCTATGTGCGAGCCGGATGGGAGCGAGATAACGCCGGGAGCTGTCATCCAAATCACTTCGCTTCTCACGGCCACCTGTGCGTAAAGACATGAAAGAATCAGAAGTCCACAGATTTGCAGAACATATTTCCATTTTGCAGATCGTGTTGTGTAAAATAACAGGACTGTCAAAATTCCACACGGTCCGTATTCAAAATGCAGCAGACAGCTGAGGGCGGCAATTGCAGCGACGGCTCCAATTTTCAGCGCAGCATTCCACTTTTGACTTAGAACACCCAACATCAGAAGTCCGCAAAACAGCGTAAAGAACAGATTGTTCATCTGAAAGTTAAAGGGCTTCCATGTTTGATTCAAATCAAATGGAATTTCAAAGGCTATGGCAAGGATCAGTAATTTTTGCACAAGCCGTGAAAAATGCGCACCGTCCCCATATGCTTCAACCAGGAGGTAGGCAAAAATCGGGAATGCCATAGTTCGGATGACGTGAAGGCCGCTGACGCTGGGGAAAAAGACCAACAATGGATCGATGACCAGGATCAGGCAGCCAATCAAAGGCAGATAATCGATGTGAGGAGTACCTTTTTTCATAAGCTTTACCTCTCCGTAAGCAATTCTGGCAGATAGCATTTTCCGCCTGCCAGAATTGCAAGATTTTAAGTCCCAGTAAGGAGGCAACCTTTTGTTACTCTGAGACAGAGTATTGAATCACTCCATTGGCTGAATAGTCACCGTTGTTGTAGACGTAGATCCAATACATTCCAGTGGGGACATTTTCTGTAGTTATAGTCAGATTGTAGGCTGAACCACCGGAAAGTCTGACTCCATATGGTTCTGTACCGGTTGTTCCACTCGGAAAGAAACCTACGGTGATGTCGCATACGGGAGGATTCCATGTCATACTGGTGATTTTAAGCTTTGTTGAGCCCTGTATCACATAGTAGTCGGACTGCAAGGGTTCGGCAAAGTGCCCCGATTCACAAGAGAAGTTTTTGGACGTAGCCATTGGTGCGACTTGGGACGGTGATTGACTGAAATTTGGAGAGGGCAAAGATACAGGTTCCGCGACTAGTGTGGTGCTGTCTGTGGAATCACAATAGGCAGGTGCTGCGAATGCGGCGCAGGGGAAAACGATGCACATGGAAAGAACGATAAGAAGAGCAGCCATTTTTCTAATCATTTTCATAATGTACCTCCGAAGCAATTTGTAGATAGTCTTCTAAGCTTACTGATTATTATAGCTGCATCGGAAACACCACCTATGTATTTATCTTGCAATGAGAAGTGAGCGTTTATGGACAAGTTCCGGTTGTGGATGCCGTAGCCAGTGCTGTGCCATTGATTGTAACGTCTGCTGTCAGCTTGTAGGTATTGCCGCGCTGAACGGTTTTTGTTCTGCTGAAATTCAAACTGCCGGTTCCGGATTCCGTCCATGTAGCAATACAGGTGCTCCTGTTGTACAACTTTGCAGTTAGAGAGATAGCGTCCTTTGTGCTATCACAAATTACAGAAACAGAACAAGTTGCGGTTGTTCCACTAAAGTTTATGTACGGAATAACTTTTGGCTTACGAGGTGTTACGGCCTGCGCGGAAAGCGGAATTAAAAGTGCAATCAGGAGCATAATAGAACAAATACGCTTTTTCATTGGTTCACCTCCTTCCTTCTGTTCTACACAACGTAACGAATTTCGAGGGCGTTTTTGGACACTTGGCAAAACTATTTTTTAAAAATTTTTTCAGCAAATTGGACTAATACTGTTTTACCACATTTACCGGAAACCAGGAAGAGTGTTCCATGAGAATCCTGCCAGATGAGTTCCGATGCTTCTGTTGTATCCTCCGGAATGTACAGTTGCGCATCATCTCCATGAACAGACAAGGGTTCTTGACTGCACGCTTCGGTATAGACGTATACTTCCAGATTCTCTGGAGACGAAGTGTAAATAAAAGACAAAATATCTCCGAGATCGTTGGAATACAGAAATACCTGACCGTTTTGAATCGAATAGTTGTCATAGAGAGAATAGCCATCAGGAATCCATCCAGGGTAGAACTGTGCAAGATCTGGTTCTGCGGAGTCTCTCGTGAAAACAAAATGTGAAAACGACGTGTTCTGCTCCATTAACCATCCAAAGAACGCTTCCCGTGCGTCCACGTCTATAGCCAGAACGGAACCGAACAGCAGCAGGACGGCAGCGAAGCTGGCAGCGGCCCGGAGCATGGCGGTCCGCACAGGGTGCAGAGTCTTTGCAATCAGGAGTCGCATCCGCTTTTCAAAGCGCTTGCTAAAGCTATGCCGACAGTCTTCCGGCTGAGGGAGACTGTTGCTGAGGGCGTTCAGATATTCCTCTGCAGCTTGTTTGAAAAAATCGTCCATTATGGCAGCACCCCCTCTTCTTCACAAATTTCCTGAAATTTTTCCTTTGCGTGCTGACCCAGCTTGATGGCGTTTGCTTCCGTGATGCCCAGAAGCTTTGCCAGCTCCTTATTGGAGAATCCATAGCTGTATTTCAGCAAAAGCACCTGTCGGTACCGGACAGGCAGCCGCGCCATGCAGGCAGCCAGCATTGTCCCGCCATCAAGATCAACAGGGGCTTCGGGCAGCCCTTCCGGAAAATCAATGATGTTCAGCCGTTTTTTCTTCCGATAGAGATCGATTGCGGTATTCTCAACAATAGTAACGACGAAGACCTTCGTTTTTGGACACACTGCTTCCTGAATTTTTGAAATATTTTCCGCGATCTTAACAAAGGCAGTATGTACGGCATCCTCAGCATCCTGGGGGTTGTTCAGAATCCTGTTGGCGGTGTAGAACATGAGACCCTTGTAGCTCTGATAGACCCGCTCAAATTTCGACTTGTCATCCGCTGAATCCATAAGCGACATATAAACAAGCACCGGTGCATCCCCCCTTTGCAGCAAATATACCATATTGCCGCGCATTTTTCCAGAGGCAGTTTTCCGGGCAGTAAAGAGCGTGCCCCAGAGTCTGCGTAAAAACGCCCATTTTTGCTTTTTCCTATTGACAAACCCCATAAAAGTGGTTAGAATAGCCACGATATGCAAAGACAATGCAGAAACCAAGCAGCGTTTGGCACCTTTAGCGAGAAGGGGACGGTGAAAGCCCTTCGGTGTTCGGCTGCACGCCACTTCCTGCGTCACCCGGGAGGACCGGGGCGGGAGCTCCCGTTATAGAGCGTCTAAGATGCCCATTTTTGGGTAAATTAGGGTGGTACCGCGGGTAAATTCTACCTCGCCCCTAAATTTTGGGGGCGGGGTTTTTGTTTTGCAGAAAAAATGGAGGTTAGAAAACCATGAGTACAAAGCCTTACGGCGTAAACGAACTTCGGGAAATGTTCCTCTCCTTCTTCGAGAGCAAGGGCCATCTGCGCCTGCCCAGTTTTTCCCTGATCCCTCAGAATGACGCATCTCTGCTGCTGATCAACTCCGGCATGGCGCCTATGAAGCCCTACTTCACCGGTGAGGTGGAGCCCCCCCGCCACAGAGTCTGCACCTGCCAGAAGTGCATCCGTACCGGCGATATCGAGAACATCGGCAAGACCGCCCGCCACGGCACTTACTTTGAGATGCTGGGCAACTTCTCCTTTGGCGACTACTTCAAGCGGGAAGCCATCCACTGGAGCTGGGAGTTCCTGACGGAGGTCGTGGGCCTGGACAAGGACCGGCTGTACCCCTCCATCTATGTGGACGATGACGAGGCCTTCGACATCTGGAACAAGGAAGTGGGCGTGCCTGCCGATCGCATCTTCCGCTTCGGCAAGGAGGACAATTTCTGGGAGCACGGCTCCGGCCCCTGCGGCCCCTGTAGCGAAATCTACTATGATCGTGGCGAGAAGTATGGCTGCGGCAAGCCCGGCTGCACCGTGGGCTGCGACTGCGACCGGTATATGGAAGTCTGGAACAACGTGTTCTCCCAGTTCAATAACGATGGACACGGCAACTATACCGAGCTGGCCCATAAGAACATCGATACCGGCATGGGCCTGGAGCGTCTGGCCGTTGTGTGCCAGGATGTAGACAGCCTCTTCGATGTGGATACCGTCATGAACATTACCAACAAGGTCACGGAGATCACCGGCGCTTCCTACGGCCAGAGTGTCAAGATGGACGTGTCTCTCCGGGTCATCACGGACCATATCCGTGCTTCCACCTTCATGATTGCCGATGGCGTTCTGCCCAGCAACGAGGGCCGGGGCTATGTGCTGCGCCGTCTGCTGCGGCGGGCTGCCCGTCACGGCAAGCTGCTGGGTGTGAACCACCCCTTCCTGCATGAGGTGGTGGAGACCGTTATCCACGAGAACGAGAGCCACTATACCTATCTGCGGGAGCGGGCTGCTTATATCACCAAGGTGGTCAAGGTGGAGGAAGAGAACTTTGCCCGGACCATCGACGGCGGCATGAAGATTTTTGCCGATATGCTTGCCGAGCACAAAGCCAAGGGCGAGACCGAGTTCTCCGGTGCCGATGCCTTCAAGCTGTACGATACCTATGGTTTCCCCATTGACCTGACCCTGGAGATGGTGGCCGACGAGGACATGACCCTGGACCAGGCGGGCTTCGAAAAGCTCATGCAGGAGCAGAAGGTCCGCGCCCGGGAGGCCCGGAAGGCGCTGGGCGACCTGGCCTGGGCCGGCATTGATCTGGGCTTGGACAACACCCCCACCAAGTTTGTGGGCTACGATGTGTTCAACTGCGAGAGCAAGGTCCTGGCCATCTGCGTAGGGGACGAGGTCTCCGGCGCCATTTCCGGCGGTGAAAGCGGCATTCTGGTGCTGGACAAGACCCCCTTCTATGCGGAAATGGGCGGCCAGGTGGCGGATACCGGCGTGATCATGCTGGGCGAGAGCCGCTTTGAGGTCACCAATGTTCAGAAGGACAAGGGCGGCAAGTACCTGCACTACGGCAAGCTGAATCGGGGCACCATCCACGTGGAGGACATTGTCTGCGCCTCCATCGATGTGGACCGCCGGAAGGCCATTATGCGTGCCCACTCCGCCACCCATCTGCTGCAAAAGGCTCTGAGCAGCGTTCTGGGCGACCACGTCCACCAGGCCGGTTCTCTGGTGGAGCCGGATTACCTGCGCTTTGACTTTACCCATTACGCACCCATGACCCGGGAGGAGCTGAACAAGGTCAATTCCATTGTTCAGAACGCCATTTTGGAGGGTTACCCCATTGTGACCCGGGAGATGCCCATTGAGGAAGCCAAGAAGCTGGGGGCCACCGCCCTGTTCAGCGAAAAGTACGGCGATGTGGTACGGGTGGTCAACATGAGCGGCTACTCCGTGGAGTTCTGCGGTGGTACCCATCTGGACAATACCGCCAAGGTGGGCCCCTTTGAAATCGAGTCCGAGGGCAGCGTTGCCTCCGGTGTTCGCCGGATCGAGGCCTATACCGGTAAGCTGTGCCTGAAAAAGTTGGAAACCAACCGGAGCCTGCTGACCGAGGCTGCCGGACGGCTGAAGGTCAAGCCTATGGAGCTGGCCGGAAAGCTTCAGGGACATCTGGACGAGATCAAAGAACTGCGGAAGGTTATTGAGCAGTACAAGGCCAAGGAGGCCGCAGGCGAAGCCGAGCGGTTCCTGTTCGGTGCCCATGAGATTGGCGGCCTGAAGGTCATGACCGTTGTCCTGCCCAAGGCGGATGCTGCAAAGCTGCGCCAGATGGGCGATATGCTGCGGGACCGTGAGCCCGGTGTTGTAGCTGTCCTGGCCTCTGTCAAGGACGAGAAGCCCACCTTCCTGGCAGTCTGCGGCAAGGAAGCTGTGAAGCGGGGCATTAAGGCCGGTGAACTGGTGAAGCTGGTCTGCACCGAGTGCGGCGGCTGTGGCGGCGGCAAGCCCGACAGTGCCATGGGCGGCGGCAAAGACCCCATCAAGGTGGACAACGCCCTGGCTCTGGTTGACGATTTCGTTTCTCAGAAAGTGTAATCATGGATTTTTAGGCGCAGCCCCAACCGGCTGCGCCTTTTGCGAAAGAGGGATGGCGAAATGCGCGCTCTGTTCTGGTTCTCCATAGGCGCTGCCTTGAGCTGCTGCGTTGGGCTCTGGCTGCTGTGGGACGCTGTGCCGCTGCTTCTGGCGGGAGCGCTTCTGTTGGCCGGGAGCCTTGCCATCCTTTCCCGGCGTTTCCGCTGGCTGCGCCGGGCAGCGGCTGCGGCGCTGGGGCTTTCGCTGGGCAGCTGCCTGCTGCTTACCTTGCAAAGGACCTATTATGAGCCGCTGCTTGCCCTGGATGAACAGACCCTGCCAATCGTATTGACGGCCAAGGCCGACAGCGTGCCGGGGCTGTATAGCCAGAGCGTCCGGGCAGAAATGAAGATCGGCGGCAAACGCTACTGCGTGCAGGCCTATCTGGGAGACGGACAGACGGCCCAGGCCGGCAACATACTTCGCGGAGACTTCCGCATTCGGGTGACCCTGCCCGGCGGCTCTAAGCAGAACGCCGTTTCTTTTGGCCGGGGCATTTTCGCCCAGCTCAGCACAAAAGGAGCCGTCGCCATAGAGGCAGGGCAGGAGAACCGTCTGCGTTACCTTCCCCAGCGTTTGGGTGCCCGGGCCAAAGAAGCTGTGGAAGCCTGCTTTCCGGAGGATACGGCAGCTTTTGCAAAATCCCTGCTGTTGGGCGACACGTCGGACCTCTCCTATGCAGAGGAGACGGCGCTGCGCATCAGCGGAATCCGACACATTGTGGCGGTTTCCGGGCTGCATGTGGCAATTCTCTTCGGATTTCTATGGGTGCTTTGCGCCAGGCGGCCGTGGCCGGCTTTCCTGCTGGGTGTGCCGCTGCTGGTGCTCTTTGGGGCTATGGTTGGCAATACGCCTTCCGTGGTTCGGGCCTGCCTGATGGCTGCGCTGCTGATTCTTGCACGGCTTACCCGCCGAACCTATGATTCCCTGACGGCCTGGGCCTTTGCGGTGCTGTGGCTGCTGCTGGGCAATCCGCTGGTGGTTGCGGCGGCAGGCTTTCAGCTGTCGGTGCTCTGCGTGCTGGGCATTCTGTTGTTCCAGCGACCAATTGCGGAAGGCCTTTCCCGGCTGTTCGAAAAACTGCCCGGCGGAAAGGTGCTTTCCGATTCCCTGGCGGTGAGCCTCAGTGCTACGGTGCTGTCTCTGCCTGTATCCGTATACTATTTCGGCACCGCCAGTCTGATCGGTCCCGTAACCAATTTCTGCATTCTATGGCTGCTGCCCTTTGTTTTCGGCGGAATTCTGGCGGTGTCCATTCTGGGGCCTGTTTTTCCGGTGCTGGGAACCGCACTGGGCTGGCTGACGGCCTGGCCAATCCGGCTGGTGCTCCGGATTGCCGGGACGCTTTCAAGGCTTCCCATGGCAGCGGTGTATACCTGCAATCCCTATGTGGTCTACTGGCTGATGGGGGTCTATGCTTTGATTTTGGCTTGGTTTCTTTTGGGCAGAAAAAGAGGCTGGGTTTTTGTTTCCGTAGGAGCTGCTTCCCTTGCGCTCATTACGGTTCTTTGGAGCTATGGTCCCAGGGCGGACGACTGCCGCCTGACGGTGCTGGATGTGGGCGAGGGGCAGACCCTGCTCCTGCAAAGCGGCGGGCAGAGCGCGCTGATCGACTGCGGCGGCTACTCTGATACGGTCTGCGCCGACAGGGCATGGCAGATGCTCCGCAGCCAGAATTTTTATGATTTGGATCTTCTACTCTTTACCCACTTCGACCGGGATCATTTTGGCGGCACGGAGAATTTCCTGACCCAGATCCCGGCGGAGCGCGTGATCCTGCCGGGAATCTCTGAGCTGCTGCCCTTGGGGCAGGTGGTCACAGAGGACTGTGTGGTTCCTTTCGGAAAGGGCATTCTGCACATCTATCCCTATAGCGGCGGCAACAAGGGGCAGGAAAACAGTATGGCCATCTTGTTTGAAACGGAAGACTGTGGTATACTGATTACCGGTGACCTGGATGTGGCAGGGGAGCGCCGCCTGGTGAAGGATCATGCGCTGGGAGCGGATATTTTGGTGGTGGGCCACCACGGGTCAAAATATGCCACCTGCCCGGAATTATTGGACGCGGTGCAGCCGGAGCTGGCTGTTATCAGCGTTGGCGAAAACAACTATGGCCATCCCACCCAGGAGGTCCTGGACCGGCTGGAGGAGGCCGGGTGTACCGTCCGCCGCACAGATCAGGAGGGCACCATTATCATCAGGAGGTAACGCCGTGGTCAAAAAACAGGCGTCCGGCAGTGAATTGCAGCTGCTGAAAACCCATATCCGGGAGAAAAACCCGGAAAGACTTTATATTTTCTTCGGCGAGGAGACCTTCCTGCTGGAGCACTACTTAGGGAGCCTAAAAAAGCTGGTGCTGGATGCGCTGACGGAATCCTTCAATTACCATCGCTTCAATACGGAGACCTTCGATCTGACGGCCTTTTCCGAGGCGGTGGAGAACCTGCCCATGATGGCGGAGCGAACCCTTGTGCAGGTGGAGGACATCGACCTGTTCAAAATGAACGAGGCGGACCGGGACCGGATCGCTGCGGTGCTGTCGGACATTCCGGAGTATTGCGTGGTGGTGTTTGTCTATACGGCCTGCCCCTGGAAGCCGGACAAGCGGATGAAAAAGCTCTGGGAGAGCATCGACAAAAACGGCCTTGTGGTGGAATTTGCCAAGCAGGACCAGCGGGACCTGATCGCCTGGCTGACCCGGCACTTTTCCGCCCACCAGAAGCGCATCTCCACGGAGCTCTGCGCCTATCTCATCGACATTACGGACGGGACTATGACCTCCCTTTTGGGAGAAATTGAGAAAATCTGCGCCTATTCGGCAGCGGATACCATTTGCAAGGCGGATATTGACGCAGTGACGGAGCCTGTGCTGGATGCTGTTGTATTCCAGATGACGGACCTGCTCAGCGCCGGACGCTATGACGAGGCGCTGCTGAAATTGCAGCAGCTGCTGAAAATGCAGCAGGAGCCTCTGGCCATCCTGGGCGCGGTGGGCAGCCATTTCCGCCGTCTGGGCACGGCGCGGACGCTGTTGGACAATCGGAAGACCTCCGCAGACTTGCAAAAGCTCTGCGGTCTGCCGGATTATCCCGCCCGGAAAACCATGGAGGCCGCCCGCCGTGTTTCGGCGGCGTTCTGCCAAAAAGCGAATACGCTGGTGCTGGAAACGGACTACAGGATCAAAACATCCTATGACGACCCTCAGCGTCTTTTGGAGCTCCTGCTTCTGAGCCTGGCCCGGGAGGCGCAGAATGGTTAAAGTACAGCAGGCCATCCTGGTGGAGGGCCGATACGACAAAAATACACTGAGCCAGATCGTGGACGCCCCCATTTTTGAGACCTCTGGCTTCGGCATTTTCAAGAATAAAGAGCAGATGGCCCTTCTGCGCCGGGTGGCGGAACGGCAGGGATTGATCGTCTTTACGGATTCTGATGGCGCAGGCTTCGTCATCCGGAATCACATCAAAAGCGCCATTCCCGGGAAATACCTGCTCCATGCTTATATTCCGGATATTCCCGGCAAGGAGCGCCGGAAGGCGGCCCCCGGAAAAGAAGGAAAGCTGGGCGTAGAGGGCATGACCCCAGAGATCATCCTGAAAGCCCTAAGGGATTGCGGCGCGACAATGGACGGTACTGCGCAGGAACCCCGCAAAGCCATTACCAAGCAGGATTTCATGGAGCTGGGGCTCTCCGGCGGGCCTGGGAGCAGCGAAAGAAGAAAGGCGCTTCTGAAAAAGCTGGAGCTTCCTGAGCATATGAGCAGCAATGCTATGCTCCAGGCGGTAAATCTATTATACAGCCCGGAAGAATTTGAAGCGCTTGCGAAAACCATAATCCCATAATGGAGTAAAACCATGGTAGATATATCAGTCAAAGATTTGAATAAATTCTTCGTCATCGGAGAAAACCTATTGCAGGGCCTTTCCTTTGAAATTCAGGAGGGAGAGTGTGTGGCCATCCTGGGCCGGAACGGCTGCGGAAAGACCACCCTTTTCAAGATCCTCACCGGGGAGATGGACTATGATGGGGGAGAGGTCTATGTCAATCCCAATAAAAAGCTGGGCCTCATTTCCCAGATCCCCAAGTTTCCCACCGGCTACACCGTAGAGGATGTGCTGCGCACGGCATTTTCCGTTCTGACGGCCACAAAGAAGAAGATGGAGGCCCTGGAGGCCGCTATGGCCCAGGGGGCGACTCAGGAGCAGCTGCGGGAATACGATACCCTGGTGAACCGCTTCCAGTCCGGCGGCGGCTATGATATGGATGTGGACGTGGATAAGATCTGCAACGGCCTGGGCATTACTGCTGAGCAGCGGCCACAGCTCTTCGACAGCCTGTCCGGCGGGGAAAAGACCCGCATCAATCTGGCAAGACTGCTGCTGGAAAAAACGGACATCCTGCTGCTGGATGAGCCCACCAACCACCTGGACCTGAACAGCGTGGAGTGGCTGGAAGCCTATATCAAGGCTTTTAAGGGCACGGTGCTGACCATTTCCCATGACCGCTATTTCATTGACCAGGTGGCAGACCGGGTGATCGAGATCGTGGACGGCCACGGGGAGTTCTATTCCGGCAACTATTCCTTCTATATGGAGGAGAAGCAGGCCAGGTTTGACCTGCAAATGAAGCAGTATGAGCAGGAGCAGGCCAAGCTCAAGCAGCTGGGCTATACCGTGGAGCGCATGAAGGGATGGGGCATCAACAACCGGACGCTGTACCGCCGGGCCATGTCCATCCAGCACCGCATGGAGCGCATTCAGAAGACCGAGCGGCCAAAGGCCGAGCGGACCATGAAGGCCTCCTTCGGGGAGAAGGATTTCTCCGGCGATGTGGTGTTCAAAATGAAGAACGTCTCCAAGTCCTTTGGAGACCGGGTGCTGTTTTCGGATGTGAATCTGAACGTGGAGGGCGGCGAACGCATTGCCCTGCTGGGAGATAACGGTACCGGCAAATCCACCTTTATCAAGTGCCTGCTGGGCGAGGAGGACTGCCAGGGCAAGATCCAGTTCGGTCCCACGGTAAAGTGGGGATATCTGCCCCAGATCATCCACTTTGACCACCCGGAGCGCAGCCTGTACGACACCATGCTCTATGAGAAAAACCTGACGCCCCAGATGGCCCGGGACCGCTTAGGTGCATTCCTGTTCCAGGGCGAGGATGTGTTCAAGACCGTGGGCACCCTGTCCGGCGGCGAACAGTCCCGGCTCAGGCTGTGTATGCTCATGGACGAAAAAATCAACCTGCTGATTCTGGACGAGCCCACAAACCACCTGGACATTGCCTCCCGGGAATGGGTGGAGGCCGCCATTGAGGAGTTTGAGGGCGTGCTGCTCTTTGTCTCCCACGACCGGTATTTTATCGAAAAATTCGCGGAGCGCATTTGGCTTTTGGAGGACGGCGCCATCCGGGATTTCCGCTGCGGCTATAAAAAATACCGCGCCATTCTGGAGCACGAGGCCCAGGCCAGGCAGCTGCCTGCTGCGCCTGCGGCCCCGAAGCAGAGGAAGGAAAAGCCCAGGTCCGGCCCCAAGGATTCCGACAAGCTGGTGAAGAAGCTGGAGCGGGAGATCGAGAAGCAGGAAAAGGTTGTGGCCGATCTGGAGAAAAAGATTCAGGCTGCCGCTTCGGATTATCAGGAACTGAACCGCCTGATGGGGGAGAAGGAAGCGGCGGAAGAGAGCCTCATGGAGCTGATGGAGCAGTGGGAAGCTGCTCAGGAATAACCGGACGTCTGGGCCGGAAACCCGCCATTGACAGAATGTGCGTCCCGGCATATAATAATCATTGTGAATCATGCTGAAAAGGCAAATAACAAGCATAACAAGGAGAATTGAAAAATGAGTTCCTGTAACGGAAATTGTTCCAGCTGCAGCTCTGATTGCGAAGACCGCAAGCAAGAAAGCCTGCTGGCGCAGTTGAACCCCAAGTCCACGGTGAAAAAGGTCATCGCCGTGGTGTCCGGCAAGGGCGGCGTAGGCAAGTCCACCGTCACCTCTATGCTGGCGGTTGCCATGGCCCGGAAGGGCAAGCGCGTGGGCGTGCTGGATGCGGATATCACCGGCCCCTCTGCGCCGACGGCCTTTGGCGTCAGCGAGTGCCAGGGGGCCAACGATGACGGCCTGTACCCTGCCTTGACCCGGGGCGGTATTCAGGTCATGTCCATCAATCTGCTGCTGGATAACCCCGGCGATCCCGTGGTCTGGAGAGGCCCGGTCATTGCCGGCGCTGTCAAGCAGTTCTGGACAGATGTCATCTGGGAAGACGTGGACTATCTGTTTGTGGATATGCCTCCCGGAACCGGTGACGTGCCTCTTACCGTCTTCCAGAGCCTGCCGGTGGACGGCGTTGTCATCGTCACCAGCCCTCAGGACCTGGTTTCCATGATCGTTACCAAGGCGGTCCGCATGGCCGAGATGATGCACATTCCCGTTCTGGGCTTCGTGGAGAACTATTCCTACCTGGAGTGCCCGGATTGCGGCAAGCGCATCAAGGTCTTCGGCGAGGGGCACCTGGACGAGGTCGCCCAGAACCTGGGCCTGCCTGTGCTGGCACGACTGCCCATTGACCCCAAGGTTGCCGAGGCCTATGACAATGGTCTGATGGAGACCATCGATACAGAACCTGTCAATCCCGTCATCGAAGCAATCGAAAAAGCGGAATAAGAGATGGGGCTGTTAGAAAAGTATGTCGCTGCGAACCAGTGACCGATGTCACTGGTGTGGCAGCCCCCCGGTTGAATGGTAACAGACTGGTTTTACTGCCAAGATGTTTGAAAATCCGGGGGATTGCCACACCAGCGTGCGCGCTGGTTCGCAATGACAGAGCGTTTCCTAACAGTCCCGTTTTTTGCAAAACAAATAAAATTTATTGAAAAACGATAAATAGTTATTGACAAACGGAGCCTTCTGTGCTATCTTGATGCCATCAAGACACAGGAGGTTTTTTATGGAACAAAGAAATGATGCCGGGAGCATTTTACTCAGCCGGATTTTGGTATGGGTATTCGGTGCACTGATCCTTGTGCTGGACTGGGCAGTGTGGCCCCTTTCCCGGGTGCTCATGCGCGTGCTGCCGGTGTTCGACGGTGGAGACGCGGTGCTTTTGAAGGTGTGCCTGTATGTGTGCAATGTGCCGGGGTTTCTCCTGCTGTACTGCATGGATGTGCTCCTGCGGAATCTGCACAGGGGGCAGGTATTTGAAAGCAAAAATGTTCGGCTTCTGAAAGTCATCAGTGTTTGCTGCTTTATCGCCTGCGTTGTCTGCCTGGCGGCCTGTCCGCGGATCTATTCCCTGGGCTTTGTGGCCCTGGCCGCCGGATTTATGGGGCTGATCGTCCGGACCGTGAAAAACGTTTTCGCCAAGGCCATCCCCATGCGGGATGAGCTGGACCTGACGGTCTGAGGAGGCGGCTATGGCAATTGTTGTGAATCTGGATGTTATGCTGGCAAAGCGAAAAATGGCCGCGGGAGATTTGGCAGAGCAAATCGGCATTACCCCGGCGAATCTGTCCATTCTCAAAAACCAGAAGGCCAAGGCCATCCGTTTTTCTACGCTGAATGAGATCTGCCGGGTGCTGGACTGCCAGCCGGGGGATATTCTGGAATATCAGGAGGACGAACCGTGAAAAGACGTTTCTATCTGCCGCTCATCGCCTATTTTATCGGCTGGTTCTATTGGAAGACCGTGTTGGGCCCCTGGCCTGTGCTGATCTTCGTTGCCGCGTTTTTTGCCTGGGGCATGGCCATTGGTCGGGAGAAGCGGAATCGAGGCCCTATGCACTATCTTTGGGCCGGGGTCACGGCGTTGATCGGCCTGGCCATCACCATGAATCGCTGCCGCGCCACGGCAGATTGGAGCACACTGGCCCTCCATGCCTCTGCCGGTCTTTGGGCCCTCAGCTATCTGGGGGCTGACCGGGACGGGGAGGACGCATTAGGCTTTGCCTGGGACTGCGCGGATGCCTTCCTTCTGCTGCCCTTCGGCAATTTCTTTGGCCGGATAACGGATACCGTTTCCGGATTCGCAGGGCTCCTGAAACCCCAGGATGGAGAAACGGGCAAGAAAAGACGGCGGGATTTTTGGTTGGCAGTGCTGTGCCTGGTGCTGGCCCTTCCGCTGCTTGCGCTGGTTATGAACCTTTTGTGCGAGGCGGATGCAGGCTTTGAAAAACTGATTCGGGGGTTCCAACTGAATTTACGCCTATCGGAGAATTTCCTGAATGAATGCTTCTGGTTCCTTTTGGGCCTGCCGGTGGGGGCTTACCTCTATGGACTTCTCCGGGGCGCTGCCCGGCGGCAGGAGACCCGCCGCGTTTCCCAAGAGCGCCTGGAAAAAATCCGGGTTGTGCCTGCATCCGGCGCCAATCTGGTACTGGGGCTGTTTGCGGCAGTGTATTTTCTCTTCTTCGGCGTTCAGGCGGGAAATCTGTTTGCGGTTTTCTCCGGCCACGTTCCGGGGACGCTGACGGCGGCAGGCTACGCAAGGTCCGGCTTCTTCCAGCTCTGCGCCGTGATGGCGATCAACTTCTTCCTCATCTGGCTGCTGTCCATTTTGGCAAAGCAAAACCGGGCAGGGAAGTGGCTCCAGGGATTGCTGATGGTCCAGAGTGCCTTTCTGGCGGTGACCGCCGGGGCGAAGCTGTGGCTCTATATTTCCCGTTTCGGCTTTACGCCTCTGCGGCTGTTATCCGCTTGGGCTGTCATCGTCCTGACTGCTGGCTGCATTCTGATGCTGCGCAGCCTGATGACCGGGAAGAAGAGCTTCCGTCTTTGGCTTTACTTCGCAGCCGGAAGCTTTACCGCACTGTGCTTTTATTGAGAAATGGAGGCTGCCGCTTGGCGGAACTAAGATAACAAAACCGGGGCATAGCGTGAAAATTCGCCATGCCCCGGCTTTTGGTTTTCAATAAATGAATTCAGCCGTATCCATTTGTCATCAATATCCACGGGCCGCCTTCCGTCCTGGCCAGACACCATTGCCAGCCGGTGTATTCCTCATCGGGATTCCAGGCCCCGGCATCTTCACCTTTTTTAGGGGAATGAAAGCTGCTTTCAAAAAAGATACATTGGGTAAAGGTTGCGTCCTGACCTCTGGCCGCGGCCAGTTCATTCATCCATGAAAGATTCTTGTCATTGCAGCTGTCGTCTGAAAGATAGCGGATGCTGTGCAGTTCGCAGCCTTTCCAGGTATCAAACTCCTGACGAATCAGCTGCATTGCCTCATCCATATCCGCTTTTGTATAGAGCGTGGATGTTCCATAGTCGATGGTGACCTGACTTTTGCAGCCCATAAGCCCTAAAAGCAGGGCAGGGAGGAGAAGAAAGCAAAGAAAGCGTTTCATAAATACACCTCACTATAAACAATGGTAGCCCCGGAGGTTTCTTCCGGGGCTGCCAAAATGTGTTGTGATCAGATGGCCTTAGCCGACTTCCACGTAGTCCATGGAAACCCAGCCCTTATTGGTGCAGCCCCACACGGTTTTGTTGATGGTGAACTGGGCGTAGATCTCTACACTATCGCCCTGGCTGTAGGAGCCGACAACATCGTAGTTGGTGCCCGGGCCGCTGCGGATGTTCACGTTGCTGCCGGATACGGTGCCGGTGCCTGCGCCGTCACCGGTGGTGCCGTCGATGTAGACATAGTCCAGGCTGATCCAGCCGTCCTTGGTGCAGCCCCAGGTGGTGTTGCCAATCTTGATCTGCTCCAGAATGTTGACGCGGGTCAGGTTGCCATAGCTCTTCACGGAGTCGTATTTGGTACCCGGACCGCTGCGGACGTTCAGGGTGGTGCCGGTGACCAGGCCCTTGGCGGTCTTGGTGCCGGTGGTGCCGTCCTGGTAGACGTAGTTCAGGCTGACCCAGCCCTTATCGGTGCGGCCCCAGCCGTTGCTGGTTTCCAGGATGGTGATCCGGTCGCCGTAGCTGTAGGAACCGGCTCTGTTTGCGGTGGTGGCGGCGCTTTCCCGGATGTTCAGCTGGGTTGCGGTGACGACACCCTTGGTGCCGCCGGTGGTGGTCGTGGTGCCGGTTGTGGTTCCGGTAGTGCCGGTATTGCCGGTATTGGTGGTGCCGGTGGTCGTGCCGAAGCTTACGTAGTTCAGACTGATCCAGCCCTTATCGGTGCGGCCCCAGCCGTTGCTGGTTTCCAGAACCGTAACCTTGTCGCCCTTCTTATAGCTGCCAACCACGGCGGCGGTGGAAGCGGCGCTCTGGCGGATACGCAGCTCGCTGGCGGTCACGGTGCCGCTCTTGCCGGGGGTGGTGGATGTATTGCCGCCGGTCGTGGCAGTCGTTGCAGCGGGGGCCGTTGTTGCAGTGGTGCTGCCGCTGCCTGCGGGAGTGGTGGTGGAGCCGGTCAGAGTGACATTGGTCATGTCCAGATAATCCGTCTGCACCCAGCCCTGCAGGGGAATATAGGCCCAGGTGAGTCCCGTTACAGGCATGGTTTCCACGCGGTTGACGGTTACCTCATCGCCGGCATCCAGCGTATGGACGATATTGGATTCCAGGCTGGGAGAAGCATAGGTATTGACCTTCTCCTTGACGACGGCCACATTCTCCTTGGGAGCTTCCGTAGTAGCCACGGTGGTTGCCTCCGTAGGGGCGGAGGTGGCCTCGGTGGTTGCGGTGTCTACCAGATTAGGACCGGAAGAGGGATCTGTAGAAGGACCGGCATCCTTCTTAAAGCAGCCGGTGAACATGGTCGCGCACAGGAAAGCGGCGGCCGCAGCACTGACAAAGCGCATGACTTTCCGAGAATTGGTCTGACTGAAGGGGTAAATCATTGTGTTACCTCCCTTTCTTGTTTTTCTCAAGTGTATTATACCTTGCTTTGGTGCCCATTGTCAATAGGATAAGATTTATTTAATAATACAATCTCGCCCATTTTTGGGCAAACTATCCAGAGAAATCGCAAGAGGAAGATCAGAAGCTGAAGGAATCGACAAAGATTTCCCCCTGCTTTTTCGGCGGAAACCCTTGACAGAGTAACCCTTAAAATGGTAAAATAACCAAAACGCTGAGAACGGGAAGAGTACCCCGCAGCCCCTTTCAGAGAGCCCCGGCCATTGGCTGCAAGCCGGGATATTGGGCGCGGGCGAAGGTGCGTCCGGGAGCGTTAAGTTCATAAAAGCGATAAATGAGAGTGGAACCGCGGCAATGCCGCCTCTTGTACCGGAAGAGTATGAGAGGCGTTTTTTATTTGTCCGGAATAAGGAGGAAAAAACCATGTACCTTTACAATTCTCTTTCCCATAAGAAGGAGCTTTTTACCCCCAGAGACCCTGAGCATGTCAAAATGTATACCTGTGGCCCCACGGTCTATCACTATGCCCATATCGGCAATCTGCGCACCTATATTATGGAGGATGTGCTGGAGAAGAGCCTGCGCTATATGGGCTACGGTGTGAAGCGGGTCATGAATATCACAGACGTAGGCCACCTGTCTTCCGATGCCGATACCGGCGAGGACAAGATGCTCAAGGGCGCCGCCCGGGAGCATAAAACCGTTATGGAAGTGGCAAAATTCTATACGGATGCCTTCTTTGCTGACTGCGACAAGCTGAACATCAAGCGCCCGGATGTGGTAGAGCCTGCCACCAACTGCATTGCAGAGTATATCCACATGGTGCAGACCCTGCTTGACAAGGGCTATGCCTATCTTGCCGGAGGCAACGTGTACTTCGATACCTCCAAGCTGGAAAAATACTATGTCTTCAACGACCACGATGAGGAAGACCTGGCTGTAGGCGTCCGGGAGGGCGTGGAAGAGGATACCAACAAGCGCAATAAGAACGATTTTGTGCTGTGGTTCACCAAGAGTAAGTTTGAGGATCAGGCCCTCAAGTGGGAGTCTCCCTGGGGCGTTGGCTATCCCGGCTGGCACATCGAATGCTCCTGCATCTCCATGAAGCACCTGGGCGAGTATCTGGATATCCACTGCGGCGGCATTGACAATGCCTTCCCCCACCATACCAACGAAATCGCCCAGTCCGAGAGCTACCTGGGCCATCCCTGGTGCAATTACTGGTTCCATGTGCACCACCTGAATACGGACAGCGGCAAGATGAGCAAGTCCAAAGGGGAATTTCTGACGGTTTCCCTGCTCCAGGACAAGGGCTACGACCCCATGGCCTACCGCTATTTCTGCCTGCAGAGCCACTACCGCCGGAATCTGGTGTTCTCCTGGGAAAACCTGGACAATGCTGCCGGGGCCTATGAAAAGCTCATTGCCAGAATCGCAGCCCTGAAGCAGGACGGCGAAGTGGATATGGCCGTTTACGAAAAGCTGAAGGAAAAGTTTCTGGGTGCGCTGAACGGGGACCTGAATACCTCTCTGGCCGTTACGGCCCTCTATGATGTGTTAAAGGAAAAGACCAACGATGCCACCAAGCTCTTTGCCCTGGCGGACTTTGACAGGGTGGTCTCCCTGAATTTGATTTCCGCTGCCGAGGCCCTGCGCAAGAAGCAGGAGGCCGAGGAGGCCGCCAATGCAGATCCGGAAATTGACGCCCTGGTGGCGGCAAGAACCGATGCCAAGAAGGCAAAGAATTTTGCCGAGGCAGACCGCATCCGGGATCAGCTGAAAGCCATGGGTGTGGAAATCATCGATACGCCCCAGGGCGCGAAATGGAGAAAAGTATGAAGCTCATGATTTTAGACGGCAATAGCGTCATTAACCGGGCCTATTTTGGGGTAAAGCCCCTGACCACCCGGGACGGACTCTATACCCACGCCGTCTATGGCTTCCTGAATATCTTAGAGCGCATGGAGAAGGAGGAGAGCCCGGACGCTGTCTGTGTGGCCTTCGATCTCCACGGCCCCACCTTCCGGCATGCGCGCTACGAGGGCTATAAAGCCAACCGCCACGGAATGCCCGAGGAACTGGCTCAGCAGATGCCGGTTATGAAGCAGGTGCTCACTGCTATGAATATCCCCATCTACTCTGCCCAGGGCTGGGAGGCCGACGACGTCATCGGCACCGTGGGCAAAAAATGCGGCCAGGAAAATTGGGACTGCGTTGTCGTCACCGGTGACCGGGATTCCTTGCAGCTCATTGACGACCATGTGAAGATCAAGCTGGTCATCTCCAAGCCCGGCCAGACCACGGCAACCCTCTACGATGAAGCCAAATTCCGGGAGGAATACGGCTTCGCACCCAAGCGCATGGTGGATTTGAAAGCCCTCATGGGGGATTCTTCCGACAATATCCCCGGTGTGGCCGGGGTAGGTCCCAAGACGGCCACGGACCTGCTGCTGAAATTCGGCACCCTGGACGGGGTCTATGCCAATCTGGAGGATGCCTCCATCCGCCCCAAGCTTCGGGAGAAGCTGGAGGCGGGGAAGGACAGCGCTTACCTTTCCTATGAGCTGGCAACCATCATTCCAGAGGCACCCATCGAATTTGAGCCTGCGGACGCGGTCCTCAGGGAATACAACAAGCCGGAGCTCTATGCCCTGTTCCAGAAGCTGGAATTCGTCCGGCTGATCGACCGCTACGGTCTCCGGGGCGCAGCAGCGGAAGCGGCAATTCCTGCTAAGGCAGACGTGAAGACCCTGCCCAAGGCGGAGGTCCTGCCGGAGAGGCTATCCAAGTGCGCCCTCTATTTTGCGCCGGACGGCAGCCTGGGCATTGCCTGGGAAGATGGCGTGTGCGCTTTGACGCCTATGGAGCTGCACATGGCGGCGCTGCCACAAATGGAGGCGCTGGTGCTCCACGATGCCAGGGCCGCCATGCACCTGCTGGAAGAGGCGGGCATTGCCTATGGCAGCGTGTGCTTCGACACGGCGCTTGCCGCCTATGACCTGAACCCCTCCCAGTCGGACTATCCCGTTTCCAAGCTGGCAACCACATTCCTGGGCAAAACCGTGGAGGATGGGGATGCCGCAGCCTGTGCCGAAGCCGTCTGGCTTCTGGCAGAGCCGCTGAAGCAGGAGCTGGAAAAGCAGGGCGAGACAGCGCTTTACAATGAGATCGAGCTGCCCCTGTGCGCCGTGCTCTACCGAATGGAGCGGCTGGGCATTGCCATTGACCGGAACCAGCTGGCCCAGTTCGGCAAAATGCTGGAAGAGCGGATCGCGGACTGCGAGGCATTGATTTACGGCTATTCCGATGGCCCCTTCAATATCCAGTCTCCCAAGCAGCTGGGAACCCTGCTCTTCGAAAAGCTGGGCCTGCCCGCCGGGAAGAAGACCAAAACCGGCTATTCCACCAATGCCGATGTGCTGGAAAAGCTCAGGGACAAGCACCCCATTATTCCGGCCATTATGGACTACCGGATGCTGACCAAACTCAAGGGCACCTATGCCGACGGCCTGATGAAGGTTATTGGCCCCGATGGGCGTATTCACACCACCTTCCAGAATCTGGTGACGGCCACCGGGCGGCTTTCCTCCACAGACCCAAATCTGCAGAATATCCCCGTCCGGACGGACCTGGGCGCGGAGATCCGGAAGATGTTCGTCCCCAAGCCGGGCTGCGTGCTGGTAGATGCGGACTACAGCCAGATCGAGCTGCGTGTGCTTGCCCACATTGCAGACGATAAAACCATGCAGCGGGCATTCTGTGACGGCCTGGACATTCACACGGCTACGGCCAGCCAGGTCTTTGGCGTGCCTGCGGACCAGGTGACGCCCCTGCAGCGCCGCCACGCCAAGGCAGTCAATTTCGGCATTGTCTACGGTATTTCCGAATTCTCCCTGGCGGAGGACATCGGCGTCAGCCGGTACGAGGCCAGAGACTATATTGACAGCTACCTTGCCAATTACCATGGCGTTCGGGACTATATGAAAAAAGTGGTGGAGGATGCCAAGGAGCGGGGCTATACCGAGACTCTTTATGGCCGACGCCGATATATCCCGGAGCTAAAGAGCAGCAATTTCAATGTCCGCCAGAGCGCGGAACGGATCGCCCTGAATACCCCCATCCAGGGCACCGCCGCAGATCTTATCAAGCTCGCCATGATCCGGGTGGACAGGGCGCTGCGGGAGAGCTTCCCCGAGGCGAAGCTTCTGCTCCAGGTCCACGATGAGCTTATCGTGGAGTGCCCGGAGGACCAGGCTCCCCAGGTGGCGGCGCTGGTCAGCCGGGAGATGGAAAACGTGGCCCAACTGAAAGTGCCTCTGACGGCAGAGGCCAAGTTTGGAAAAAGCTGGTACGATGCCAAATGATCGAAATCATAGAAATGCAACCCTTCCATGTGCCCTGGATCGCCGAGCTGGAAAAAATCTGCTTTCATGACCCCTGGAGCGAACGAAGCATCGCTTCGGAACTGGAAAACCCATTGTCCCATTGGCTGGTTGCCATGGATGGGGAGAAACTGGTTGGTTATGTGGGTTCCCAGACGGTGCTGGGGGAGACGGACATGATGAATGTGGCCGTTTGCCCGGACTACCGGCGGCAGGGAATCGCGGAAGGCCTGATCCTTGCCCTGATTGCTGATCTGAAAGCCCGGGAAAGCCATTGCCTGACCCTGGAGGTCCGGGATTCCAACGCCTCCGCCCGGGCTCTGTATGAAAAGCTGGGCTTTTCGGAAATCGGGCGGCGAAAAAATTACTATCGCAACCCCAAAGAAGACGCGCTGATCCTTCGAAAGGAGTGGAGCTTATGAATATTTTGTCGGTGGAGTCCTCCTGTGATGAGACTGCCGTTGCTATTGTCAGAGACGGCCGGGAGGTGCTGACGGACTGCATCGCCTCCCAGGTGGACCTGCACAGGCTCTATGGCGGTGTGGTGCCGGAGATTGCCTCCCGGAAGCACATCGAGGCCATTTACGGCCTGGCAGACCAGGCGCTCATCAACACGGGCCTGACCCGGGACGACATTGATGCCGTGGCCGTGACCTATGCCCCGGGGCTGATTGGCGCTGTGCTGGTGGGCGTGAACTTCGCGAAAGCCGCTGCCTTCGCCATGGACAAGCCCCTGATCCCGGTGCACCACATCCGGGGCCACATTGCGGCCAACTACCTGGCCTATCCCGATTTGGAGCCGCCGTTTTTGTGTCTGGTGGTCTCCGGCGGACATACCATGATTGTAAATGTGCTGGACTATACGAAGATGGGGATTCTGGGTACCTCCCTGGACGATGCGGCAGGGGAGTGCTTCGATAAGGTAGCCCGGGTTCTGGGAATGCCCTATCCCGGCGGTGCGGCCCTGGACAAAATGGCCCAGACCGGCAATGAACACACCTACAGCCTGCCCCGCAGCAAGCCCGGCGAGAATCCCTACAATATGAGCTTCTCAGGTCTCAAGACTGCCGCCCTGAACCTGATCCACCACGCCGAGCAGCTGGGGGAGGAGATCCGTATTCCGGACCTATGCGCCGCCTTCTCTGCGGCGGTATCCGACACTTTGGTGCCCCGGGTAGAGCTTGCTATCCGGGAGACCGGCTGCAAGAAAATCGCCGTTGCAGGCGGTGTGGCGGCCAATTCCCGGATTCGGCGGGACATTCTGGCCGCAGCGGAAAAGCTGGGGGCTCAGGTCTATATGCCCCCGCTGAAGCTCTGCGGGGACAATGGTGCCATGATCGGCGCCCAGGCCTATTATGAGTACCTAGCCGGAAACGTTGCCGATATGTCCCTGAATGCCTACGCAACGAAATCCATTCTGGGAGAGGCGCTGTAATGCTGCTGATTGCAAAATCCCTGCGGGGGCTTTCTTTTCCCAAGCTCATGGAGGTTTACGTGGAGGGCAACCGGGAAAACGGGGGGGACCGCTACCCCGGGGAAACCCCGGACCGGCAGCTGGCCCTTGCAGAGGAGGACTTCCGGGAATACCTCAGCCAGGTGTTTTTTGCCCCAGAGGGCGCCGCGTATTTCATCCTGGAGGAGGCAGGGCGCTACGTCAGCGCCCTGCGCTTGGAGCCCTATGAGGACGGCCTCTTGCTGGAGGCCCTGGAAACCGCCCCGGAAGAGCGCCGAAAGGGCTATGCCGCCCACTTGATTTGCGAGACGGTGGCGCATTTGAAAAAAAGCGGCCCAGTCCGCCTGTATTCCCATGTACTGCGGGGGAACACCGCTTCGCTGCGTACCCACGAAAAATGCGGCTTCCGGCAGATTTCCGACTGCGCCCGGTATATTGACGGCTCCGTAAACCGTCGGGCGGTGACGCTGTTGTACACGGAAAAATGAAAAAACAGGAAAAAAAGCTTGACAAATGTCCTGGTCTGTAGTATCATATCAAAGCTGTCTGTGAGACGGCACGAAGCGAGCAAGCGCATGGAGAAGTCGCGTAGCTGGCCGAGCGCGCACGATTGGAAATCGTGTATACCCCAAAAGGGTATCGAGGGTTCAAATCCCTCCTTCTCCGCCAAAAAGAAGACCCCATCCGTTAGGACGGGGTCTTCTTTTTGGCCAGGTAGGGGAGGGATTTGAACAATCAAATGCAAGTGTCCGGTGGACACTTGCTGAATGCCGCTTAGTCGGCATTCACTCCTTAGTGTCCCAAATCCCTCCTTCTCCGCCGCCCGGATACGGCACAATCTGACTTTTTCGCGGCAAGTGTCCGGTGGACACTTTCTGAATGCCGCCCAGTCGGCATTCACACCTTAGTGTACCAAATCCCTCCTTCTCCGCCAGGCAGGGGAGGAAGTGGAACAGCCCCGGAATGCCGTCCAGGTAGTTCAATGATTTCCGGTTTGCAGAAGAAATGAACGTTTTGAGAGGAACACGACATTCAGTAATTCGTTTGGAGGAATCTCTTTGGTTGAAATTCGAAAGGTTACCGGCGGAGACGAAAAAAATCTAGCCTATATTCAAACGGAAAGCTGGAAAGCAGCATTCCAAGATATTCTGTTGCCGGAAACCCTGGACAGGTGTACAGATTTTTCCAAAGCAGAGGCGATGTATCGAAAGCTGTTGGAGGAAAAGAAAGGCAATGGGTATATTCTCGAAATAGACCATAGACCGCACTGCATTGCCTGGTGGGATGCGGCAAGAGAGGAAGCCATGGCGGGATACGCGGAATTGATCTGCATCCATTCGCTTCCGGAAAATTGGCATCGTGGCTACGGAAGCAAAATGATGGATGCGGTTCTGGCGGATGTCGCAAAGGCCGGATATACGAAAATCCTGCTGTGGGTGTTTGAGCAGAATGCCCCAGCCATTGCGTTTTATAAAAAGCACGGCTTTGCCGCCAGCGGAAGAAAGCAGCCTGCCTTCGGAGCGGTAGAGGAAATGTATGTGAGGATGCTGTAATTGCGTCCGATGATCTCCGGAATACCAAATGGAAAAGAAGAATGCCTCTACCCATAGCTGGGTGTACGTAAGACAGTATTGCGCCGAGATCGACGAAGCGGCACGAAACCGCATGGAGCTGATCATGCGGTCACTGGCAGAGCAAAACGGTGTGACCGAACAGCTGAAAGCCGAAAACCAAATGGAATGGGTGCGGCAGATGAACGCTTGCAAGGCACAGGCAGAGGAGATTGTGAAAGCGGAATTGATTTATGATTGAGCGAGGAAGTCCGGGCAGAAAACTGTTCGGACTTTTCTCATATATTCCAAAGTTGCGGTAGAATTGTTCACAAGTTTTATGGTATAATTTGAATATGAAATTGAGCAACAAATCGGAATTTATGGAGGAATGATAGTGAGTTATATTACAATGGAAATATGGACTGGAATATGGATATTAGTGAGATTACTTCCAATGGCACTTATTATTTTTGCAGGTGTTATGATTATCGAAGTGGGTATTGAATTTATCCAGAAGAAGAAAATTGAAGTTAAGATTTTAAATTGGTTATGTCAATTCTTATGGATTCTAATAGTTGTATCAATATTAAAAATTACAGGAATTATTGGTGGTAGTTTTGGAATATCCTCACCACTTGATAGTTATATTAGTTTTAAATTATTTGAGGATGGATTTAATGCGGCAACTATTTTGAATATATGTCTATTCGTTCCATATGGATTTTTGCCAGTATTTATTTTTAAGAATATCCACAAGCATTGGTGGAATGGCGTTATACTTGGAGCAGTATTTTCGATTGGTATAGAATTTTTGCAAACATTTATTGGAAGGTTTGCACAGTTAGATGATGTGATTATGAATACTTGTGGGACTCTCGTTGGATTTTTGATAGGATGCTTGTTACTTCGTATAACCACAAGGAAAAAATAAATTTCAGTTTGGCGAACTGATAAAATCCCTTTAGGAACGAAAGGGCGCACTTCTATACTCTCCTATCGGGAGTATGTGCGTCCTGCGGAGCTTCATTCTCTGTCAGCAGAAGAAAACTGCCCGACCGAGAAGGTTGCGTCACTTTGTTCCGTCAATGGAGCTACACTCCCTTGCGACGCTAAAGCGGCTATCCCTTGTGGACTTGCCGTCCGCAAACGGTTTTGACAAACCGTTTGCCGCCAGCAAGTTTGAAGATTAGACATAAACAAATCCTCCGCATGGTCTAAGCCATACGGAGGATTAACTGTTTTACGGACACCCGTCTATTGGGCAGAGGCATTTTTTCATGGAAAACGGTCCTTTATTTTTCGGCATACAGCAGCGGAAACGCCTTTTTGTCCGTTTCGCTGAGAAGATAGGCAAGGATGATCAGCCCAATTCCCGCAAGGCCCACGGCCAGCCAGGCGGCGGAATAGCCTTGGCTGTCCAGCAGGCGGCCCAGGAACAGGTTGCCAACGCTGGAAAAGGCACCGCTGACGATGGAGACGAAGGAATTCACCCGCCCCCAATGGGTGGCCGGAATGCGCCGGGTCATATAGGGCTGTTCCCCCAGGGTCTTGAAGACCTCGCCGATGGTGAAGATGACCATCAGCAGAAAATACAGCGCCATTTGCAGCTGCACATAGCGAAAGCTGTACAGTCCCAGCACGATCAGGGTTTGACCGATGAGGAGCTTTTTCACATCCCGGATTTTTCCGAGGAAGGTGGTCACCAGCGGCGTGGCCAGGATGACCACCAGGGCGTTGACGCTGGTCAGCAGGCCGAAAATCTCTGCGCCCTTGGCCCCGTACAGGGATTCCATATTCAGCGGCAGCAGATAGTTGAACTGGGCGTATACAAAGCTGCCAAAGCCCCCCACCAGCGCATAGAGCACCACGCTTTTCCGCTCCCGCAGAATGCTGATCAGGCTGACCTCCTGCCGGTCCTGCTCGTACTGGCTTATGTGGGCCTTTTCCACGCTGAGCCGCTTGATAAAGATGATGATCAGCAGGGTGGAGGAGAGGGTTGCACCGGCGGTGATGAGGAACGCCAGCCACAGGTAGTTCTCAAAAAGCAATCCGCCCAGGGTAGGGGCCAGCACCAGGCCCAGATTCATGCCCAGGTATTGCAGGCTGTAGGCCTTTTCCCGGCTGTCGCTGTCGCTCAGGTCCGCAACCAGAGCGTCATAGGAGGGGCCCTCGATGGTTGCAAACACGCTGGCGATGTAGTACAGGGCAATGCTGATATTGGACAGAGGGATGAGCCCCGCAAGGATACAGCACCCGACGGTAACAAGGTCGCAGGAGACGATGATATGCTTCCGGTTCCGGCTGTCTGCCAGTTTGCCGCCAAGAAGCAGCATGGGGAACTGGAGAATGCTCATGACCATGGTGATCAGGGCAATGGTTGTGGCATCGTAGCCCAGCTTGTTTTTCAGGATCAGGGTCAACAGCGGCCAGATGAGCGAGCCCATGCTGGTGACGATCCGCCCCCAGAAGAGGACGTAAATTTCCCGGTTCAGATTCCGGTATTGCCCGATAAATTTCTCAAAATGGTTCATATGGGGTATGCGCCTTTCCAAAATATGAGGAAAGTATAGCACGGTTCGTGGGAAAAATCTATAGGAATGAAAAAGATTGACGGGCCTCCGCCAAAAAGCTTCCCCGACGGGTGCGCTGGCTCCTGTCAGCCGAGACGGGAATCTCTCAAAAAAAGAATTGACAAATCTTTTCTTTTATAGTATAATACCCAAGCTGTCAGTTGGCAGCACAAACCGAGCAGCTTATGGAGAAGTCGCGTAGCTGGCCGAGCGCGCACGATTGGAAATCGTGTATACCCC